>QGLW01000237.1_pt1 | contig 14642 bp, 19 predicted proteins | sample 1725341 | NCBI WGS metagenome assembly QGLW01 (sample SAMN05439265, study PRJNA331180) | Hot springs metagenome, whole genome shotgun sequencing project. | isolation source: microbial mat of Apron and Channel Facies of Mammoth Hot Springs | place: USA: Wyoming, Yellowstone National Park | collected... | reverse complement strand
ACATTTTAGAGGTAAGTAAAGCTCTACAGAATACAGAAATTATTTGTGCTGATTTTGAAGAAAGTCAAAGATATATCTCTAAAGGAACACTTGTGTATCTTGATCCTCCATACAGACCACTTTCAAAAACTTCAAACTTTACGAACTACACTGAGAATGGATTCAGCGAAGAAGACCAGATAAGACTTGCCAAGTATTTCAGAGAAGTACATAAACGAGGGGCTTATATCTTGTTGAGTAATTCCGATCCAAAAAACTTTGACCAGAGAGATGATTTCTTCGAAGTACTTTATGAAGGCTTTGTTATAGAAAGAGTTCCAGCCAGAAGATATATAAACAGTAATGTCAGAGGTAGAGGTTCTATTACGGAATTAATAATTCGAAATTATTCAAATAATTGAAAGTTTTAGTTAAAAAAAAAGGGGATGGTTACAACACCCCCAATAATTTTTTATATTGTACCAATATAGTTTTGTAGTGTGACTAAATCGTTAAACTCATGTGTTTCTATATCGGTATTAGTATCTATTGAAATTTCAACTTCGTAATTTGATATAGTATATTTAGGTTTAGTTTCATACTATTGTGATGTCATGAACACATCTGAATACTGGTTTAAATCACCACCGAATAGTTCGAAAGATTCAATTATATCTCTTACAACGGGTTGATACAGTAAATGTCTTTGTGTTACTGGTTGGAGTTTTGTTTCAACTGTTTGTGTTGGTCTTTGTGAGATATTTGACTCATTTATACTATCACCATTGAACTATACTGGATGTGTAAGTTTGTCAAGTGTATTGAATCTCCATTTGGGATAACGATGTATATTTGTTTCATTATATCCATTCTACAAGTTACTATTCAACAGTGTTTGTTGGATTGTTGGATAGAGTGATATTGATGTTGGCATTGATTTTGAATTTATATAAATATCCTCAAACAATCTATAAACGTAGTAATTATATAGATTCATAAATGATTGATAGGTGTTTTTTCTATTCATGTCATTATCATTTTGTGGGACGATATACATATCAGGTGATGTTGTGAAAGTTTCAGATAGTACTAAGTGTTTATCAGTTAAGAATGGATGATATGACAATTCTGGTATATTGGTATTACGATTTTCCCATGATAGGTTAGACAAATTTTTTCGATATGTGTTACCAAACTGTAAGAGACGATTGATGATAATGTATTTGATTTTAGTAAGTATTTGTTGTTTGGTTGGTAGTACATTGTTTGGATCAAGTTCGTTACCAAAAAATATACTTCTGATGTAATTAGTATTTGTCAAATCATCTAATGTTTGATTATTACCAAGCGTATTTAACTACATTCGATATAATGTTTCTCTATATTGTAAATTGTCAAGGTATTGTTCGTTCACATTGTTGTTCAGGTAATTGTATAGTTCTATCAATTTATGTATCTGACTACTGTTGTTATATGTTGTTTCAAAATTTCTTATATAAAAACCATTTACATTATTTGGTGTATTATGATAATTGAATAATATTATGTTGTTTTGAATGTTACGATAATGATAGACAGGTAAATCTTGTATGATATCTGGGTGTTTGGACAATCCGTTTTGGATATCTTTTTGAGTAAGACAATCACTGAACTCATATTGTTTTCGAATTCTATCTACAATGTTATGTGAGAGTGTTGTTACATAATTAATACCATAGATATATGTTGTATAGTACTTTTTAAAACTGTTTATCAGTTGGTTGGTAACACTATCGTTAAGATTATTAATTTCCAGTTTTCCTTTGATATAGTGTATATATCGTTCAATTGTTGAGGAATTGATGAAAAGATTTTTTAACTGGATAAACGGTATATATGTTTGTGTTGAGTTACTATTATAACCATATACTAATTCTGACAATCCATTGACTGGAATGAATATAAGTTTGTCATTCTATAATGATTCTGATGTGTTAACTAGTACAATATTAACATTATTGTTGTTAATAGATGTATTAATTAGTTCTCTATATACTGGATGTTGAGATACAAAGTTATAGAAATATGGTCTGATAAGGAAATTTTGAATTTGACTATCTAAAAGATACATGAAAGTTGGAAATGTGAAGATTTGCCATCTACTTTCTACGTGTTGTGTATTTATCAGTTGGATACCTTCAAGAATATCTATGTTTTTATATACTGAATTTGTAAGTAATTGTATCAATATAATAAAATCTGGTGAAGTTTCAAATGGATGAATTATGTTTGTAATTGGAGTTGTTTTACTATTTTGATGATATTTTTTATATGTTTTTATATATGGAACTTCGAGAGTTACCAACTTATCTGTTAATTGTGAACCAGTTATAAGCTATTCGATAACAATGTTTATGTAATATGGAACTATGAAATATAGATGTTTTACAAGAGTGAGTATATTTTCTAGTGTTTCATTAACCATTCCATATTCAGAAAAACTTTGTATACTGTGTTTCAAAACTTTATCGATATCAATACCGATAAAAAATTTGGATTTAATTGTGATAATATTTTGATTCAATTTGTTTGAATATGTTGAATACATTAGTGGTAGCTATTTGTTTTGAACTTCTTGTTTAAGTATGTTGTACAGTGTCATGGGTGAAAGATTTTTTTGTAGTATATTATCGTTTTGTGCAATGATATTGTCTGTATATTTTGTTCGTGGGTTATAGAATTTACTATTATCCAACTATTGTGAAGTCAACAATGTATGTGACATCGAGTATGTCTATGTTACATCTGATGTAAGTTTTTTCATTGTATATAGAACCTTTTTAACGAGTTGCGATGTTTTGAAATCCTATAGTTTTGTTGATATGAATATAATATATCTTTTAAATTGTTCATTAAACAATTTTTCATTGATAATTTTTATATCAAGCATATAATTTTGAATTTTGTGTTTTAGTGTTTCTTCCGACAATAATCCGATATCTGGTGTGAACAGATATATTTTTTTAAGTTCAGTTGTCTACTACACATGTGCCAAGATATTTACAAGGTAAGTTTTAAAATTTTGTGACTATGGTTTTAAGAAGTATTCTTGGTTTGTAACGTTTGTGATATCAAAAAAGTATTTATCTCCAATTAAAAAGTACTACATCAGATATTTTTTGGTATATACGTTATACAAGAAATCCTTATTATACATGTATGATTCGGTATTATCAAGTAAATTTGGAGTGGTGATATTCATTATATTGAAATAGTCTGATACAAAGATGTTAGATATTGTACGTGACTGTAGAAAGATTTTTTGGTAAGTGGTAATAAGTTGTTTAGTGAATGTATACATATTGAAAAAATATTCATGTAAAAAATGTTGAGGTATAACATATGTAAGGATGTTGTAATTAATTTCATTTTCTACCAAGAAATTAAATAATGTAATGTTGTTGAAGATGTTGGTTGTAATGTTCTAAATATCACTATTAGTCAATTCAGTATTTGTTATTGTATCGATTGTGATATTTAACTAATACAACTACTGGAACATTATATATATTGTCGCAGAATAGAATTTCTAAGTTTCATAATCGATGTTATGTTCGGAGTTTGTGACTATCATAGACTAAAATGTATTGTAATATTGATCAATGATTGAAGGTGACAAAATATCTTTGGATGTTTGTTGGATTATTTTGTCAAAATATAGATGTTCAAATGTGAGTTTGTTTTTAAATTTTGTAATTTTCAAATTAATCTCATCAATAAGTGTAAAAATTGCAGTATACAAATGTTGTTGCTATGTGAGTAGATATAACTTGATTAGTTGTAAAACAAATTGGTTTGTTATTTTATTTGTTAAATTGATTGATGTTGTATTTCTTAATTGTGGCTATATATTATCATCTATTTGTTCTTTGATTAAATACAAATGAAAGTTGATATTTGACAGCTTATTGATAAATTCTGTGATACGAACATCCTAAGTTATTGTATCTTGTGTTAATTGTTGATAAACATGATCAATTAAATCGACAACTGGATTATCCGATGTTGTAATGATTTGTGAATTGACGAACTGATTTACATTATGTTGAGACATAATACTTTGAAGTTCTGTATCGGGTAACAATGTAATCTACAAAATTTCTGAAATGTACTTTAACGGTATGATTGTGTTATTTGCAAATATAATATCGTTCTATGTTCCGTAGTTGTTGTCTTTCTAATAATTTTTATCAAGGAGTAGTTTATACTTAAAAAACGATAAAAGTATTATCAACTACTGTTTATATGGTGACAATGTTGGTAATAAATCGATAAACTTTTCTTTTGTTGAAATATACTTAAAGTTGTAATTGGATAGTGTTTGGTTATTATTTATAGCATCAAGTATGTTCTGGTTAAGTAATACCAAAAATGTATTGATGTTTGTGTTATTCCACAAAGTCTCATACTTGGTTGTGTTTATAATTCTTTTAAGTGGTTGTTCAATATAATTTCTTACATATGTAACACTTGATTGGGGTTGTGATAATATATCGAAATAAGATACGTATTTAGAATTAGTTGTAATAATTGGTGTTAAAGAATATTTGGACATTATTAATCACCTCAATTTAGATAGATACTACAAAATAGTTTGATGATGTTGGTTTTCTATTGTTTCGATCTTCATTGAGTGATATTATGTTGTTACCAACCCTGAGTGGAACATTTGGAAATATACGTTGGAAAGTAATATTTACTGTTACATATACAATATTTGTATATGTCTTACTAATACTATTATCTAACAAATCGTATTGCAATCTGATATTTTCCACATTGTAACTTAAACTTTCCACACCACACAAACCGTATGAAAATCCATTTCCAAGCTCAACATATGTATATACATCAAGTGGTTTCAACAGATTTAATTGTGAATCACCGAGTTTGATGGTAGAACTACTTGATGTCATATATGAATACAAAATTGATAAATCGATTAAGTATGGTTGTCTGTCTGTTTTATCAACATTAAAATAAATTAATGGAATTGTGATTGTAAAACTTTCATTACCATCATCAACACCTTGACTTAATTTTGGTAAATTTAATTTAAAGAACAGACTTTTTAAGAAGTTTGTCAGGTTATTGATACCCGGTACTTGAGTGTTACCAAACAACGATACAAAATCAAGTAATTTATCGAATTCCATCAGATTTGAGAAGTCATTTGTATAAGATGTATTATATGATTGTGATGTCTAGTTTTTAAAAATTGGATAGAAGAATACATGTTGTGATTTATTATCATCCTAATATTGTATATATGCCATATCTTGTAATATTTGTGTAACCTTAAGTCCGACCATATTTGTTGTATTACTATTATTAACAGTAAGTGATACTGCCTGTTTATCAATGTTTGTTGTGTATCGTTTAAATATTATTCTGTTATATGTCAAAAAATTCTCAACCTTCTGACTATCCAGTTGTAACGTTTTTGTTAAAAATTCCTTTATGTTATCATATGAGATAGACATTTGTTAACACCTCTTTATTGTTGTAACAAATTAAACAAATTAAATCTCTATGTAAAATCTATTATTATATGTAACATTAGATCTGTTTTTGTTTCGTGTAATATATCTGGGCATGAATGGGTCGAAGGACATTTGTAATTCTACAGATTTTGGTATGTATTTATGAACTTGGTTATCGTAAACAACTTCGTCGAATGTATACGAGATATTCTTCAAAACTAAAAATGGCGACTTGTATGATAGTATTGGAATATCTACAGTAAATATATAGTTATCGATAGACAACTATTTTGTATTAACCAAAAACTTTTCAAGTATTACATTTTCAAGTTTTAAGAAACCTTCAATTGGAATATTTGACATACCATGTAATGCATTATCGATAATGTTTAACTATGTTGTTAGTAATTTTTTCTGTGACTCTTTTGTTGATATCTAATTTGTATCAAACTTTGGTGTTTTTGATACAGTAGTTGAACTATTCAGTGTTGTATACTACAAATATGTTAAGATAGTAATGATATTATTTTTGATGTCAGTTAAATTGAATAATCTGGAATCATAAAACTATTTGATGTTAATCTATTCACTAGATGTATCCATTCCAGTTGAATATTTCGGTGAAAAGAAACGTTGATGGAGACGTTGAATTAGTGATGTCCATTTTTCACCTTCCTTACCGGTTAATGAAATTATACTTATAAGAGAATACAGTTCTGTGAACGTCTCACTACCCTCCAAGAATCGTCTCCAGTCCTAACTGTGTGATATTTCTGGTATTTCAGTTATGATCAATTCAAATGATGTCAGAGGTGTTGATGTATTGAACATTGTATTGACATAGTTGTTTCTAATTTCCTCAGCATTGTTACTTTTACTTATACTGTCTATATTTGTCTATTGTATACCTTGATATAGTTTATAAACACTGATTTGTACTTTGAACTAATCAACAATTCTATCTATTATAGTTTTAAATGATTGTGACTAAACATTATTGAGTGAGATATTTGGCACTATATTTCACCCCAATTGAATATTGTTGTTGTCTTGATTCTAAAATTGTTGTTCAACTTTAATACTAATACGGAATAATAAATCTGGTCGTTCGTTATTCAATGTGAAATCAATATTGATTACGTTTTCATTAATGTCATAAAAGATCTGATGTAATGTGATAATATCCGATAAATCTGTATTTATGTACTATGTAAGTGCAGGGATGATGATATCATTACAAACTTGTTCTTTATATCTTAAATGTTCTGGTGTATTTGTTAAATAAAATGCAATATTTACGAAATGTGTTTTCAAAGTATCATATTCAAAAACCGGGTCGTAAAACAATCTTTGAACAACATAATAATAAATCAATTTTATAAGGTTCTGTATATAGATATTTGTATTATTTGGGTATGTACTGAAAAGAACCAAGTCTGATTTAGTATCATTTAATTCCCATGTTGGTGATAACTATAATTCATTTATTGTTAATTTATTATCGATTGACATAAAATCACCTCAAGTGTTGTCTTTTTTTTAAGTTTGAGTTATGTGAGTTTTGTAAAATTGTTGTTACATTCACTAATCAATTGAACTGATTAATCTGGTGAATCGATCTATACTTGTAAAAGTTTGTGTAATTTTTGATGTTGATATTGTATTAGTTGATGTAATACTTATATTAATTTTTGTATCATAGTTAAATGTGGATGATACTGTTGAATTTGATGTAGAAATAGAATTTGATGTAGATGTTGAGTTTGACGTTGTTGTAGACGTATACAATGTATTAGAATATGTCTTGACAGTTGATGGTATAGATTTAAATGAGTAATCATTCCAAGTGGTCCAGAATTGTGTTTTGTCAAACGTGAATTTATATGCATCTGTTTTTACGATATTCTAACTTGTGTAATTTGAAGTATTTAAAAATAGACTATTAATATAATTTTGTGTTAAAAATGGTGCATGTGATCTTAAAGATGAAACAAATGTGTTTATACCTTGTAAATCCCACTATATTCTTCTTTTTTCATCTGTTTGAAGTGATGAAAAACCATTTAATTTATTTGATTTTATATTGTCCTGTATTGTCTAAACTTTATTTCTACTATTTATTCTGTTGATTATAATAGGGGGAAAATTACTTAAATTGGTGTTGTTTATGTTAGATATATTATGTAACATTGTCATACTTGTAATAATATTTGTAATTGTTTTGTTACTATTTGTTGATTTTTCAACTAATATATCAACTAAAATTTCATCTAATATATCTCTTATTTTATTATTGATAGTTTGGTCGGTAATTAATCCAGTATATTTTACATTGGTTACTTGAAACCTTTGTTTATGTGATTGTTGCCATTCAGTTTCATGTCGTATGTTGAATTCAGTAAAGTACCTTAATAATTGGAAGAGAAAATAGTTAATCATTTTGTTGTAGTCAGAAAGTCCGAGTCTTTGTAAAAGATTTTCTGACAATATTTTATTTTTCTTACTCTCAATTTTGTTTTTTAAATATGTTATGTAATTTGTAATAATTTTTTCACCTGAAATATTGTACAATAACGACGATGCACCCTAATGTTGAAGGTGTACCACATCACAGGAAAGTCCATATGTAGAAATCAATGTACGAAGAAACCCCTCAAATCTTTGGGGAACTAATTGTGGTGAATCAAAATCATATCCACTATAGAAACCAAAACTATTCTATTCTGCCTATAACAACATCCATAAAAAGTGTAACAAATTGAATTTTGCAGTTAACCATTCATCAGAATTTTGAAAACTTACCATCATATTTATATCAACTGCAAGTCCAAGTGTATGTGTAGACATTGATATCGTAGGTGTAATTGCAACAGAACCTGAATCTTCTGATAATTGTTCTTCAAGACTTCGTACACCAGTCCCAACATATTCAGTTATTACCAGTTTGATACCATAAACATAATACATATACTATGCAAGTTGTAGAAATCTTCCCAAAAACGGTATTTTAAACATTTCTGCGTTCTAAACTTTTAAGTCATAATAATCAGAACTACCAGGTTTGGTTAACCTATATGTATAGGTATAGTTCTATATTTCATCAAATAGTGGGTGTGGACGTAAGAATCCACTTTTTAAATACCAATTCATACCACGATTTTGTGAGTTATCCGGATACAACTATAAACTTGTGAAATGTATAACACCAGAATCTGGCTTACCAACTTTTTCAATCTTTACTGGTTTTGGATTGATTACATCGTATGCCAAGACATATCCTTTGTTTCTTGCAGCTTGTAATACATCTATAGACATATCTATCACCCCGACAATTGATTATTTCTTATAAAACATATATTACGGAAACTTATCAATAGTAGAACATATTATTTTTTCGAGGTGTAAAATTATGTTGAAACCAAAAATAATGGATCAAAAAATTTCAATTAACAGTACATCAAGTAATCAACACCCGGTTAGTCTGTTTGGAAGAAATTTTCTATATGATGGAAAATTTACAACTAAACAAAATCAACATCTTTATGGTTTTAAATCTAACATTCCATTTCTGTATTCAAATGCTGTAATAGTTAAACCAAGTGATCTAAATATTGTATAGACATCTAAAATTTCAATTCCGGGAGAATATATAAAAGATTTTCAGTTTGACACATCTATTGGTCTAAAGACGGTACAAGTTCCACAACAACGATATTTTGAGACTGTCCCAGTTCCATCTATAAATATCAACAATGAAATTACAATTACATGTTACATGAATAATGCATCATTGAAATCTCTAACCACATAGTTTAGGGATAAGTTAGCACTTAATAATCACTATATAGAAAAATTTTCAATAACGTATAGTTATATATACACAGATGATAATGGTGAAGAATATATATCAAATTTAGAATATTCTTTTGGACGTATCGAGATTTTAAACATTCAATATCCAAATACAACATTCACACGTGGAAATAACGAGTTTATGTTGGTTTCATTTACTGGTTTATGGTCGGGACTGACTATATAGTATAGTAATAGTAATAATAGTAACAATGTTATTGTTTCACTTACTCAGTAACTTTTCAATTATTAAGTAGACTAACCCACCAGAAGATAGTAACTACGTAATCAAACTGATAATGTATTTGAACTTATGGATTTCTAAATTTGTTTGTTGTTCAGAAACCTCAATCTGTTTTAAGGATAATTGTTTGACAATAGACAGTATTTCTTTAATTATCGTTGATAGTTGAATTTCAAGTTCTTTGAGTTTATCGTATAATTCGTTGTGTTGATATTCGTTTAGTTTCAATGTTTCTGATATTGTGTTAAGTTCTTGTAACTATTCCTCAATGTAATTTATCTGTTCAATTAATTTGTTAATACTATTGTCAACGTATTTTTGTATTAAAAAAATGTTGTTCCACTATTTCAATTCAGATAATTTTTCAATAAGTGTATTTAGTTTTATAATTATTGTATTAAATGTTATTATAATCCCCAATAATACATCTATTACGATGAGTATATCACTTGGTTCTAATGTACTTTTACCAGAAACCTATAACCTAATCTTATTAACATCTGAGTCAATTCGTGAGATATTTTCTTTAATTATTGTATTCAACGATATAATATCATTTGATAAACTATCAATTTTTTCATGTTTGAGTTGTTGAGATATATATTCACTTGAATTGAACTGTGTTGACATTTTTATAACACCCCTTATCTATAGTTTTAAGTTGAATAGTTCACTTTTAAGTTTATAATTCACATATTAATATGTATATGGGGGTATTAAAACTATGATTAAAAATTTGGTTACATCATCATATATATATGTGTTAATGGTTGATCATGCAACAAATGGTGAGTATGGTTTATTTACACAAATATATCGTGCCAAGTTACAAGAATTGTTAGATGAAGTTGGTATTCAATACAATAATTTAGAAAACAGTGTTCATCCATACATATCAAATCCAATAAATATGTTTTTAAAAGAAATTTCTATAGGTAATTTTGACCTCAAAATTAATGAAGAACTGGACTCAATGAATACTATCTTACCATTAAAGTATTCATTTAAATCCGGTTTGTATGAAAACACTGAATTTACAATCACATTGTTTGAAACACCAAATTTTTAGTTTTATAGAACATTTATAGATTATATGAAGTAGATAGGATTAATTGTTGATACTTCGAATGTAAATAACAATCCTATATACAATAGCAAACCAAATATTGTAAATATAAAATCATTGGGTATAAGTAACTATTATAAAATTAAACGGTTAACTGTATATAATTAGGTCGGAATGGGTGATAGTATGTCAGATGATATTGAATTAATTACTTTCTACAACTTCTTTCCAGTATCCGTTAGTTTAAACTTACCACAAAGTGTCGATACCGTCGATATTCTCACAACATCCATAACTTTTATGGCTGATATATAGTCACTTGGATTATAGTAATACTTTATATCAACCATATATTAATCCAAAGTTCTAAGTGAACGTAACTGAAATTTCTAACATGTTATTAGTCTATTTGTTTATCTGACCCAAGATATTCAAATTTGAAATGAAACATAAGTCAAACGACTACTTCAACTGTTCTTGGTTTGTATACTATGAATAAATTGAAAACGTCAAGAAGTATGACATTGGATTTGTATATGGTATGTATAGTTCATTAAACATACCATATATTATCGTGTAATAAAATAACTTATGAATGTTCACATCATATCTGAAGGTCATGTTGATATCCGACACCTTAATAACACCATTTGGATTTGATATTTTTAATGAGTCACCCTACTCAGTCTCATACGTCTTCATCGTTATATTTGGTATTGTTACTGTCTTTAGATTTGTATTTAACAATTTAATCATATTGTCATTTAATTTGTAGTATGCATTATTGTCACTTTTTGTTATATAAGTATTAATATCTAAACCCTTACTTAAAAGTGTGGATACATTATACAATTTAATCTCATCAATTAAAACCGTGTAATTTAACTATGGTAAAAATAATTGTTTATTGTTTATAATATTTTGTAACATAATTCACAACTCACCCCAATTACAATAAATTAAATTACTTGTAATACTCTTAATATCCTCTTTTAAGTTTCTTCTTTTCAAACTTATCAATAGACTTGAATTGGGGGTGATTAAGGTGGGTGTTAATATCATGAACATTGAAGATTGGATACTGAACATCCTTCAGAATAATCCAAGTGTATTCGACAACACACCAATCATGATATACAACATGGACATTATACGACAACGTTTGAATTAGTTAAAACGAATCAAAAACTCTAAGATATACTACTAGATTAAAGCGAATCCAAAAGATGAAATTCTACAACTTGTCTATGACATGAATCTTAATTTTGATTGTTAGAGTTTTAATGAGATTAAAAAAATAATTCAATTATTTCCTGATATAGATGTTACTTCAAGAATTTCGTTTGGAAACACAATAAAATCTAAAGAGGATATAAGAAAGTAGTATGAAGTTGGAGTAAAGTTATTTGTAACTGATTCATATGAAGATATTTTACAAATTGCAACATATTAGCCACACTCTGACGTCTTTATTCGGTTACAGTTGGATTCTGTTGTAAATATTGACGACGTTGAATATCCTCTCACCAAAAAATTTGGTGTATAGGACATAGCTACTGTGGTCAAGTTATAGACATTGTAGCATGATTTGGGATTAAACATAGTTGGACTAAGTTTTCATGTTGGTTCTCAGAACAGAAATCCATAGAACTTTGAAATGTAGATAAAATACTAGAAGTTTGTATGGTCATTTATAAAAGATATACTTGGTGCGGATATAGAGATGAAACTTTTAAATGTTGGTGGTGGATTTCCTGCACATAATTACTACAATACAGTTCCACCAATTGATTCATATGTAAATGTAATCAACCAATAGTTAAATAGTATTTTAAACACTTATCCAGATATAACCATTATGATAGAACCTGGTCGGTATGTTGTTTCAGACTAGTAGTTCTTATTAACAAAAATTGTTCATAAAAAAACCAAACAGTTGAACAATACATCAAAAACTTGGGTATTTGTCGATGTTAATTAGTTTCAACTCCCCGAATAGGCATTTGGTATCCGGTTGAAATGGATACCATACACGAATGTTTAGAACAAACAATTTAGTGATGAAATAGATACGATGGTAATTTAGGGTAGTTCTTGTGACAGTGGTGATATATTTGGTGAGTTTAAATTACCGATAAATTTGGATGTCGATGATTATGTAATTGTATTATCCACAGGATAGTATACAACGTAGTACTATGGATATTATTAGTGTGATGAAGATGGTAGTTATGGATTTAATGGATTTAAACCCGTAAAAGAAATGATTATTTAAAAAAAAAGACCCAGGGTGGATATCCCTGGGTCAATTATTTAACACATATCACCACAACCCAAATGTTACATATACTATTCCATTTTCCTCATATACATCTTCAATTGACAAAAATGCATAATACGTGATACTGTCATCATAATCTGTTCCTGGGAATTCGACGGTATATGTTGCTATAAATCCAAGCATGTCATCAACTTCAGGTTCCGCTATATTGTTATAAATATCTATAATTTTAACTACAAACGTGTTCAAGTCTTTTAAAAATCTTTTATCTGAACATTCCTGTTCCGTATATACTTTAACTATCATAGGTGTACCTGGTGTGTACTCATCTTCTTGATACTCTGTTTCGGTTTGATATACTAAATTCTTTTTGACATATCCTTTACAAATTAATCTTTTAATACTATTCATCAACATTTCTTTATCAAAATTCTCTTCATTAAATTTCAATGTTACAAAATCATTCTCTGGCATAGAAATGTAGTATTTAGATGAAAACTGTTTAAACTCATTTTTAGATGCAATAAACATATGTACCTCTCCCCATATTTTATTGATAATTATGTGTATCACCACAATCCAAATGTTACATATACTATTCCATTTTTCTCCTGTACATCTTCAATTGATAGATATGCATAATATGTGACGTGTTCATAAAATTTAGTCTTTGCTCGGTTAGCAACAGTGTATGTAACCATGAACTCAAGCATATCATCAAAATTTGGTTTTTCCATGTTGTTGTAAATAGTCATGATTCTATCCACAAATTTGGTTAAGTCTAACAAAAATTTTCTTTCCGAACATCTTTGTTCTGTACGTACTAAAATTAACAATGGTACTCTACGAATACCTTCTTTTTTTCGAAATTCTGCCACTGTCTCACCCTCATATATCAATTGATCATCCACATATTCTTTACATATTAATTTTTTGATGCTATTTCTTAGTGTTTCTTTATTAAACTTTTCTTTCCTAATCTTCAATTCTGCAAAATTACTTTCAGTTAACGCCGCTTCAACGTTCTAATGTTTTGCAAAATCTTTGTACATACTTGGACTTACTGGATACATATTTGTTTCCCCCCTTTATTTTAAATAATTATGAATATTGTAAATAAAACAACTTTCCAAAATGTTACTGGTTCAATTAAAAATGACATAAACAATATATATTTTAAAAGAATTACGAAGTTTATTATTATAACCCCATATAATACATTTAAAAAAACTGGATATTGTTTTACAACTTGTTTTTGTTGATTATAACTAAGTATTATTGATGTATATAAAAATCCTAAGTTCAGATGTAAGAAAATAGATATTATCACACTTAGTGTGACACTACTTAATACAACAAATCGTATAGGTTCAGTTGGTGGTATTACCTTGAAAACAACAATTGGAAATGTTACTAAGAATATTATCATGATAAAACTTATCAAATTATTAATAATCTTCTTCCACATACAAAACACCCCCATGTCATTATTAAGTTTATATATTTTTATATAATTACGTTATAATCATAGTTTCATTTCATACGTTTATGTTCCCATGAAAGATTGAAACTATAAATATAAAAAAAAAAGAGGGTGGTTAGTCACCCTCTTTTCTTTTTGAGTTTCTCTATAAGGGATTGAAACTCCAACGTTTTGCATATCTTTGTAAATCTTCTGCATGTTTTGAGCTTCCCTAT
>QGLW01000236.1_pt1 | contig 14645 bp, 16 predicted proteins | sample 1725341 | NCBI WGS metagenome assembly QGLW01 (sample SAMN05439265, study PRJNA331180) | Hot springs metagenome, whole genome shotgun sequencing project. | isolation source: microbial mat of Apron and Channel Facies of Mammoth Hot Springs | place: USA: Wyoming, Yellowstone National Park | collected... | reverse complement strand
GGTGGAAGCGGGGGAGCTTTGGCAATAGCTGCCGCGGACAGGGTTTATATGCTTGAGTATGCCATATATTCCGTAATATCACCTGAAGGTGCGGCGAGCATACTTTTTAGGGATGCATCTAAAAACAAGGAGGCTGCGGAATACCTAAAACTTACCGCAAGCGACCTGTTGAAATTTAAAATAATTGACGGGATAATAAAGGAACCTTTGGGGGGAGCCCATAGGGATTACGATGAAACCGCAAGGAGGATAAAGTTAGTATTTTTGAAGGCTTTTAGGGAATTGAGGAGAAAGGATAGGGCTACATTGTTGAGGGAAAGGTTCAAGAAGTATAGGAGGATGGGGGCTTGGGGGATTTTACAATAATCGTTTGCAGAGCAACGAAAATTTATAACGAACCTTCAATCGTATAATAACAACACCTATGTGGATACTCCTAACATACGCGGATATAGGCAAAATGGGGTTAAAGGCCCCGACCGCCGAAAAGGCGGAGCCGGTGGCCCCCAAGGGGATCAGGGTTAAGGCCCCGAGGATCCTCGGAGGGGGACCGGATGGATTCGGATACACCTACCTCTCAACCCAAGATGGAGACACGGTTCCCTTCAGCTACATAGACATACATACCACCGGGACAAACGTGGGAGCAAGCGACGACTGGTGCTCGGGATCGAGCGCGGGCACCCTGTACTATCTGGGCTTTTCCTTCCCCTTCTACGACAAAACCACGGACTCAATTTCCATATGCTCAAACGGTACGGTGATTTTTAACAATAAGCGCACTTACTTGGGATTTGGGAACTCCTCGCTTCCAGACAGTGGGTATGGCAAACACGGATTTGTGGGGGTGATGTGGGATGACCTGGATCCATCCCAAAGCGGTGCTGGCGTCTACTTCCAAAGATTTACCACATGCCCCGACGGTTATTCGGGTAAATGTGCGGTGGTGCAGTGGTACAATGTCCCCAGATATGGCGATAGCGTTAGGATGGACTTTGAGGTGATAATTTACGATAACGGAAATATAAAGCTCCAGTACAACAGCAACATATATTACGTTGATGCGACCATAGGTATTCAGGATTCAACCGCGGCCGCCGGTTCATACCCCACATGGTACATTCAGTATGTCTATAACGGCTCCCCTTCCGGACATGTCCCCACAAACGGGGCCGCAATAATTTTCCAATATCCCACCGGTGCGGATTATGATATTAGGGTTTTAAATGTTTCCCCTTCGGGTTTGGTTTCCACATCCCCCTTAACCGTCCAGGCGGTAGTTAGGAACACCGGTTCCGTTCCAACAAGCGGAACACCCGTAAATCTTTACATATACGATACCGTAAGCAACACGTTGGTTTTCTCGGATACTCAAAATGTAAGCATACCCGCATCATCAAACGTAACTGTAACCTTCTCCGCCTTCACCCCATCCCCCAGATCCTTCTATAAAGCTGTAGTTATAGCAAACGAAACCTCGGATCCCAACCGTTCAAACGACACCATGGTATCAAGGTTCAGGACATATTACCTCTTTGGGGATATATTAGGAAGCTGGACATTCCCAACCCTCGGGGATGGAACGGGCTACAGCTTTGCGGGTATAACGTACGCCCCGGACAGTGGTAGGTTCTTCGTGGTGAGTATGAACCCAATGGGTAGGGTCTTCTCCTTTAACCCTTCAAACCCGGCCGCAACTTTCACCTTGACACCTTGGATCCCTCACAGCTTCTTCGGAGCAGACGATATACCTTGGGGAATAGCATACGTTGGAGGGAAGTTCTGGATCTCGCATGTGGGATATAACTCGAGCGCGGGCTTTATCGGCAACAAGATGGGTATTTACAACGGAGGGGGGGTTTTGATAGACAGCTTTAATATTTGGACAAACGTTGAGAGTGGTTATTGGATGGCTGGTCTTGATCACGATCCTATAGAAAACGTGGTTTATGGAGTTTATGTATCAGGCTCAAATCTTATCTACAAGATAAACCCCAACACCTACACCGTCGTTGGAAACTTCCCAAACCATACGGGCGCATCCCTAAGGGGCATCTTTTCCTTGCCTTATGTGAACGAGATCTATTATGGTGGTTGGAATCAGCAAAATATCTACAAGTTGAGGAAGAGTCCCGTAAGCGTCCTTGATAGCGTCTTTATTGGAAGTATGGCGGATGCGGATTTCTGGCCCTGCCCTTCGCCCGATCCGAACACGCCCGTAACCGCCTTCATAACCCTAAACGACGCGAGCAATTCCCTTATACAAATGGCTTTGGGATACTATTGCGATGCGTTGGGAATATCCGAGGGTGAAAGGCTCGTTAAGGAGTACAACCTGAAGGTTTCGGGTAGGACTATAACCCTGTCCGGTAGGGCGGAAGTTTATGATATAACGGGTAGAAAGGTTGCGGAGTTCAAGGACAAATACACTTTACCTAAGACTGGAATATACTTCGTGAAGGTTGGAGAAAAGACCGCGAAGGTGATAATAAGGTAAAAAACTCGCATAAGGGGGGAGGAAAACTCCCCCCTTTTTATTTTCTTATCAAGGCTCCCAGAGAGGAAATAAGAAGTATTGCCAAAAAGGAACCTAGGATGTAGGGATCCTTGTATCCCCAAAATCCAATCAAGCTTGCGCCCAAGGAGGAAAGGCCCAATGTTGCCCAAAGTTTTATAAGATTCGGGAAGAACAGGTAAAGCAACAAACTTAGAAAGTAAAGCCCAATAAATAGAAAAGAGAGCTCGCTCATATCCTAAACTTCCAACCCAGAATTATACCCAAGAAGGATAAACCCAAACCCAAGAGAAAGAGATTAAACGTCAATTTTTCCAATAAGCTTTGATAGAGGAATCTAACTTTATGCTTTCCTTCGGGTACGGAAACTTTCATAAATGTCCCCCTGAACCTTTCAACATTTTCCCTTCTGCCGTCAATCTCCGCCTTCCAATGGTGATAATAGTTTTCACTTAAAACGAGGTCGCATCTATCCTCGGAGGAGTACTCCACCTCGTATATCCCTCTCCTCGGGTCGTAATTCAAAACCTCTGCGCCCGAGATTTTATCCCCACACATCAAGAAGAACCTCGGTAGATAATTCTTGTTTTCCAAAATCTCAAAGTTTCCAATCCTGTTTACGATTTCCATATTTCCCAAATACTCCGAGAATTTTAAAAATTCGGGGAATTTCTGCATTTCCTCCTTTAAACCAACTGGAGAGATTACGAACCTAACACCAAGGGTATCAAGGACCTCGGGTTTTTTCCTTATGATATCGCAAAGGAAGGGGTTAAACATAAGGCCCTTGCAACCCAAATATTCGTAATAGTACCTTATCTGTTGTCCATGATGCCCCCCGACGTTCTGAACACCAAAAAGAACGAGATAATTGTCATCCGTTTTATAACCCAGGTCCAAAACCCTATAAATACCCTCTTTACCCTTGAAAAACCTTGCAAATTCGTCCTCCGCAAAGTATTCGCTTTCCCTTATAGGTTTATAAAACGCCCCCTTGCTTAGGAAGTTATCCCCAAAACCCAGGATCGCAAGAAAAATTGGAGTATTCCTTGACTGATTTTTAATTAGCAGGTAGGCGAAGATCCATAAAATCACCGTCTTTGAAACCGCAAAGAGTCTGTCGTTTGATGTTGCATCAAAGATCCCCAACCTTTGAATATCCGCCTCCGTCCCCCAAACGGTCAAAGATTTCCCGAACATTAAAAGGAATAAACCCAAAGCTATACCAATTATGAGGAAGTTCTTGGCAGAAGTCTCAAACTTTTCGGGATTTTTAAAGGCATAAGCGGAGAATATTAGGAATATTATTCCCAAAACCTCAGAAGCCATAGCCTGGGCCCTAAATAGGCTGATCATAGGGAAGAATTGGTAAAATATCGGGAATAGGGGATTGACCTTAGCGGTCATTAAAACGAATAGGATAAAACCCCCTATGGATAGGGATATAACCCTCCAGTTTCTAAAGTTTGAGATAATTCCGATGAAGCCGAAGAAAACCAAGAGTGCCCCAAGGTATTCGCTGTTTATCTTAAAGGGATTTGAGCCCCAATACTTCTCAAAAACCCCAGAATACATCCCGTAAAATATGGAGAAAAAGTCCGCCCAATCCAAGGACCAACTTTTTGAAAACTCAAAACCCTTCTCAACCCCCCTAAGCGAATACCCCCTTATGTACCCCCACTGATTCCAAAGGAAGGGCGAGCTTATAAGGATAGCCAAAACCATGGAAACAAACCCACCCATTACCACCCTCAAGGCCCTAAGATGATCCCCCGCCCTGATGATACTTATCAAAGCGCCTACGGAATAAATCAAAACAACTATGAAAAGATAATACATAAGCTGGGCGTGCCCGGCGTTCGTTGTAATACCCGCAAATAGCCCAAGAAAGAAGGAATACCTAATTTTACCCTCAAGCGTCCCATCAAGGGCCCAGAATATTGCGGGCATGTTTGAAATTATTGCCATCTTTGCGAGGTGTCCGCTGAAAACAAGGCTCGTCCAAAATATCGCGGTTGAGTAAAAAACGCCGAGCATAAAGGACCAACCCTTTTCAACCCCCAGTTTTCTCAAGAGCAAGTAAGAAAATATATATGCCCAGATTGAGTGAAATAGGATGGAAAGGGAGGCAGCATGTCCTGGAGTGGTAAAAAACCTTAAGATCTGGTTTATGTAAAATATATCGGCGTGGGGTGCCCCCCAAAAGGGCATACCGCCGAAAATATAAGGTTCCCATTTTGGTATGGGTAATTCTGAGGCAAGTTTGTGAAAAGGGTAGCTTGAGGTTAAAAAGTCCGTCATAACAAACGTGTGATCCGGAAGCCAACCCGGAAAGAAGAAAATTATGGATAAAGCCAACGCAATTAAGAAATATATTATATCCTCCCTGAACTTTTCAAGCATACGGTTGTGGATTTTAAGGGGGTTATCCCAAGAGTATTACAACCTTAAACTTCACGGAGATATGAAGGAGGTTGTAATACTTTCTGCAGCTAGAACGCCCATAGGGAAGATTTTGGGGAATTTGGCTCAATTTAAAGCTACGGATCTGGGGGCTATAGTGATCAGGGAGGCTGTAAAGAGGGCGGGAATATCTCCGGAGGAAGTTGAAGAGGTGATGATGGGACAGGTTATACAGGCTGGGAGCGGACAGAATCCAGCAAGGCAGTCCGCAATAAAGGCTGGACTTCCTTCCCATATACCTGCGGAAACGATAAACAAGGTTTGCGGTTCCGGGCTTGAGGCGGTAATACAGATAACAAGGGCCATAAAGGTCGGGGATATAGAGGTTGGGGTTGCGGGTGGTCAGGAGTCTATGACTAACGCCCCACATGGAGCCTTTATAAGGGCTGGTATAAAGTACGGGGCCTTTTCCCTTGAAGACCTTATGATAAAGGATGGGCTATGGTGCGCCTTTGAAAACGTGCATATGGGGAACCTTGCCGAATACACCGCAAGGGTGGCTGGAATAACGAGGGAACAACAAGATTGGTTGGCATACGAGAGCCATAGGAAGGCTATACAGGCCATAGATAACGGTTGGTTTAAGGAAGAAATAGTGCCAGTTGAGGTGAATACAGGTAAAGGGGTTGTAATGGTTGATACGGACGAGACTCCAAGGAGGGATACAAGTATCGAGAAGCTCTCAGCTTTGAAGCCCGCCTTCGAGAAGGACGGTAGCGTTACCGCCGGGAATGCTCCTCCCCTTTCTGATGGCGCAAGCGCGTTGGTTTTATCTTCCCTTGAGTACGCGGAAAGGAAGGGATTAAAGCCCTTGGCTAGGGTTTTGGCATACTCAAGTGGCTTTACGGATCCCAAGAACCTCTTCTTTGCACCAACCATAGCAATAAGGAAGGTTATGGAAAAGCTCGGATACAAGCACATAAACGAGTTTGACCTAATAGAGATAAACGAGGCGTTTGCCGCGCAGGTTCTCGCGGATCACAAGGATCTACAATGGGATTGGGAGAAGTTTAACATACACGGCGGTGCGATAGCCCTCGGTCATCCCATAGGAGCCTCGGGGGCGAGGATCCTAACCAACCTAATATACGCCCTGAAAAGGACGGGGGGAAAGAGGGGCTTGGCGGCCCTTTGCTTGGGAGGTGGAGGTTCCGTGGCAATGGCAATAGAGCTTATGGAATGAACCTATTAAGGGGAATAATATACGTCCTCTTTGTCCTGAGCTTGGGATTAAACTTCTACCTTTGGTTTTACGAAATACCCAAGCTGAAAAAGGTTATATACGACCTCAACGAAGAGAACCTAAACCTCCTTAAGAACCTTAAGGGAAACTCAGAAAAAACGGACACCTTTACCCTTATAAGCATACCATCAGACGATCTCTTTGATCCGGGAAGTACGGAGCTCTCGGAAAAAGGCAAGAAAAAACTTGATGAGATATTGGAGAGCTACAGGGGGAAATTTAGGGAGATAGAGGTTTCCGCATATACGGACAAAAGCCCAGTGCAAACCAACAGGGATAAGTATCCTACAAACTGGGAGCTTTCATCCGCAAGGGCATCTGCCATTGTTCGGTACTTCATAAGCAAGGGGGTTGAACCATCAAAACTTTCCGCAAAATCTTACGGAGACAGTAGGGCAAAGGGAAAACCAGACGACAGGAGGGTGGAGATAAGAATCTACTAACGGATCTTATAAATCGCTCCATCCCTCCTTTCCGAATAAGTTTGTAAGGGCAAAATTCTCTTGAGATCCTCCTCGCTTGGAAGGTAATTTCTACGGAAGGGCCTAATTATCACCAGAAAGCCGTCCTTTCTCTTGATCTTTTCCGCCATTTCCCGAATCTCTTCCATAAACTTTTTGTTCTCCCTGTTTGAATTCGGGTTAAAAGCCCTGGGTAAGAAGGAAGCATAAATCCCCGCATGCAAATACAAAATTTCCGGTACGTTGGAATAAACATAAGCGGACTTTGGTAATTTCCTTACATCTTCCAGAATATCAAGGTTTGCCCAATATGGAGCCTTTAAGCCATCCCCGTTCAATCTTTTCTCATTAATGAAATTAATCGCAAAAACCGAATAGCTAAAAAGGAAAGGAAGAGGTAAAAACTTTGATCTTACTAAGGACAATAACAGGAGAAAAATTACGAAAAATGGGGACATTATCCTTATATCAGGCAAGGTGTGAAAATCCATAAACGATGTGCTCCAAAACAGGAAAACGAGATAGCCCAACAGGAACCAGATCAATATCCTTCCCCAAACTTCCAGATCCCTGTAGATAAGGAGAAGGAAGAGGGCAGAAAAGAAAAACAGGATAAAGATCTCATGGTGTATGTGGGTTTTTATAATCTTAACCAGAACAAAACCTAAAATCAAAATTGCGGTTCGCTTTTCCCTAAGCGAGGAAAGGACGAGAAATACTAAAATTGGGACTACTATCACGACTTTTAGTTCATCAGAATAAGGAGGGAACGCATAACCGTTTAAAGTCTCCCAGAGAACCTGATAGTGAAAGTCTGATGGAAAATGTAATGCTAATTCCCTAACGGGCTCACCTTGAAGACTTGAAAATACTTGCCAAACAAGGAAAGGAAGGAGGGAAAAGAAAGGGAAAATCAGGATATCCCTAAACTTTATACGGTAAATAAGGAGTAAGACAAGGATCACCGCAACGGAAAAAAGGTTCGCGTACCTAACCAAATTCCCCAAACCTACCAAAATTGATAATACAAGTAAGTGTTTTAGATCGCGTTTTTCAACGTATTCCTTGAGAAAAATTAGAGCAAGAAGAAGTATTGGAATGTATAGTGTTTCGCTATGCAAGAAGGAAAAGTTTTTTAAGAATGTGGGGGAGAGGATAAAGGTGAGGGCGTATATGGTGGTTATGAGTATTGAGCGGGTAATATTTAGTACCAAAAGCCCCAAGAGGAAAACCGATAGGGAAGCAAGTAAAACGTTCAATAGGGTATGGTTGGGGAAAAGGGAAAGGAGTGCCGAAAAACCCGGTGCCCAGTGGGATTCAAAATTGCAGCCGTCCGAATCCTTAATACAAAACCCGAGCCCTTTGCTCAAGCTTTCCGCAATTAGCAAATATTTAACGCCATCCGTACTAACAAAAGGACCAAATTTTTGTATTTGAAGGAATATAAGGAAGCCACCTAAAACGCTCAAAAAAATTAGAGACACATATCGCATAAATCTTAAAATTCTAAAGAATATCACCCTTAGAATATCCTTATGTCAGAAGAAAGAAAACCCCATTTTGGAAAGTATTTCCACCTTAAAAGAGGCGGGTAAGGAAGCTCCAAAGCTTGAAGGTGTTCCCACGGGGGTTGAGGGTTTGGATGATATGTTCTTTACAACCAAGATCATAGATGGAAAACCCAAGAAAACCCCATTAGGTGGAATACCAAAGTATGCGGTAATAAAACATTACCGGGGTTTCAGATACGGGAAAATCTTTATTTGTTGAACAATTTGCGGTGAAGAGGGCATCCGAAAACGATGTTTTGATCTTTGTGACAGTTGAAACGCCTGCGCCCTTTTTGGCTATGTCATTGAAGGAAAGGGCAAAGGCTTTAAACATTCCCGAAAACAAGGTAGATCAAAACATAATAATTATTGACGCGGCATCATATCAAACTCTAAGGGAAAATATCCAAAGCCTTTTTGATACCTTAGCTTACGCTATAAGGAAATACAAAGCCAGTTTTTAATAATAGACTCAATAACGGGTTTGTATGAGGCGAGGGAGATGATGGCAAGGATAATAGTGAGGCAGATTTTTAATTTTGCAAAGAAATGGTATCAAACTACCCTTATGGTATCCCAAAAGAGGTTCGGACATGAGGAGCTTTCAGCGGAGGCGGCGGGTGGTTTTGCGGTTAGCCACATAGTGGACTGTACTATGGTAATGTCCAAGCAAACGATTTTAACGAGATACGATGAGAGGATGTATGGCCTGCCCATAGGGGAGTTGGCAAGGTTCTTCAGGATAGATGGTTGTAGGATGTGTGGGCATGACACCTCAACTCATATTATGGAAATTACAGAAACGGGGCTTATAAAAATTGGTCCAAGTTTAAAGGAGATCTTGAAAAAGGGGGTGAAGCATGGCAATATTGACACCTGAAGAGATAAGGGAGTTTGATATAGATGCTATGGCTATAAGGGTTTTCCTAAAGTCCCTTGAGCTCATAGGAGGACCGAGGAAACTCATAGAGTATAGGAACCTAACCTGGATCCCGAATTTAATGGAAGCTTCCTATGCGGTAGTTCAGGATACGGCGAACAAAACGGAAGCTGAAATAGCGGAATTCCTCGGAAGTACGCGTCAAACCGTAAGGAACATGATGAGGGCTGAACCCGAGCTTGTACTAAAGAAGTTAGAAGGGGAACTTGAGGAAAAGACCCCAAGGGCCCATACAGCAGGAGGATTAGCAAAGTTGGCGTACAAAGAGATAAAGGAGGGTAGGGAAAACCTTACCATGTTCCTCCATCTCCTTCAGGTGGCGTCAGAAAGCCTCGGGGTGTTTTGGCCCGTAGAAATTCTGAGGAGGATGAAGGGTGCGGATTTCCCACTGGGAAAGGAGGAGCTTCTTGAAAGGCTGAAGGGACTGAAGGTTAAGGAGAAAAATATAGAGGAAATCCTCGAGAAGCTAAGCTATCCCGTAAAATCCCCAGCGGATCTACTCGCGCAAATAAGGGAGAATGTAGAGGCTCAGTAAACCTCCTTAAAGACACAAGCTTCGGAAACTTTTAGCTTCAATTTTGATGCGAGGGTTTTGTTTAAAGTTGGGTTTCCCGCGCTTGCGGAATATATATACTGGTATTTAAGCCTTTGAATCTTAGAATTTCCACCTTCTTTAATGCTTTTCTCGATGCTTAGAAGGTTCTCCAGTATTAGGGGTGGAAAGTCCGAAGGGTTGAGACGCCAGGAATATACCGACCATGTTCTAACATCCGAGACATCGTAAGAGGAAACCGCAAGATTGAACTTTTTGGAGTTTGATGAAACCTCTTCCTTGTACCTCCCGAAGTTCAATATGGATGTTGGAGGGATCCATACCAGCTTTATTCCGAAATCCGCCATATCCTTAAACGCATTTTGGATCTGCAAAGGGTTTTCAACGAACTTTAAATAGATCTCGTTTAGAGGATTTTTACCCCCAATGTTTATGGAACTTGCAAATAGATCCTTCAGCCTCTCCCACTCCGACTTATGCAGTATTATCCCAACCCCCCTATTCTCCTCAAAGGCGCAAAGGAACTTTTCCAAATGCAGGCTTGGAGAGATGGCTCCAAAAATACCCGTAAAGTTTTCCGGAAGACTTAGAGTATCGAGGGTGTGGTATGAATAAATGAAGATTACGGGTTTTTCCCTGATATTCTTTATAGCGAAGTTTAAGGCTTCTTCACCGAGAACCACCACCGCAAGGTATCTATCCTTGGATTTTTCCCATAGGTTCTTATAGAAAATTTCGGGATCTCCCTTCGCATCCCTTCTCCAATCAAATACATGAGCCAAACCCTGAAGTTGAGACTTCAATATGTTTGCAACCGTATCCGAATAGAAGGAAAAGGACTTTAGGATCAAAACTGGACCTGAGAGCATAGGGGAATTTTAAGCCCGTCCCATCCTCTTTATTATCCTTTCGTAATGCGTTCCCTCCCAATATATCTGCCCGCAGTTTTCACACACCGCAAATTCATCAAACTTGTTCCAAACGAAGGGATGAACAAAACCCTCAACCTCCCATTTTGAAACGATTTTCAGCTTTCCGTTGCATTTTGGACACCTCGTAAATGGTTCCACCTTTACGTCAAAATCGGAAATTATTTCTTTAGCAAGCTCCCAAGGATCCATTGAAGGATCCTCCACATAATAAACCTCAAGATTCCAAGCTTTAGCCATCCTAACAAGGCCCCTATCCGAGGTTATAAGCACCCTATTTTCCCTCAAACACATACCAACGATCTCAACATCCCTTTCATCTCTATAGTATTCCGTATCAAATCCATAAAACCTTAAAACCCTAACCAACCTCCCTAACATCGCATCTACTCCGAACTTAACCTCTCTATGATTTTCCTTGCCACTTCCCATTTTGAACCCTCAAACTTACCCAAGACCCCTTCCCGTGATATTAATATCACCTCCGTCTCATCCGACCCTATAACCTTAATGGGGTTTGCCACAATATAATCAAGGTTTTTTTCCTCAAGCTTTCTCTTTGCGTCCTCAAGAAGATTATTTTCCTCCTCTAGGGCAAAACCCACGATCTTTCCCTTCTTGTTCCTTGAAATCTCTGCCACAACATCCCTAGTAGGCAGAAGCTCAAGGGTCATTTTCCCTTCCCTTTTGATCTTCCCCTTTGATGGATCAACTTTAAAGTCCGATACCGCCGCCGCCATAAAAAGATAATCGTAATCAAGATCCTTTAAGGTATTGTAAAGCTCATCAACGGAAAACACCTTATAAAAGATGTTCGAACTCGCCCTTTCCACGTTTCCACACCCAACCGCTATTACAAAGCTTCCAAGGGATTTTAGGAAGTTCGCAAGGGCAATTCCCATTTTTCCCGAGGAAAGGTTGGTTATCACCCTCACCTCATCTATCTTTTCTACTGTCCCCCCGTACGTGATGACCACCCTTTTCCCCCTCCAGAATTCTCTAAGCTTCCCAATATCCTCAACGTACTTTACCAAATCTTCCACCTCAAGCATCCTTCCCTCACCATAATCCCCGCTCGCCAATTCCCCCTCAACAGTAGGAAGAACTATATGTCCAAATTTCTTAAGTTTTTCAATATTTTCCTTCAATATCGGGTTTTTCCACATCTCGGTATGCATCGCGGGAACGAAGGTTATAGGAAATGGGTAAGAGGCGCATACGGAGGTTAAGAGGTCGTCCGCTATTCCGTTGGCAACCTTACCGATTACGTTATATGTTGCGGGTACAACCATAAATAGATCCGCCCACCTTGAAAGATTTATGTGGGTGTTTCCATTAAAAAAATCTTTATCAGTAAATACTTCCGCGGAGCATAGCTCCTTGAAGGGTAAAGGCTTCAGAAAATTTAAGGAAGCTTTACTCAGAATTACCTTAAGCTCGTGCCCCCTCTTGTAAAGTTCCCTACATAGAAGTAGGGATTTGTGCGCGGCTATACTACCTGTTACGCCTATTAAAATCCTCAATCCTTTTCCTTATAAGCTATTCCCTCCTTAGCAAAGGTCTCCGCGGATATGATTACTGGGTTTTCCTCTAAGGTCCTTTTCGTCATCTCGCTCCTTTTTATTAGGTACCTCGCGTACCTCCCTATCAAAACCACGGATCTGTACTTATTATCCTCCTTGAACCTTTCCGCATCAAAGATCTCATAAATCTTTATCCTCTTCATTTTCCCGCTCCTTAAATAGGATAGCCCATCAACCTCAGGGCTTCCTTACCTTCTTCTGTCATTCTATCTATGGTCCAAGGTGGGTCAAAGGTTATCTCAACCTCAACGTTTTCAAATCCCAGATCGTAAAGCCTGCTTTTCACCGCATCCGCTAAGGGTTCTGCTATGGGGCAACCGGGAGCCGTTACCGTCATAAGAACATAAACGTACTTGTTTTCAGGGTCAATTTCCAAAGTATATATCAACCCCAAATCCCAAATGTTTATCGGGATCTCGGGGTCGTATATCTCCTTGAGAGCGTTTATAACATCTTCCTTGGTCATAAGCGAAAATTTTAAAGGGGAAAATTTCACCCTTAAAATCTCCGCCTATGAGCAAGAAGAAAAAGAAGATCTCCGTTTTGAGGGCGGAAAGGAGGAACGAGAGGAGAAGGCTTAGGAACCTTATGTGGAAGACGAGGTTTAAATACCTTTTGAGGAAGTTTAAGAAGGTGGAAAGTTTGGAGGAAAAGAGGGAGTGGGCTTTGAAGCTACAATCAACCCTTGATAAGATAGGGCAGAGGAGGATATTCCACCCAAATAAGGTGGCAAGGTTGAAATCTAAGATAATGAAGGAGCTGGCAAAAATCTCCCAAAATGGATAGGCAGCTATTCTTGGATTACATATTAGACCATTACCACAATCCAAGGAGGAGGGGAAAGATTGAGGATGCGGATGTGGTTTTGAAGGGGGGAAATCCGGGTTGTGGGGATGTGGTGATAATATACATAAAAAGGGATGGGGAAAAACTTGAAATTTCCTTTGAGGGGGAAGGATGTACGGTTTCCCAGGCTTGCGCCTCTATAGTTTGCGAGTACGCGAACGGGAAAAGTGCCGAGGAGATTTTAAAAATTGATTATAAGTTCTTGGAGGAAAATATAGGGGAGGAGGTTTTAAAGACGAGGTTCAAATGCGCAACCTTGGCCCTTGATACCCTAAAGGAAGCAATTAGGGGGTTGAAATAATGCCAAAGTACCCCAAACCCGTTGGACCATATTCCCCTTACAAAATAGCGGGAGATATTGTTTTTTTGGCGGGGCAGATAGGTATAAACCCGGATACGGGGGAACTTGAGGGAGGGTTGGGGGCGCAGACTGAGAGGGGTTTAACGAATATTGCGAACGTTTTGGCGGAGTTGGGGCTCTCCTTGGATCACATCGTAAAGACCACCATATTTTTGAGGAATATGGGGGACTTTCAGAAGGTGAATGAGATTTACGCAAGATACTTTAAGGAGAATTTCCCAGCACGTTCAACGGTTGAGGTTTCAAATTTACCTAAGGGGGCGCTCATTGAAATTGAGGCTATAGCATATATTCCAAAGGTTGAGGAGGAGGTTAAGAGGGGCTTGGCGCTTTTCCTTGAGGGTAAGTTCTTTGAATCCCACGAGTACTGGGAAAAGGCTTGGAGGAGGCTTGAGGAACCGACAAAATCCCATTTAAGGGCTTTGATAAACCTTGATGCATTTTTCATAAAGCTCGCGGAAGGGAATAAGGTGGGAGCAAAGGCGCACCTTGAAAGATTTTTAAATCTTGCAAAGGATGGGAAGCTGAAAGAGAAGTTAGAGGGGATTTATGGGAGATTTGAGGAAGTGGAAAGTGAAAGGATCTTTGAAGAAATAAAAGGGGATGTAGCGGGTTATTTGAAGGAGCTGGGATTTTAATACCCTTATCTTATCACGACCTTATGCAATTTCCCCCCTGCCTCCACGAAATATATACCACCTTTCAGAATAACCCTTCCACCCTTTCCAAGAAGCCTAGATCATAAAACCTATATTGTGCCTATTATAAATATGTCCTCTTCCAGGATTTCCTAAACCAACAAAACAATAAATTTTCATTTAAGTACCCTTAAAGAGAAAATTTAAAACATATCAATAACCAATAATTATTCCATATCTATAATAAGTAGTAATCAAAAATTGATTATGATAAGTCCATCCTTCCCAAATCCAGTTATGCATGTCTTCACCGTATGTAACAATATGACCTATTTCAAAATAAGGACCAAATTTCAAAACTATTTCGTTATTCAAGATTATATTAAAATTAACACCAAAAGTTAAATTGGGACCGTAATTCATACCTGATAAAATCTCACTATAAGCTCTTGAAGCATCTTTATTACTAAATGCGTACTCGTAACTACCTATATTTAAACCTAATCCTAAATAAGGTTCTATAAATTTTGTTATTGGATAAATTCCTCTTACACCGATTTGGG
>QGLW01000234.1_pt1 | contig 14757 bp, 12 predicted proteins | sample 1725341 | NCBI WGS metagenome assembly QGLW01 (sample SAMN05439265, study PRJNA331180) | Hot springs metagenome, whole genome shotgun sequencing project. | isolation source: microbial mat of Apron and Channel Facies of Mammoth Hot Springs | place: USA: Wyoming, Yellowstone National Park | collected... | reverse complement strand
CGCTGTGTTCACCATAACTTCACAGGCCGGGATTCTTCCAGGTATATCATCCCTTGGTATGAGCCTCTGGGAGACAATTGCTTTTAGTACGGATGCAAGTTGGTGTCTTATTTGCTCTTGCTGATGTGCAGGGAAAATACTTACAATTCTGTTGATTGTTTCTCTGGCATCGAGAGTGTGCAGGGTTGATAAAACTAAGTGTCCTGTTTCAGCTGCAAGCAAAGCAATGGCGGCGGTTTCTTCATCCCTAATTTCTCCAACCATTATTACATTGGGGTCCTGCCTAAGTGCCTCCCTGAGTCCATCTGCAAAGCTGAGCACGTCAAGTCCGACCTCTCTCTGGCTTATAATGCTCTTGATATCTCTTAAAAGGTATTCAATAGGGTCCTCAATTGTTATAATGTGTACTGCTTTGTTAACATTGATATGGTTTAAAATAGCTGCGAGGGTTGTAGATTTTCCAGAGCCTGCAACACCTGTAACAAGAATCAGTCCCCTATCCTCCATGGCTATCTTTTCCAGGACGGGAGGTAGGTTTAAATCTTTGATGGTTTTAATAAGAGGTGGTATTGCTCTTATGGCAAAGGACCATGTTCCTCTCTGGCTAAATATGTTAACCCTAAATCTACCTATATTTGGAAAGCTAAAGGCGACGTCAACGCTATACCTCTCCCTCAGCTCTTTTTGCTTGGCAGGAGTTAGGTAATTTCTTATAAGTTCTTCAGTATCTTCCCTCGTAACAACAGGGTAATTATCTCTGAAGTATAGCTTTCCGTAAATTCTGAAAATTGGCGGATGTCCCACTTTTATGTGGACATCCGACGCTTCTTTATCTTTTGCATCTAACAAAAGTTTCTCTAAATCAATTCCCATAGTTTTAAAATTTTAACTTTTTTCTCGTTTAAAGTCAATTGAATGCCACTTTCTATTGTAAAATTGGTCTTAATGTACATAGTGCTTAACCAATTTTAAATGTTTTGCTTTGGAAAATCGTTTTCTAAAATCAAGGGTGTGCCGTAGAATCCGAAGGTTTCTCGAAGCTTATTTTCAATGTATTTCAACTCGTTGTTTTTTAGCTTTGTATCGGTTAATATCTTAAATTTCGGAGGTCTTACGTCTTCCTGAGTGAATTTGATTATGGTTTTTGAAAAGGGAAAGTTCTTTGAGAGGGAATATTGAAATTGCTGAACCTCTCTTTTACTCAATTTCCTTTCCCATGACTTTTTAGCTTGCTTTATGACCTCCTTAAGCAAACTTATTCCTTCACCTGTTAAAGCAGAAGTGAAGAGCATCGGGGCGAAGTTTATAAAATCTAATTCTTTCTTAAAGTAGTCGAGCACTGCGGATCTTTTTTCTCTCGGTATAAGGTCGCACTTGTTTAACGCAACGACTATCCCTTTTTTCTCTTCAATGATGAGGTTTGCAATTTTTTTGTCGATGGCCGCGATTTCTGCCGAGGCATCAATAACGAGTATTGCAACTTCTGCGTATCTGAGCGACCTTTCACTTCTAACAGCCCCGAAAAGTTCTATAGGGTCTTTGTATTTTCTCCTGATTCCGGCTGTGTCTATAATAATAAATTCTTCGGTTTCTATATCCACTGCATCCCTTGTAGTTCCAGGAATTTCAGAAACAATGTTTATTTCGTCACCGCAAAGTGCATTGAAGAGAGACGATTTTCCTACGTTAGGTTTACCAAGAATTGCTATTCTGGTTTTTTCTGTTTTTTCTTCTTCTACTTCTTCAAGAAATCCCTTTTCTTTTAGTTTCGCCTCGATTATTTCAATTAGTTCTTGCACTCCGGTTCCGTGGGCAGCGGATATGCCAACGGGCTCTCCAAATCCAAGACTAAAGAAGGAATAAAGGTCTTTTTTCTTTATGTCAATTTTGTTAGCTACAAGAATTACATCTTTACCCTTTTTTCTCAACCATTCTGCTATTTCTACATCGTGGGGTAAAAGTCCGGTAGAGGCATCAACTACAAAAAGTATGAGGTCAGATTCATCCACTGTTTTTTCTATCTTTTCTTTAACTTTTTCCCAGATTAGATCCTCTTCCGGTGGGTAAAGTCCACCGGTGTCAGTTAAATAGAAAGGAATTTCTGTATAAGAAACTAATTTTTTTATCCTGTCTCTTGTTAATCCAGGTTTTGAGTCTGTAATTGCAAGAGGTTTTTTTATAATGCGGTTAAAAAGTGTTGATTTTCCCGTATTTACTCTACCCACAATGGAAACTTGTGCGTATTTTTTCATATTTCACCCTTGGTCAAATAAAGCTGCTTCAAGTTCCCTGACGTTGTTGAAAATCTTAACACCTTCAAATTTTGCCAATTTTTTCAAGTTTTCCCTGTCTATTTCTCTCATAAAAAGTAGGTGTTTTTTTCCACTTATCGTTGAAAATTCAATAAATTCCTGATTGTCGCTTGGTAAAACATAGATGGGAATCCTTAATTTTCCACCCTGACTGAAGATGTTTGTCACCAGTGTGTCACTAATTCCATGAACCATTTTTGCAATTGTATTTGTGGAGCATGGGGCGATTACGATTTTATCGAATCTGCCCGAGAAGAGTTTTGTAATTACAAAAATTGAGGTATTTCCTTCATCATTTATCTTATACCCTTCGAGTTTTTCAAGAATTTTATAACGTGCTAAAATTTCCATTGCTGACTTTGAAAGGAAAATTTCTACCTTTTCTTTATCGATTTTGCGAATCAACTCTATGACCTCATTTAAAAACATCTCTGCTCCTGTTATACACCAGGCTATTTTCATGGCACTACCTTAATAGGTACTGGAACGAAGCACAAGATGAATATTAAAAGGGATGCTATTGCGAGGTATTTTGCGGATAAGGGAAGTTTTTCTTCCCAGTAAAGGGGGGCTGGATGTCTTGACCCGAGGATAAGTAGTAAAATGGCCCATGTCCACCAGCCATTCCATAAAAAACCAAGGGGCAGAAGGATGAGTATAAGTATTCGAGAGATTAAGTAGTGGGCCTTTTTACCGAATAGTCCAAATAGGATGTGTCCCCCATCCAATTGACCCACGGGAATTAGATTCAATGCGGTTACAAAAAACCCGAGCCACCCAGCAAAGGCAACAGGATGCAAAAGAACCATAGAATCCTTTGGCACATTTCCGAGGGTTAATTTTGAAAGAATCTGAAAGATTAATGGAGTTCCTAAGGATATATTCCCTTCGCGTAGCTCTACGATTTTACTATTCATGAGTCCGTAAATTGAAAAAGGAATTGCGATTAGAAAGCTCGCTATTGGGCCCGAGGCTCCCATTTCAATAAGAGCTTTTCTGTCAGTGATCGGTGACTTAACCCTTATAAAAGCCCCCATTGTGCCAATGAGGGGGTTTGGGAAGGGTATAAAGTACGGAAAAGTTGTCTTAACCCCATTTTTTTTGGCGGCTATAAAATGGGATAGTTCATGACCCCCAAGAATCAAGATGACAGCAAAGGAAAAGGGGGCACCTTTCCAAAGGTGGGACCAATTTTGCCACGGCACATAGCCTTGCTGTAGAGCCCCAGCAATTAGGGTCGTGAAGATTGTTAAAATTAAGAGTAAAATTGGAATGAAAACATTGTTTTTCTCGTCACCGGTTTCTGCAAAGGTGAGTACAAAATAATCCTTTTCTTTAGTTACTTTAAAAATGATTCCACGGGGGGAGAGTTTTTGTCTCAATTCTTGTATGGCCTTGTCTGGGTTTTCATAAAAAATTACTCTGATTTTATTCTCGAAAACCTCTACTATACTTCCGAATTTTTCTACTTCTCTGATTACCTCATCCACAGCTAAAGATCTCTCCATTTATTATCGTTGCTTTCACTTCTTCTAAATTGGGATCAACAACAGTAAAATCGGCAGCAGAACTTGCTTTAATTTCTCCGAATAACCCCGCTTCTTGGGTCAAAAGGGCACCCTTTTTTGTATAGTAAATTAAAGTATCTTCCTTACTAAGACGTTCTTCCTCTTTAGGATGGAGAGTTGCACCTTTAATGCCTATGATTGGCGATGGAGGCATTGCATCGGAACCAAAGGCAAATTCAAGACCGGTTTGGATAAGCTTTCGGAAGGGATTGTTTTTTAGATAGAATGGGCCAAGTTTCGATTCATACATTCCCTTTTCTTGCCCCCAGTTATAGACAAAATTGGGTTGAATAGAGATTTTTACCCTTAGATTCTTTGCCCTTTCAATGTCTTCATCGTCAGGGAATTCAAAATGTTCTATCCTGAAGTTTTCACCGTTTCCTACTTCTTCGATGATATCCAGGACTCTTTTTATTGCCAAATTACCTATGGCATGGATTGCAACCTGCAGCCCTAACTCCATTGCCTTGCGAAATTCTTCTTTTACGCCTTCTCTAAGGAGCCAGATTCCGTGAGAGTTCTTTCTGCCGTAGGGGGACGTAAACAAAGCTGACTCACCCCCCACTGATCCATCGGCAAAGTATTTAAGGCCCTGAAACTTAAGAAGTGGATCGCCAAATCCCCTTTCTATTCCGGTGAATTCAAAGTTATAAGGAGAGGAGTCGGATATATAGAATCTAACCCTTATTTTCAACTTATTTTCCCTGCGCAATTTCTGTAACAATCGGAGTTCTCTATAGGAGCCTATTTCATGGATCATGGTAATTCCATTCTTTATGAAGATATCCTGTGCCTTAAGCAACGCTTTCTCCTGAAAATCCTCGCTGTATTGGAAAAATGAGTGAATTTTCAAGGGGACCTCTTCCAGGAAAATCCCTGTTTCGGGGTCGTATTGAGTTTGTTTTAAGTCGATTCTCTGGCTTAGAAGTTTTATAAAGGGGGTGTTAGCAACGCCCATATGTCCACAGATTCTCCGCAAGAATATGGGCTTTTCAGATATTTTGTCGAGTTCAGCCTTTGTAGGAGGGGTGGCAACTTTCCACTTCGATTCATCAAAGTCAGTAAAAATGTAAAAAGGAAGGTCATTTTGCGAAACAAATTTTTCAATAAATTCCAGCGTCTCTTCGAGAGTCTCAAATTTTTCCAAGCTGGTTTCTTGGTTTATTCCGTAGTTTAACATATGGGTATGGGTGTCAATAAAGCCGGGGATAATTATAGATTCTCCGAAATCAGTTATTTCTGCTATCTTAGTTACGAATGGTTCTTCATCTTTAGAGACCAAAGCCTCGACAACTCCGTTGTTTATTAGAATAGAATACCCTTCCACAAATTTTTCTCCATCAAATATTTTTGATGATTTTAGTAGTTTCATGGCCTTAATATAAGTAGTTTTCTGGGTTCATGTTAATTCCAAGATATTTAATCTCATAATGTAAATGGGGTCCACTGCTTATTCCGCTATTTCCAGTTAAAGCTACAACATCGCCCTTCTTAACTATCTGTCCCTTTTTAACCAGTATCTCCTTTAAGTGCCCGTATAGGGTTTCATATTTTGAACCGTGACTCAGAACAAGGACAAGTCCTAAGTATCTGTCTTCATAAATGTCCTTTACTAAACCGTCAGCAGGGGATCTTACAGGTGTACCTATAGGGGTAGCAAAATCTATTCCTTGGTGATTGGAACTAAATTTCTGGGTAATAAATCCATCTGTGGGGGCACCTCGTGGAATGAATCTTTCCTCATCGTATAAAATCTTTGCATATCCTTGGTATTCCTGAGAGATTGCAGTTAGTTCATTAGCTTTGATTTCTTTTGGAGTAGTGTCCTTAATGGTTGCTTCTTTTGGTGAAGAATTTACACTGTAGAGGCTCTCCATAGTTGGACTTTTGTCAACACCAAGCATTTTGTAAATTTTAACCCTCAATTCCTCGAGGGCGTAAAGTTGTTTTTCCAGCTCTTTTACTTTCTGATTCTCCTCGCGTAGTTTCTGGTTTTCCACTTCGAGGGCTCTTGCCTTGAGCGCGAGCATGTAAAGCCTTCCATAAAAGATTGCAGAAAAGAGGATAAGGGTTGCGAATAATATGAGCAAAAACCTGATTACTTTCCACCTTCTATGAGTTATAGAAAAGGATTTGTAAAAATCCCCGGTGTTCGAAGTTATAATTACATTGTAAATCCTCTTCATCTCTTTATTTTAATTCAGAATGTTCGGCTATTCAAAGACAACTAAGGCAAAAGCTCTTTTAAATCGATATATTGGTGCCAAAGGAACTTTTCATTACAGTGAAAAAGTGCATGTTTGATATTGTTTTTTACAATCGGATCCTTTGCATATAATTCATGAAGAAATTCTCTTACAAAACTTCTTTTTGATGACCTATCGTAAGGGCATTCCCCTTCAAGTTTTTGATCAATGCCAAGGAGAGTGGCGTATTTTTTCACCAGAGACTTTTCTACAAATATGAAAGGTCTTACTATAAAAAACTTACCTTGGAATAGGGGCTGAACAGGCATTATAGTGCTAATTCCTCTGGAATAAAGAATATTCAGGAATAAAGTCTCAATGGCGTCATCTAAGGTATGGGCAAGAAGTACTTTGTTTGATTTTAAGGTATAGGCAAATTCAATCAATTTCTTTTTTCTTTCTCTACTGCAAATAAAACAGGGGTTGAAAGGTTTGAGTTTGAATTTAATGTTTTTTCCTGTTTCTGCATCCTCGAGAATGGTTAGTTCGAGCCCTCTTTCTTGGAGGAGTTTTCTAAGTTTATCCTCATTTAGTAGAGGTTTGAAATGGTTGTTAACAAATACGGGATATATCTTCAGACTCAACCTTCTTTGGGTGTTGTATTGTGTAATGATATCCGTTAGTGTGATACTGTCATATCCTCCTGAAATTCCAAGTACTATAACATCATGTTGCTGAAAAAGCTTTAAATTTTCATCCAGGACTCTGATGTGTTTTAAAAGTTTGCCCCGAAGACTGTGAAGTTCTGATTTCATGTTTATTATTATTTGCCAAAAGAAGGGTACATGTGTAAACTGTTATGGAACTTGTAATTTTCTGTACGGATGTTTGGTGTTTTTCGTTTTTTGCATTGTCCTATCTTTCGATAAGTAAAAATGGCACTCTTAAATGTTTTTATAATTGTTTCACCTTTTTCTATTGGTTGTATTTGGTGCCCTTTAGCACAGGGCGTTTCTGTGAAGCTTGATTTGGGAGGTAAATTTAGCATCTCTTTCGTACTTTCCGGGCGGCAAAGAGGGAAGACCTATTCAGAATGGATTGCTGTTAATGATACAGATTATGCAATTCACGATGCCATCGGTGATTTTATTGGGTAAAAGTGAGTTGAGGCTTGAGTATGAACTTGGATATAAAAGGGGGATAAAGATTTATCTTGCTCTTTGGGTTGGTGGCAATTCCGAAAAAATTATGGGTCTTTGAAGATAGTTCTCACTTGGGGAGGTCTTATGGCTATTCTGCTCCGGGAGGGTCGGTGCAATTGGCCTTGATATTTATCCTTTCACTTTGTTGAAAAGTCTTTTTGAAGAGGCGGGGGTAAAAGAAGAGATTGGGAAAATCGAAAAAGACTTTTCTTTAAGGCTTAAATTGACCAATATTTACTATAGAAAAATTCGAGGAAAAAGGCCAAAAATTGGTGAACATTTTTAAGAGTATCACAATGCCTATATATCGATGGGTATAGGTTTTTTCTTTTATTTTTGAATTTTTTGACTATACAGGGGTCTTATAGTAAAATAAAATCACTTCCTTTAAAAGCCGGGGTAGCTCAGTAGGTAGAGCACAGGACTGAAAATCCTGGTGTCCCCAGTTCGATTCTGGGCCCCGGCATTTTTTAATTGGGGATTTTAATATTTCTAAAAAATAAATAACTTAAACCTCAAAAGATTTGAATTAGCTGAAGTTTGAAAAAACTTGCGCTTTTAACCTATATTGATGTCCTTTTCAGACCATTCTATATCTTTTGGCGATTCAGCTGTCCACTGGAAATACTGAATAAGGGTGTAAATTATGAAGGCTACGATAACTATAAGGATAGGTACTAAGATATACCATGCTGTTGATTTTGATTTTTTCTCCCTGACCTCTTCCATCTTGCCTCCTTTTGCTAACGCTTTAATTATTGTACAATTTGCTTGAAATGTCAAGAGAATAGGGAAAAATTTACAAGTTTTAGTTTATTCACTGTCATTGTGAATTGAAATTTCGGTAAATAGGCATTAAAATAGGAATTAGAATGAATGACAAGATAATTGTAAAAGGTGCGAGGGTACACAACCTCAAAAATATTGATGTTGAAATTCCCAAATATAAATTTGTAGTTATTACCGGCGTTTCAGGTTCAGGAAAATCATCCCTTGCCTTCGATACCATATATGCTGAAGGACAAAGAAGGTATGTAGAATCTCTATCATCTTACGCGAGGCAATTTCTCGGTTTAATGGAGAAGCCAGATGTAGATTTTATTGAGGGGCTTTCTCCAGCCATCTCCATCGAACAGAGAAAAGGTGGTTGGAATCCGAGGTCAACAGTGGGAACAGTTACAGAAATCTATGACTATTTAAGATTGCTTTTTGCTCGGGTAGGCGTACCCTATTGCATCCATCATAATGTGCCCTTAGTAAAGAAGACCCTTGATGAGATTGTAGATGAGATTTTGAATCTTCCTCAAGGGCAGTATGTTCAAATTCTCGCCCCGGTGGTGAGGGGTAGAAAAGGAGAGTATAAGGACCTTTTTGAAAGGTATCTTAAAAAGGGATTTCTAAGGGCCTATGTGGATGGAGAGCTTGTAGAACTCGAAGACCCACCAGCTCTTGAGAAATATAAGACCCATGTTATTGATATCCTGGTTGATAGGGTAAGTGTGGACAAAGAAAATCGCAGTCGGATTTCTGAGTCTGTGGAGACGGCTATTAAAGAAGCCGATGGCCTTGTTAAGCTTAAATTTGAGGATACGGGAAAAGAGGTAGTATATTCGGAGAAATTGATGTGTCCAATTTGTGATTTTTCCATGGAAAATCTCGAGCCAAGGATCTTTTCTTTCAACTCTCCCTATGGTGCCTGCCCCGAATGCTCGGGTTTAGGTGTTAAGTTGGAAATTGATCCATACAAGCTTATAAATTCTGAGGATCTTTCAATTCTTGAAGGCGCCATAAAACCATGGGGGGAACCGAATCCATTTCTCGAAGAGAAACTCTTGAGACTCGCCAAAGAAAAAAAGGTGGACCTTGATACCCCATGGTCTTATTTGCCCCAGAGTTTTAAGAATTTGATATTGTACGGAACTGAAGACCCTTCAAAGGACTATTATAGACAGGATAAAATGGAACAGGACTACTACTATTTTGAAGGTGTTATTCCCTACTTGTGGCGGAGATACCATGAGACCGAGTCTGACTGGGTAAAAGAAGAAATAGAAAGGTATATGGTAAAAAAGACCTGTCCCATGTGTGGAGGATCGAGGCTTAAAAAGGAATCGCTTTACGTAAGAATCCGGGATAAATCGATATGGGATATTACCAGGATGAGTATATCTTCGGCCCTTGAATGGTTTAAGAATCTTAAGCTTTCTGGAAAAGAAGAGTTAATTGGAAAGCAGATAGTGAAAGAGATCATTTCAAGATTATCTTTCTTAGTGGATGTAGGTCTTGATTATTTGACTCTTGAGAGACCAACCGATACCCTTTCTTCTGGAGAAGAGCAGAGGGTGAGATTGGCCACCCAAATCGGTTCAGGACTAACAGGTGTCCTTTATGTGCTTGATGAACCTTCCATAGGGCTTCATCCAAGGGATATTGACAGGCTCATTGGCACGATCAAGAAGCTGAGGGACCTTGGAAATACCGTTATTGTTGTAGAACACGATAAGGAAACAATCCAGGAAGCAGACTGGATTATCGATCTGGGGCCAGGCGCGGGTGATAGGGGTGGAAAAGTTGTTTTCAGTGGGACCTATGAAGAAATTTTAAAATCAAGAAAGTCTCTAACAGGTCAATATTTGGCAGGAATTAAGACCATACCCGTTCCTAAGAAGAGAAGAAAGCCTAAAGGTGAGTTTCTCATTCTGAGAGGCGCAAGACATAACAATTTAAAAGGGATAGACCTTAAGATACCTCTTGGTCTTTTTGTATGCGTAACTGGGGTTTCGGGATCCGGTAAATCTTCCCTCATTCAGGATACCCTTTATGTGGCTTTGATGCGGCATTTCTACGGTTCGCGAGAGACTCCCGGAGCCTTTGACAAGATTGAGGGGCTTGAGAAGATAGATAAGGTGATAAATATTGATCAAAGCCCCATAGGTAGAACACCGAGGTCTAATCCTGCAACCTATACTTCAGCCTTCACGCCGATTAGGGAGTTTTTCGCTACACTTAAGGAATCGCGTAAGAGAGGGTATACCCCGGGGAGATTTTCTTTCAATGTTAAAGGTGGTCGTTGTGAAGCTTGCGCTGGTGAAGGATTTATAAAGGTAGAAATGCAGTTTTTACCTGATGTTTATGTGCCCTGCGAGGTTTGTAAAGGTAAACGCTATAATAAGGAAACCTTGGAGGTAAAGTACAAAGATAAGAGTATTGCCGATGTTCTTGATATGTCGGTAGATGAAGCCTATGAACTTTTTAAGGATATTCCAGCTATCGAGCGAAAATTGAAACTTTTGAAAGATGTGGGGTTAGGTTATATAAAGCTTGGCCAGCCGGCCACAACCCTGTCGGGAGGCGAGGCGCAGAGGATTAAACTGGCAAAGGAACTTTCAAAAGTTGCAACAGGCCGGACCCTATATATTCTTGACGAACCAACGACGGGGCTACACTTCGATGATGTGAAAAAACTGATAGCGGTCCTGCAGCGTTTGGTGGACCTTGGAAATACTGTTCTTGTTATTGAACACAACCTGGATGTTATAAAATCTGCTGACTGGATTATTGATCTCGGACCTGAGGCTGGTGAAAAGGGTGGTTGGATTGTGGCGGAAGGACCCCCTGAGGAGATTGCAAAGAATCCCAAATCATATACGGGTTTGTATTTAAGGAAAGAACTGGAAAACTCGACCTTTTAACTTTTCTACGAGCGTTAAAAAATTTAAAATGGACTTTCCAAAAGTTGATTTCGTATTAACAAAGTTTGAGATCACTTAACATTTTAGGGAAACTTTAAATGAGCTAAAAAGCATAATGAAGAGATTTCGTCATTGCTCGTACGTCAGGCGTCAAAACTCGCAGCATCTAAGACAATTTTGGAGATCATTTATTTTTTAACTGAACCTTTAGACCTTTTCAATACTTTGTAATCTTGCTTTCTAAAAGACTTTGATTAGACTTTCGTTTCGTTCTTCAATTCTGAAAGTAAGGAAAGAAGGTTCCTGAAATCCCTTTATCAGAGGAAGAGCCTTTTGAAAAAGACGTCGTGAGAATGACAATAAATCGTAATTCTGAATTTCGTGCCCTCGTTGCGGTTTCCATAAAAGTTGAAGAGGAGTTTAAAGGGATTATTGGGGTTTTGTTTAAGGACGAAAACGGTAATAAAGATGATGATGCTGAGTACCTTAAGGAAATCAGCAAGAACATTACAGTAGCATTAAGCCAAAGGATGCTATTTAATAAATTGGAAGTAGCCAACAGAAAACTTAAAGACAGTTTTAGAAGTTTCATTGCCCTAATTGAGAAAATCATAGAGCTAAAAGATACTTCTGGGAAAGTTCACGGTGACATTGTTGCCGAAATCACTTTCGAGATTGCAAAGAGGATGGAATTAGATTAGAGGATCGAATATCTAACTTATGCTGCTATGATACATGGTGTTGGATAAATTTCACTGCCTGCTAAGATTGTTAACAAACTGGGTCTTTTATCAGACGTAGAATTTTCGCTATAAGGTTTCATCCTGAAATTGGGTATGATTTTTTAATGGATCTGGTTTTCCCTACTCAATATCAGAGATTATTTGCCGGCACCATGGAAGATGGAATGGTAGTTGCTATCCAAGGGGTTTAAGGATGGAAAAATTCTTTTAGAGGCAAGGTTCTTTAGGTTGCAGGGGTAGTAGAGTCAATGACACATTTTAGAGCCTGGAGGGATGCTTATAGGCTTGACGAGACATTAAATTATTTGATTGTTTGATCCTGACGTCGTAGATATCTGTATTGAGGCCTTCAATTTGGCTTAGATTCAAGTATTGATAATAAAGTTTGTATTTCCGAACTCAAGGTATAAAATAAATAAAAAATAGGGGGTTAAAATGAATTTATTGCTTTCACTGATGTTACTTATGCCTCCAAGCCCGGAGGTATTAGAGCAGATGAGAAAGAATGGGACCCTGCAAAGCTGGGTTTCCATAATGGAGGATGCCAGAAAGAGAGGGATGGATGCTCCTTCTGAAGAGCTGATGGATAAAATGAATAAAGAGATGCAAGTCGCTCGGGAAACGAAAACGAAGGTTGTTAAAAGGGCTGTAGTTATAATGTGCGACTTCTCCGATAATGTAGGGACCACACCCGCGGCGCATTACGATTCCTTGACAAATGGGCCTTTTACCACGGGAAGTGTTAAAGAATTTTATTTAGAGAATTCTTATGGAAATCTGGAATTTCAATTTTTGGTAACGCCCGTTTGGGTGAGGTTACCCAACCCTTATACCTATTATACTAATAACAATTACGGGATGGGTAGTTGGCCTCAGAATGCCCAGAAAATGGCCTATGACGCCGTCGTTGCCGCTGATCCTTATATAGATTTCTCCCAGTGTGATATGGATAACGATGGGTATGTTGATGCCCTCGTTATTATACACGCAGGCCCAGGAGCTGAATCTACAAACAATCCAAATGACATTTGGTCTCACGCGTGGTTTATTCCTGTTACCTTGATAGTGGATGGAAAACAGGCCTATTGGTATACGACAGTGCCAGAAAATGCGGGTTGCGGTGTTATTGCTCATGAAATGGGTCACAGACCCCTGGGACTTCCAGATCTTTATGACACAGATTATTCTTCAGAAGGACTTGGCAATTGGTCGCTAATGGCCGGTGGTTCCTGGAATGGAGGTGGAGCTATTCCTTCCCATTTAGACGCATGGTGTAAATATAGGCTCGGATTTGTGAGGGTCGATACTGTCAGTAGCAATAGAATTTACCAGAGTATTCCGGCCGTTGAGGATACAGGAATAATTTTTAGACTCTGGACAAATGGGGCGACGGGCAATAGATATTTCCTTGTGGAAAACAGAAGATTAAAGAAATTTGACAGGGCTTTACCAGGTGAGGGACTTCTCATTTATCATGTTGACGATGCAAGAGCTAATAATAACAACGAGTGGTACCCAGGGCAGAATTATCTCTACCATTACAAGGTTGCGCTGGAGCAGGCTGATGGTCGATGGGACTTAGAACACAATGTAAACCGAGGTGATGCGGGAGATCCATGGCCAGGTACAAGCAACAATAGGGACTTCCATAATTATTCAATTCCTGATTCAAAGGATTACGGAAATCCAATGATTACAACCTATGTTGGCGTGCTAAACATTTCAAACCCTGGTGACACGATGTATGCAGACCTTATGGTCTCCAGTTATAACAATATTAAAGTGGCATCAATTTCTGTTCCAAGGGCTGACACCCTCAATGCTTCTTCAGAGTTCAAACTCAGGTTATTTAATAATGGATTCACCTTGCTCAATAGAGACTTGAACTTTAAGGTATATAACGAATCCGGTGATCTGGTTTACGATACGACTGTAACCGGGATTTCTGTCGATACTGGAATGGTTGACACTGTGAGCGTTTACCTCACTCCATCCATTGATGATTGTGAATATAGTTACCGCTTTGGCCTAACTACGACTGATGACGTAGCAAGGGATGATTCTTTAATTGGCCTTTACTATGCCAAAAGTATAGTCAGGGGTTATGATGTAGCTCGTTCTGAAGGTGACAATTACTGGATGCCTCACATAGTTGATGGAGTCGTTGATGACCTGGAATATTACGGCTCCCCCTGGCTTGATATTAGTAATTTTCTTGCAGCTAATGGAGAAACACACAGAACCATAAGAAAGACCTACATGAAATCCCATATATTCCATGATACCCTTTTTGTCGCCTTTAAAGTAATCAGCGATAGTACCCTGGGTAATAACGATTACATAACTTTTGTGATTGACGATAATGGGGATGGTTCTTTCCCGGCGAGTAATAGCAACGAGGGTGAGATCACCTTTAGAGACGGTACTACGAGATTGAGTTACTTCAAACCATATACTTCTTCGGGAACTGGAACAATACAGACTTTAACTTTACCGCAGGCTTACACTGTACAGAACAACGTAAAGTATGCTGAGGTTGCAATTCCTATAGGGCTTTCTGGTTCAGGTCCCGCTTATTATCTGAATTTATCGGGAGACTATTCTTCCTTCATGCCGAAGGTCTTTGTTAAAGTGACCGATGGTTCCAAGATCGTTGGATGGTGGCCTCAAAATACGCCTTATGCTTCTACGGTCAGAGATATTAGCTATTTCGCAACCCTGACTTCAACGCCTGTAAGCGTGATCGAAAGGCCTCTCCGTTATGAAGTGAAAGTGGATTGGAAGGGATCTTATATGGTTCTGAGAGGAGCGGGCCTTAAGGGTAAAAGCTTGAAAGTTTCCCTCTACGATGCTTCCGGTAGAAAAGTGGTTGAAAGGTTAGTTAAGGTTTCTGATTCCGAAAGTGAAAAAATGGATTTGAGGAATCTGGCTTCTGGTGTCTACTTTGCTGAAGTAGAGATGGATGGAAAGGTGATCGGGTCCTACAAGGGGGTTTTAATAAAGTAAGTTAACCGCCTTTTTGAATCTGTCCAGGTTCTGAATTATATTTAAGTA
>QGLW01000233.1_pt1 | contig 14777 bp, 16 predicted proteins | sample 1725341 | NCBI WGS metagenome assembly QGLW01 (sample SAMN05439265, study PRJNA331180) | Hot springs metagenome, whole genome shotgun sequencing project. | isolation source: microbial mat of Apron and Channel Facies of Mammoth Hot Springs | place: USA: Wyoming, Yellowstone National Park | collected... | reverse complement strand
TATCAAGGCTCTCTATTTTTAACATCTTCCAGTCTGTGGCGTCTTTCATCCTCTTTGCCCTCCTCTTCCCTATTTTCAAACGTTGGGAGATCTCTTCAATGCTCGGCTCCCTACCGAGTTCCTGATATAGCTTTATTATCTCCCCCAGTTCCTTATGCGTTAGCTTTGGCATATTGGAGAGGACCTTGTTGTGGAACTTCACAAAGTTATACATAGCCTTATAAAGGTAGGGTTCCGCGAAGATCACGAACCTAACTCCCCTGTTTGGGTCAAACTTCTTAAACACATCATAAAGGGTTATAAGACCCTCGCTTATTAGGTCTTCAAAAGGTGCCCCAGTCACCAAATGGATCCTCCTTGCCAAAGCTACCACAAACCTTACGTTTGATTTTATTATCCTATCGAGGGCATCCTTATCCCCGTTTTTTGCTCTTATGGCCAGTTCTTTCTCCTCCTCCGGGCTAAGGGGTTTAAATTCTGGGGAACTTAAACTTTTATAGTCCCAAACCCCTTCCATACAACACTTCCGCCTTTCCCGACACTACCAGCTTTACAATCTGATAACATTTTTCAAATATTTCCGGCAGTTTTTCTTTTTCCTCCTCCGAAAACTCTGAGAGCACCCAATCAGCAAGATCCACACCTTGTGGCCTTGATATACCTACCCTCAGACGCATAATGTCCCTCCTCCCCAGTTTTTCGTATATATCCCTCAATCCCTTATGACTTGGAACGGAATTTATACCGATTTTGAATTTTATTTTGCCAAAGGTTATATCCGCATCGTCGTATATAACCAATAGGGGAAGTTTATTTACGGGTATCGGGGCGCTTAAAAGCGCCTTTCCCGAATTGTTCATATAGAGCTTCGGTTTTATCAAATAGAGGTTCTTACTTTCCGCAAGAAAAACCGTGGGATAGTCCTCAAATTTCAAGTTTTCCTTTCCCGATATGTAATCAACCACCATAAACCCCACATTGTGCCTTGTAAAGGCATATTCAAACCCCACATTTCCAAGCCCCACAACCGCGGTTTTCATCCGACCGAAGCCTACTGAGCTGTTTCGCCCGTTTCTTGAGATTCCTCTTTACTTCCTACAACAACTACTATAACGGTTTCTGGGTCATCCACGAGCTTGAAATCCTTAGTTTGTATGTCCTTTACGTGTATCGCTTGCCCAGCTTTCAAGTTAGAAATATCTATCTCTATGTGCGGGGGAATACTGCCAGGTAAAGCCCTAACTGTTAAAGTTTTCGTCAGAACTTCTAGTACCCCTCCCGCCTTTACGCCTGGAGCCTCGCCCACTATTACGACGGGAACCTCAATTTCTATCTCCTCACCCGCGTGTATCATTTGTAAATCCAGATGCAAGATCTCCTCAGTTATGGGATGGGTCTGGATATCCTTTATTATTATCGGAAGGGTTTTTCCGTTTATTTTTCCGTTGATCACCAAGCTTTCGCCGTGTGTTTTATGCAGGATCTTCAAAAGGTCGGATTTCCTAACCAAACCGTGTATGTTTTCCTCACCCCTCCCGTAAATTTCAACGGGGACAAAACCCTCCTTCCTGTACCTTTTTGACGCCTTTGTTCCAGTTTTTTCCCTGAGTAATATCTCAAGTTCAAACATAGGTAGGTATTATAAAGCGGAAAATTTTTACAGCTTTAGAATTTACAGATATGAAGAAGGTTTTCGGGATTTTGGGGATAGGGCTCGTTGGGGTGCTTGTAGGACTTTTGATAAGCGCAAGGATAAACGTAACGGAAAACCTTAGGGCTCAGGAGAAAGGGAAAGCAGTTCAGGAAAACCAAATATTAACGGTCTCAATACCATCCTTCGCGGACATAGCGGAGGCTGTTTTACCTTCGGTGGTGAACATAGAGGGTAAGGGGAAGGTAAATATTCCCATTGATCCATTCTTTGAGTTTTTCTTCGGTCCTCAGCCGAGGAGTTTTGAGAGAAGTAGCTTGGGTTCGGGTTTTATCTTTATGAAAAAGGAAAACACATATTTCGTTATGACCAACAACCACGTAATAAAGGGTATGGATGAGATAAGGATAACCCTATACGATGGGACGGTGATAGAGGACGTAAAGGTGGTCGGTGGAGATTCCTCGTCGGACATAGCGGTTTTAAAGTTTGAAAGTAAGGATGATCTACCTGTTGCCAAGCTCGGGAATTCGGATGAGCTGAGGGTTGGGGATTGGGTAATAGCGATAGGTAGCCCTTTTGGGTTCTCCTCGACGGTTACGGTGGGGGTAATAAGCGCAAAGCACAGGTCAATAGGGGCGATACCCGAGGCGCCGAGCATACAAGATTTCCTTCAGACCGACGCAGCGATAAACCCGGGAAACTCCGGTGGTCCTTTGGTGAACGTTAGGGGTGAGGTGGTTGGGGTTAATACCGCAATAGTTAGCAGGACGGGTCAGTACGCGGGGATAGGCTTTGCGGTTCCGATAAACATAGCAAAGAATGTCGCGGATCAGTTGATAGAGAAGGGGAAGGTTGAGAGGGGATATCTTGGAATCTTTATGCAGGATGTAGATCAAAACATAGCCAAACACTTTAAACTCAAGAAACCTCAAGGGGTAATTGTGACGGATGTTGTGAAGGGTTCTCCCGCGGAGAAAGCTTGGATAAAGTCCGGGGATCTCATCTTCGAAATTGATGGAAAGGAGGTTAAGAACTCCATACAGCTTAAGGCGTATGTTCAAAGTAAAAAGCCGGGAGATAAGGTTAAGTTAAAGGTTTTGAGGGATGGGAAGGAGATGGAAGTCAACGTAAATCTCGGTTCCGCAGACAAATTCGCTTCCGCCCAACCGAGTAAGGAAAGGTCCCAAAATACGAAGGATATGGAAATATCCGTAAGGGAGGAAGGGGGAAAGGTTATAGTGCAGAGCGTTGATCCAAACGGTCCAGCGGCGAGCGTGGGGATAGAGCCTGGGGATGTAATACTGAAGATCAACGATAAGGATATAAAGAGCCTTGAGGATTACAGGAGGGCGATAGAGGAAGCTAAAGCTAAGGGTTCCGTCCTTATGCTCCTTCAAAGCGGTGAAATAAAGAAATGGGTGGCTTTCACGATATAAGCGATTTTTTGGGAAAGAGAATAGTGATCCTTGCGGGAGGGGAATCTTCGGAGAGGGAAATAAGCTTTAAGTCCGCAGAGAACGTACAGAGGGCCCTTAGGAATCTGGGTATAGAGGCGGAGATCTTGGATTTTATCGGGGAGAACATTAAAAAGCTCTCACAAGATCCCCCTGACCTTGCCTTCATAATGATGCATGGGAAACCTGGGGAAGATGGGACGGTTCAGGGATTTTTGGAGACCCTAAAGGTGCCGTATACGGGTTCGGGGGTTTTGGCAAGTGCGGTGGGAATGGACAAGTATATCTTCAAGCTCGTTTGCAGGGGTTTGGGGATAAGGGTTCCCGAGTTCATCCTAATAAGGAAAAACGGAGATATAAAGGAAGCTTTAAATTTTGCCACGAGGGTAGGATATCCCGTGATAATAAAGCCGAGGTCGGAGGGTTCCTCCGTTGGGACAAAGATATGCAAGAACCCGGAAGAGCTTGAAGAAGCGTTGAAGGAGAATTTAGAAAAGTTTGGGGACACCTTAGTTGAAAAATACATAAAGGGTAAGGAGATAACTGTGGGGATTTTGGGAACCGGGGAGAAAGCCTTCGCATTACCAATTTTGGAGCTTAGGGTGAAAAATAGGGAGTTTTATGACTTTGTGGCAAAATACACCAAGGGGGAGACGGAATTCGTAATACCCGCGGAGATCCCCGAAGAACTTTACAAAAAGGCTCAGGATATAGCCCTTAGGTTGCACAGGGAACTGGATTGTAAGGGTTTTTCAAGGGTGGATTTTATAGCCTCCGATGACATATACACCCTTGAGATAAACACGATACCCGGTATGACCGAGCTTTCCGATCTCCCAGCAGAGGCAAGGCATATGGGATTATCATACGAGGATGTGGTGTATTTCGTATTAAAATCCGCGTACGAGTGATGTTCGCCCTTGAATTCTTAAATTTTGTTTATGATGTGAGGGAGTTTTCATCAAAGACCGGGGTATTCTATAATACGCCCTTTGGAATAAGAAAGAACAACGGTTTTCTTTTTGGCCTTTCAAGCGGTATAGTTCCTGGCGACTTTTACGGGGGAGGGATATTTTCCTTTAGGGGGGTGAGCTTGGAGGTGGTCGCGTACAGATCCGGGGATGTTTTACTTACCACCGATCAACCGGAGGTTATAGGGAGGGCGAATTTCCTTTCGGGTAAATTATCCCTACGTATGGTATGGGGGAGGGGGAATTTTGCTTACGGGTTTAAAACCAATTTCTTTTACGCAAAGTTTTTGAATTTTTGGGGAAGCGGAGGGGGAATTGATGCTCTTGTTGGATATTTTGGGGAGGTTCTGGGGTATTTCGGGATAAACAACCTTTTCACATCGCCGGTAATATGGAACACGGGAAGGAAGGAATTCGCATTTCCGGAGGTGGATTTTAGGTTAGGAAAGGATCTTGGAATACCTTCCATATATTTTGGTTTCAGGTACTCGCCTGACGGTAGAAAATTTATCTTTAAGAGGGACCTTTTCCTTTCTTCCTCCCTTGATTTTGGTTCTCTTTCCCTTTTCGGAGGTTATGTTGAGGGTTTCCCAAGGTTGGGGCTTGAGCTCAAGAGGGGAAATTACGGTTTTTTGGTGGGTTCCTCCTATCATACAGATTTGGGGTTTTCGTTTAGGGGAGGGTTTTACCTTGAACTTAGATGAGATTTTGCAAGAGGCGATAAAGAACCTTGAAAATTCTTACGCTCCTTATTCAAAATTTAGGGTTTCCGCGTGCGCCATTATGGAAAACGAAAAGGGGGAAATTGGGAAATTCTTTGGTGTCAATATTGAGAACTCTTCCTATGGACTAACGGTTTGCGCGGAGCGGGTTGCCATCTTCAAAGGTGTCTCGGAGGGTTATAGAAAACTTTTAAGGGTCGTTTTGATAGCATCTAAGGATGGGGAGCCCGTTGAGGTTTATCCATGCGGGGCTTGTAGGCAGGTGATGTGGGAGTTTGGGGAAGAGGGGGTGGAGATATACAATGGATTTAAAAAAATTAAACTCGGGGAGCTGTTCCCGAGGGGGTTTAGGATAAGTTTTTCACCATTATAATATCGTTTATGCTATGGATAACTTCATGGGTAATAGCGCCTGTGATAAGTGATACGGTGTATAAGGGGGATACATGCCCCGGCACCACGGTTCATAGCGCAACCCTCGGTGTTCCATCAACCTACGCCTGCGCTGACGTTATGTTCGTCTTTGACCTCACGGGATCTATGGGTGGCGAGCTCTCGTACGCACAAACCAACGCAAATGCCATAATGGATTCCCTGAACTCCTCAATACCCGACATAAGGTTCGGCGTTGCCTCACATTCGGATTATCCCTATTATTACGACTATTGCGGATATTCCGCTAATTATGGAGATCCGAGCTCGGGCGATTTCCCCTATAACCTTGACAGACCCCTAACTTACGATACAGCATTAGTGAGAACCACTATAAACTCGCTATATTTAAGATTCGGCGCGGATGGTCCCGAGGATTATGCGAGGGTACTTTGGGAGATGCTGAACGACCCCGCCATAGGTTGGAGGTCATCCTGCGCCAAGTTTGTAATATTCTGGCTAGACAACATACCCCACGCCTGCGATCTTTATGACCCATCAAGACCGTATTACGCACGTACTGGCACGGATCCTGGAAGGGACGCAATAGCGGGAACTTCCGACGATATATACTGGTATCCCCTACTAAGGGATCTAAGGACAAACGGCATAAAAACCATTATAATGGTAAGCGGGACATATAGTGACTATCTACCCTGGTGGCAATATTGGATGGGGGATACATTGGCGGATGGTATAGCGGTGATAAGAGGTTCGGCTATATCAAGGCAAATAGACTCCCTGGTAGGTTCAACCGCCCTAACCATAGATACCTTAAGGCCGAGAGTTAGGGAATCGGCTTATACTTCTTGGGTTTCCTTTACACCTCCTTATTACACTGGAATAACCCTTTCCCCACCTGAGGACACATTTAACTTTACTATAACCTTCAATGTTCCCGCTGGGGCCCCAACTGGCTTGCATACCTTCCACATAGACTATTACAGGGATGCCGTTATTGTGGATACTCAGCTTGTAAATCTCTGGGTATTTGATTGCGCCGCGGGGTACGACGACCCGATCGCGATTAGGGAGGATCTTAAGAGGGAGAAGGTCATATTTAGGGGTAATACCGTATTCGTTGCGGAAGGTTATAAGGTTGAGATATATTCCCCTGACGGAAGGAGGATAAAGGTTATAAACGGCGGTAGTTACGAGTTCAGGAAGGGAGGGATATACTTCATAAAAACACAGGACGGGAGGGTGATAAGGGTATTTATAAGGTGAGGTTTAGGAAATAAACCCTTCCGGGTTGAGGGATGGGCCTTGGGGATGTGGGCTCTATATAACGCTCGTTGAGGAGGTTGTTTATCCCAAAGGAGAGGTTTAAGAATCTCCAGGAAGTTGATATGGAAAGATTTATTACTTGGAAACCTGCGGAATTCCACCTGTAGTATGGGGAAAACTTGAAGGAGAATATGGAAAATTCGGCGGAAATGAAAGCCTCGGGCTTTGGGACATAGGAGATCGGAACGTTGAGCCTCGGGTAATAAGCTCCAAATTTCAGGATGTTCCTTCCGAAGATAACGTTAGATTCAAACTCAACGCCCGATATATCCGCATAGTTTTTGTTCTCCCACCTGAAGGTATCCGCCATTATCTGCTTTGGGTATATGTAGTTGAAGACCCGATTGTAGTACGGGCTTATTGATAGAGTAAGATTTTTTAGGTTTGCGGATAGGGAGATTTGGATCTCGTAGGATTCCTCGGGTTTTAGGTTGGGATTTCCTATGTCGTACCTTTCGAGGGCGTGATGATAACCCGTGAAGAATTTCTCGTATAAATCCGGGATCCTGTAGGACCTTGATAGTGATATTGAAGTCTTAAAGTTTTCAAAATGGTAATCCCCAACGAGCAAAAATCCGTAGAGGAAGGGATGATCTCCAAACTGAAGGTTTATCCCACCCGTAAGGTGTAGATCTTCCCTCTCCAATATGGAATATCTTAGGGATGTGAAGAGATATTTGAGGATGTTCCCCGTGTGGAACTTACCGTACCAAGCCCTTGAGTATATCCCAAAACGGTTTATATCCCTTGAAAGGACCAACTGAAAGCTCTCCTCCCTAAGGATGGTTCTTTCTTCGTGCTCAAATTCTCTTTGGTCGCTAAGCTGATAGGAAAAGCCAAAGGGATCAAACTTTAAGAACGTGATAAGGAAAAGGTTTTGGGATTGGGCATCCTCAAGGGGAATTCCGTACCGTTGAAACTTGGAATATGCCCCCACTTGGAAATTTCCATAAAAGAGCTTTAATTTACCGAAAAAGGCGGTATCCCAGGAGTTCTCAACGTAATTCCCGAAACCTTTAAATCCCCCCAAGATGTCAAAACCAAAATCCCCTCCTTTTGAAAGGTTAATATCCGTGTATAAACCCAAATTCCCAATGTTTAGGTTAAAACTCGGCTTAAAACCACCATAAGGTCTTTCACCTTCAATTATTACCGCACCACCCATAGAGTTCCCACCGAAAATACCGCTTGATGAACCCTTGATTATCCCAACGTTCTCGTTGGTAGGAAGCACACCCATAGGGTGATCCTCCGATCCTGACTGATCCGAGATTAGGAAGCCTTCAAAGAAAACCTCGTACCTCTTCCTATCAAACCCCCTTATGTTAAGCTTGGAAAGGGCGGATGTTCCGTAAGCTGAAACCCCAACCTCCTCTATTCTGTAAGGTTGATAAAAGTTTCCCTTTTCCGAAGATAACGCATTAACCTTAACTTCCACAGGATGAAGCTGTATTGGGGAGGACATTAAAACCACTTCTCCCTTGAAAGGTCCCCTGTAGGGTAAATACCCGATCCTACTTACATAAAGGCTATCTCCCCTTTTAACCTCCGCACAACCGTCCCCGCCCGTTAAACCCCAATCAATATTCGTCTTTACATAAGCGCCGTATATGGGGTTTCCCCCCTCATCCTTAACGCAAACCTTAATTTGCCCAGTTAAAGCTATCAAAAGCATCTTCCACCTCCTTTTTTAAAGCCAAAAACCTAAAGGGTTAAAGGGTTGGGAATTTAAGAAATCAATGGGGGAGCCCTCGTTGAAGGATTAACCGGAATTTCAAACTCACAAAAATGGAAAACTTGTAAATTTTCTTCCTCCCTTGAAAGATCTTGTGATTTATCCAAAACAACCTCGGGGATCTCCGTAGGTACTTGAGGGTTCAGGGATAAGATGTATGCGGGGCAGTCTTGCGATTCAAATACCCCCGTATGATTATGAAAGTTTGAGAGGAAGAAATTCCCCAGGAGTACCCCGAGAGTTATTAAAAATCTGATCACCTTAGTCGTATATTATACGGGGGTAGAATTGCCCGATGTTCCCATTTATCCCGGATACCCTTGAGGTTGAAAGTTTCCAAAGCTTCACATATCAAGCTATAAACATAAACGCCTGTTACAGGTACGAGCTTGAGGCTTTACCCTTCCTTACCCCGGATCAGATAGACCTGATCCTTTCAAGGAGACCCTACAAAGACTGGGAAGATATGCTCAGAAAGACCAGGATAAAGGAGCACGAAGTTGAATACTTGAAAAACTTTGTGTATTTTGGAGGGGAGAGGTATTACAAGATTTTTTTGAGGGTGGGATCTTCGGGCGTGAGGTTATCTTCTTCGGGTAAACACGAGGTATTATCTTATAACCTTTACTGGGGGAAGGAACCTTCATTTTTCTTCTTAAAGGATGGGTTCTTTAGGTTGTTTTTTGGGAATTCAAGGGTTTTTTCACCTTTGGGATTTGCTGGATATGGGGGATATTATTCAAACAGAGGGGGTTTGGGTTTCGTATATAACTCCAAGCCATCCTTGGGTTTTGGATTGGGAAAGCTCCTTCTAAAGTTCTCGGAAAACGGGCTTATAGGGGGTTATTTGGGTGAGGGGGGAGGGGTTCTACTAACCCGTTCGGAGGTCCTTGGTGCGGTATCCTATATAAACTATGGTCCTTTTTCCCTTGAGGGTGCCCTTTCAAAGGGTGCTTTCGGTTTTGGCGTCAAAGGGTACGCAAGGGAGGGGGGATTTTTTATTAAGATATTCAGGGGAAGTCCTTTTTGGAACGAAGGGAGTCAAAGGGAGGGTTTTTCCCTATGGTATAGATGGAGTTTGGCGGATTTTAAAATCGGGTTTAGGATCTCTTCGGAAAACAGCAGGTTCTATTTGACTTTCGTTAAAGATAAAGGCTTTTTGAGGGTTGAGTACTTTCAGGTTCCAAGAATAAGCATAAATTATGGGGGACTTTCCGCTGGGATATGTAAAGGGTGCGCCTTTGTGGATTTAAAATATCGGATGTTTTGGGTAAGGTTATACTCTTTTACGGAAAGCGGTTTGGAGTTTTATGAGGATGCTTATTCCTCAAGGGTATTCACCTCAAAGTTGGGGTATAGATTTTCTTCGGGTTTTAGGTATAAAAACTTTGGGGCATATATATCCAAAGATGGTAATGGTGTGAGGTGGGAAAGTTGGTTTTTCACGACCTTGCGATGACGGAAAGGAGATACTTTCTTGTATAGGGTTTAACGTCAAAGAAGAAGGCTTTTTTGGGCTTTAAATTGTATTTTTTCAGAAATCTAGCTATCTTTTCTGCCAAACTGCCGAACACTATTACATCCTCAAAATTATTTGCAAAATCCAAGGGAAACTTTGATTTTAAACCATCAAGGTTTATCGCTATGGTTTTGTGATCGTAAGGATGGTTTGATAGGTATATCTTGGGGCTGATCGCTTCTATGTTGATGGGAGAGAAATATATGGTTTTGTTCTCATCTATCTCCCTAACATTTAGGGCATGCTCGTCCACATAAGTCAGAACAGATTCAAGGGGAAAGGTTATGCCCGTTCCCACCGCCAAAACCTCCCTATAACCCGAGAAAACATCCCAAATTTCGGGGGCTATATGTAAATTATCAGGATAATAGCCGAAGGGTGAAACCCTGAAGGACTTCCCCCCTACCCTAACTCCCAAAAACATCTCACCCCTTCCCCCGAGTAACCTACCTTCCTTCAAGAACCACCAAACCCCAACAAAACTCCTGTTTTCGTCAAGGATCTCAAAGGTAAATTCCTTTAGGAATAGCTCTTTCTTTAGATTTACGGATAATACAAGTAAATCACCATCGGTTAAAACCGTCAAACTCTCAAGCTTCCCTATACCCTCCACGGGATCCCATGTAGATATTTGTGTGGATCCAAATTTATCCGCAAGAAATTGTAAGTTTTCGTTTATCTTAGGATTTAATATTGGGCATAAATCTATCCAAAAAACGGAATCTTTTGATTGGGTATATCCAAGGAGAAACCTTCCCGTTCCTAACCTCTTCGCCCTTAAATTTACCCTAAACTTATAAAATTTATCCTTTGGCGAAGGAATAACCTTGGGATCTATATCAAAAAATTTTCTAACGAGGTTTGCCTTTACCCTTACGCTTTCTTCATACCTAAGGTCCTGATAAAGACAAACGGGGCAGTTTTTGAAGTACCTACAGAAGGAAACTCCCACCTATCTCCTTGGACCGAAAAGGGCCTTTATTTTACCCCAGGATTGTTCGTCAAGGGAAGAGGGAAGCTCGTTTCTCCTTCCCGGAGTTGGTACGAGGAATATCCTGAAACCTCCACTACCATCCGGATATCTACCCACGCTACCAGAACTCGGAAGAGAGATCCAAGAGTATGAGTCTATGGTTATGGATCCGTTCTTTAAGGAGACGCTATCCGAATTCATACTTAAACCTATGTGAAAAACCTTATATTCCCCAGAATTTATCACGCCGGACAAGGGCAAAACCCTATTTTTTGTCACTAAAAAATAACCATTCAAATTTTCGGGAGAATTCCCGTTATTAAAAATCTCAACCCAACCCGAATCCTGCCCTACGCTCCCCACCTCATTTATTACCAAGGATAACAAAAGGAGCATTACACGGATATTATAAGGGGGATAAATTTGGAAATGTTCATTCCTTAAAATAACGGGATATGGGAAATGTGAAGGTGGATATCTTTTTTGTGAAAACGGATAATATAACAAATTTGTACGCTTATGAGGTAGAGCTGACCACGATGAGGGAGGAAAAGAAAAGGGAGGAAAAAAATAAGATCTTAAACGCCCTGCCATACCATTTAAGAAGAATGAGGGGTGGGCACTGGGCAAGGGATGGAAATTTTACAATCTCGGACGTTGAGGTGAATGATGAGGAGATTAAAAATATACTTCAGGAGCTAAGAGAAAATGAAAAGTTTCAACTGGGGGAAAAAACGCGGAGCAAAATTCTATCTCGTTGAGGTTATAAAGTCGGGGGCACCGAGGATATACTCTGAGAAAAAGGGAACATGGATAAGGATAAACGAAAATGAGGCTTACCTTTTAACTACGAGCCGAACTCAGGGAACTCCCGTGCCCATAATCGTAAGATTACCAGAAATTTACGAAGATTTTAGCATAGAAGACGCGGTTATCTCCATCACATCTATGACCCTATTACACTGGGGTTCTATAAAACCCCCGAGACTTCCCGTCACCACCCATTACGCGGACAAGATAGGGCAATTCCTATTAGAGGGTATAATAAGCAATTTGGAAGGGGATAAACCCTTTTGGCTATGAATCCAACGGATATCCTTCTAAGCTTCGCATTACAGTACGTTGGTATTCCTTATAAGTACGGGGGTTTAGATACTACGGGGATGGACTGTACCGGTTTTGTTGGACAGGTTTTTAAAAGGTTCAACGTTGAAACTCCGAGGAGGGCTAGGGATTTCGTAAACTTTGGACAACCAGTACCGATTGAAGAAATAAGACCAGGGGATATCTTGCTCTTTAAGTTCAAGCATAAGTTTGTGGATCACGTTGGAATATATTTGGGAGACGGAATGGTTATACATTCGGCTTCAAAGAGGGGGGTGGTTGTCGAGAGCCTGAAATATATAAAGAAAAATCTCGTTGGGGCAAGGAGGGTTTATTTTAGGATACCTACCTTGGGATTTGATGTCCCAAACCTAATCTAACACCTTTATAATACCCACCTTGGGGACGTAGTTCAGCCTGGTTAGAACGCCGGCCTGTCACGCCGGAGGTCGCGGGTTCAAATCCCGTCGTCCCCGCTTGTCCCCAAAGGATCTGAGGGTGGGGGTTGTGGGGGTGGGGTATTTAGGTTCAATACACGTCTCAAAGTTAAAAAACTTCCAAGAAGTAAAAGAAATCATCGTTTGGGATATAAACCCAGAAAGAATGAGAGAAGCAATGGAAAAGTACGGCGCAATTCCATCCTCTTCCCTTGATGAGGTAGTTGAGAAGTCGGATGCGGTAATTTGCGCCTCACCCACCACCACCCATTACGAGGTCGTAAAGTTCTGCATAGAGATGGGGAAATCCGTTTTTGTTGAGAAGCCCTTAACAGACGATATAAAAAAGGCCGAGGAGATAGTGAGAATGTCAAAAGAAAAAGGGGTGAAAGTTCAGGTTGGGCATATCGAGAGGTTTAACCCGGCTTTTTTATCCGCAAAATCTCTAATATCCGAAAAGCCATATTTTATCGAGAGCGTAAGGATGAGCATGTATAATCCGAGGGGAACGGATGTGGATGTGATCCTTGACCTTATGATCCACGACATAGATTTAACCCTCAATTTGATAAAAGAGATGCCCGAGAACATAAGCGCCATAGGGGTACCTGTTCTTACGGATGAGATAGATATAGCGAACGTAAGATTGGAGTTTCCATCGGGGGCTTTGGCAAATTTAACCGCAAGCAGGATATCCCTTGAAAAGATGAGGAAATTTAGGGTTTTCACGAAGGAAAACTATCTATCAATAGATCTACTACACAGGAAGGTTGAGATGGTGAAGAGGGTAGATGGGGAGATTTTACCGTATTTTCCTCCCGTTGATGGTTCCTTGGATGCCTTAAGTTTGGAGATAAGATCCTTCTTGGATGCGGTGATATACGATAAACCCGTTGAGGTTTCAGTTGAAGAGGGCTATAGGAATATGCTTGTGGCGAACATGATAAGGAAAGGGATAGAGGAGAGACTAAAGAGGATATTGGGATGAGATTATCCGATTTGGGGAGGATAGTTAAGGGTTGCACTTTTGGGAAGGATGTTGAGTTTTTTGGTATAAGTACGGATAGTAGGGAGATAAAGGAGGGAGAGCTCTTTGTGGCTATAAGGGGGGAAAGATTTGATGGGCACAATTTTGCATATTCTGCTTTGGAGAAAGGTGCGGTTGCGGTTTTGGGTGAGAGAAAATTTAATTCAAGTTGCGTCGTGGTTGAAGATACGATTTCCGCCCTTCTTAGGTGGGCATATCATAAGAGGAAAGAATTTTCGGGGGAAGTGGTTGGGGTTTTGGGTGCTGCGGGGAAAACAACAACAAAAAGTATGCTCGCATGGGTTTTTGGGAAATTTTACAAAATAGCATATTCTCCTAAGAGTTTTAACAACTTTATTGGACTTTCCACTACAATAATAAAGACGGAGGGGGATGAGGATTTCTGGATCTTAGAGATAGGGGCTAATAAGATCGGGGAGATTAGAAAGTTGGCAAAAATTTCTATGCCAAACCATTTAATATACACCCGTTTGGGACCGGAACACCTTGAGGGATTCGGCAGTACTAAAAACGCGGTTATTGAAGAATACTCCGCAATACCCTTTTCCGATGGGTTGGTTTTGATAAACTCGGAATCCCCATTTTTCCCGGATGGAAAGTTTTACACTTACGGTTTCTCGGATGCGGATTTTTTGGGGAGGAATTTGAGGATCTCGGAGGATGGGGTGAGGTTTGAATTTGAGGGGGTGGAGTTTTTCGTCCCATATCCGCATCTTGGGTTTGCGGAGAACGCTTTGGCGGTCGTGGTTTTTTCGAAGCTTATGGGATTGCCATTAAGCGAAGTTTCGGAGATATTGAAGGATTACAGGGGTGAGAGGATGAGGATGGAGAGGCTCAGATGCGGAAACCTTTATGTTATAAGCGATGTGTATAACTCAAACCCTATATCCGTTGATGCCCTTTTAAAGTCCGTGCATAAGGTTTATTATGGAAAGAAAATAGTTTTTGCCTTTGGGGATATGCTTGAGCTTGGAGATGAGGCGGAGTTTTGGCATAGGTGGGTGGGGAAGAAAATGTGCCTTTACGGTATATCGGCGGTGGTAGGTTTTGGGGAGTTATCAAGGTTTGTACTGGAGGAGGCGAAAGGGTGCGGTCTGGAGACCTTCTATGCAAAAACCCATAAGGAATGCTCGGATTTTGTGCTAAAAGGAAATTACGATGTTGCTATAGTTAAAGGTTCGAGGGGTATGGAGATGGAAAAGGTGGTTGAGGGGCTATGTTTGAATATATAAAATCGAACAGATCTTTGTTTTCGGCCTTGAATGAGATATTGGGGGAGGAACTTGAAGAGTTTCTAAGCTACATTACATCGCACAGGATAAGGCCATATATAAGGGCAAATACTTTAAAAATTTCCCCCAAGGATCTAAGGGAGAGGCTTGAGGGTAAGGGTTTTGTATTGAGCGACACGATTTTGGATTATGCCTTTAGGGTTGATTAT
>QGLW01000226.1_pt1 | contig 15030 bp, 13 predicted proteins | sample 1725341 | NCBI WGS metagenome assembly QGLW01 (sample SAMN05439265, study PRJNA331180) | Hot springs metagenome, whole genome shotgun sequencing project. | isolation source: microbial mat of Apron and Channel Facies of Mammoth Hot Springs | place: USA: Wyoming, Yellowstone National Park | collected... | reverse complement strand
GTTTCGCAGGGTGACGAGATGGGAAATGATGAGACTTATAGAAAAACGATGGGTATGGGTATTGAGAGGAGCAATGATTTTTAGTATGGAATTGATAATAAAAAGAAAGTCATGTGTCATGACGAGCTGTGGAATAGAGGTATAGTAAAGAGCAGTAGAGTAAAAGGTAACAAAAAGTTTTTATGCGAGATGTGGAGGTTTCGTATCGTTTTTTGGAGTAGAGGTAAAGTCTCAATTAGTATGATGCGGTAAAAGTCGTGAATTGTATAGAATTGAAGTATTCTGAAAAGGTAGCGTGTAGAAAAGTAGTGAATAGGTGATGTGAAGAACAGAAGCGGAGAGTAGAGGTAAGATGTTAGAAACGAGGGGTTGTATTGCGAAATGTATAGGTAGGGTGAAGAGGAAAAATGTGTCGTAGAGAAATTAGTAGGGAAAAATTAGTGGGGAAGAATGCCGTTTGGTTGAGGAATAGTAGAGAAAAGATTTAATGGAGAGGTGAAGAAATAACATGAGCCATGTTGAATTAGTTCAAAAAAAATTTTTTAGGAGGTTTAAAATGTTTGTAAAACTTAACAATGCTTATATTAATCTCTGTGTCGTCCCTATTTTAGAATTTGATATAGACGATGAAGGCAGAGAAAGAGTAATCTTTTGGCTTGATCAAGGGCCTGTTACTTATGTCAGAGGGAAAGACGTTCCAGAAGAGGAGTTTGATAAATTTAAAGATATAATAGAAACGATGAGGAAAGGAGTGCTCTGTGTAAATAGTTAAAAAACTTAATTCGTGGAGTAAAAAAATGAGTGAGTTAAAAAAATTTTTGCGTCTTTATCGAAAGTTCGGACTTGTAGTAGTTCCCCTCGCTCAACTTTCAAAAGTTCCAGTAAAAGGATTTGATTTAGAAAAAGTTTATACAACAGGGCAAGTAGACTATTACTGGGAAAAACACCAAGGCAATATCGGCATAGTTTCAGGATTTAACAATTTACTCATCATTGATTGCGATAGTCCTGAAGCTGTCACTTGGTTAGAAGCCCAAGAAGAATTTATTCCAACAGTCACTATCAAAACTCGACGAGGTCATCATTACTGGTTTGGTTTGTATAATGTTCCTGAAGAATTTGAAAGACGGTCAATTAAGCTTAATGATCCTGATGAAATATTTAAGATCGAGTTTCTATTTGGTCGTAGATATGCAGTAGCTCCCCCATCAGAAGTTCGTTACAACGGCTCTGTTTATAAATACATTTTTGTTGATGGCTATGATGTAATCAATCATGAGCTTAATATTGCTTTGCTTGATTTTGAAGCTTTTAAAAAGCTTTTAGTCAAAGCATACAAGCGTTCAGGTAAAGAATTTGAGACGGAGCAGGTTCAAGCTAACGTTCAAATATTTGCTTCAAAAGTAGGCGATGAGACGAAAGTAGCAAAATTCTTACAGATAGTTGAGTTATGCAAGAAGTATTATGTAGAAGGGTTAAGACAGACAATTTGGCTCGGTTTAGCAGGAATAGCAAGAAAGTTATTTTTGCCTCGTGAAGTTGTAGAAGATATTTTGAAGAAAGAGCTTTATGAAGGATTAAGCGATGACGATAGTTACAAGCAACGCATCTCAGCGATAGAAGAAACATATAAAAAACAAATTGAAGAAGTAGCAGGAATTAGTATTTTAACACAGCAAGTTTTCAATGAAGAAGATGCTCGAACGGCTTCTTTCATTTTAGGTAGGCTTTCTAAACCTAAAGTTCCAGGTGTTCCTGTTTATACTGAGGATGATTTAGGAAGAGCTCAAGAGATTATTAAGCATGGAACTAAAGTGTTTGCTTTGATTGAAAATGACTGGTATTTACTTATTGACAGCGAGAAAGATAAAGAAGACAAGAAGCCTAAAAAGCTTAAGCCAATCTGTGCGGGGTTTTTATTGAAAGATAGAGGATTTAAGCCTAACACAAATGAGCCTGTTTATATTGTATATAACTGCGAAACAAGACGCTCAGGGAGAATTAGACTTGACACGGTTGAATTGCAGAATTTTCTCTGTAGACCTATTTTAGACGGAAGCAACCTTAAGTTTTTGCTTGATGCTTTAATACGCAATCATCAAGAGAAGTTATTCCTTTCTGAAATTGGATGGTATAAAACGGGAAGCAAACGGTTGTTTGTCCATCCGCTTAATCAAAGTGCTTTAGTTGAGAGTGGTTTATATTGCGATCTTGACCTAAAAGAAGTTGAACATTTTAAATATATAAACGCTTCAAAACAGCATGAATTAGTCAGAGAGTTGTTAATAGAAGGGCGATGGCTTGGAGTGAAAATAGTTTTAGGAGTAGCGAGTTTATTTATAGAGAGCAATCTTTCGGGCTTTACAGTTTTTGATGTAGGTCCAAGAGGGGCGGGTAAAACAACAACTTCTCAGTTTGTGATGAGCCTTTTTTACAATGTCAATGTTCCAATGACGCTTAATGCAACCGAAACAGGTTTCGAGCTTTATATGAGGCGATTTCATAATTTGCCTGTGCTTTTTGACGAGACAGCATTGATATCGGATAGTAAACTTCAAGAGCGTGTCTTTAAGATAGCAGGAGGAATGGGAAAGCTAAGAGGGACTAAAGACTTGTCGGTAGATATTACTTTACTTAAATCAGTAGTTTTTATCACAGGGGAGATAGATCCTCAGTTTGAAAGAAGAGGAGCTGAGAGAAGATATGTGATAGTGCCTGTTGATCATTGGGGTAACTATACAGAAAAAGTGGATCCGCAGACTTTACATCGATTAATGAGGTTATCTTGTGGTTGTGCGTTTGATTATATTAAGTTTCTTGAGCAAGAAGGAGATGTAGAGATAGAAATAGAATTACCTGATCATTTTCAGATTTTTACTTTTTCGCCTTTGATAGAAAAAAGCTTTAACTTTTTAAAGAAGTTTTATAATTTTTCACGGCAAGAAATAAGCACTCTTGAAAGAAATCTTTATGCGTTATTGTCTTATCAATTAGAGAAACTTGATTTAAGTCTTGAGGGATTTTTGTCTAATTTTACTGAGTTTTTACTTTCGAGAGCGCCTCATTTTGTTATTAGAAACTCGCTTGATCAGCAAGTTCCGAGAAATTTAGTATTTGGAGAGATAGATACTATGCACGAAAAAGTTTATATCACGAGGGAATGTTTAGAATATTTTAGAGACTTTGTCAAGTTAGACTTAAGGACAATGTTAAAGCTTTTTGAAGAAGCGGGAGTGATATCTGTATTTTATACGACTGATGCGACTGGCTCAGTTAAAAGATATACTAAAGCGAGAAAGATAAAATACGCAGGGACAGAAATGACGGTTTCTGTTTATGAATTTGACTTGAAAAAAATTTCTGAAAATATTATAAATGAACTTACGGGTGCGGTGATGAGGAGTGCAGGAAGACCTAATCCTTTAGCACAAGTAATAACGATGCCTAAGGAAGAGGAGCCTAAGGAAGAAAAGACTGAGGAAATAAAAGAAATTAATATTCCGACGCCTGATGATGATCTTCCTTTTTAAGGGTCTTGACAAAATGAGAAAGTCAAGTTATATTTTAAATAAAGACAAAAAACAAAAAAGGAGGTGGAGCCATGAGTGAGCTCTTCAAGCAACAAGAAGCAGAGCAAAAGGTTCAAGAGGTAATCGACACTCAAATCGTTACAAACGGAGACCCAGTTGCAGAAGCCTTCTCGGGCTTGCCTTCTATTGTTGAGGAGAAGGACTACTTCGTTGAAGAAGTAGAGAAAGCAGAGAAGCGTCTCGAAGCCCTTGCTAAGCAGAGAATGCTTATTCTGAAATTAACAAGACCCTACGATTGGGTTAACTTCGGCGGTCGAGCTTATCTTTCAGCTTACGGAGCAGAACGATTAATGCTTCTGTTTAACATCTCCTACAGGATAGGAGAACCAGAAATCAAATACGCCGATGATGGACACTTCACAGTAATCTTCAAAGGCACTTTTTCATGGGGGGATAAGACAATCGAGGAAATAGGCATCAGGTCTTCCAAAGACCCCTTCTTCAGTAGAGCAAAAGGACAAGATATTCCTCCTCATCAGATACGGCTTTCAGATGTCATCAAATCCGCAAGGTCAAACCTCATTGCAAGAGGAGTTTCCACTTTGTTAGGATTAAGAGGTTTAAATATTCAAGATGTTATGAAAATGGTAGGCAAGATAGAACAGCAAGTTGAATTTAAAAGTAAGGAGGTAAAAAGCAATGGAAAGACCGATTAGAGAAATTGTGATGCGAGATGTGAGGCGCTCAACAGGTTCTCTTTTGCAAAGATTAGAAGCTGTAATGAACTCTTATGCTTATATAGCTTGTAGTTATATTACTTCAGGTATGTTTGAGAAAGCACAGTATTATGTCAAACTTTTTTATTATGCGAGGTCATTATATCTAAGGGAACTTGACAAAGAGATAGAAAACTTAGAAATAAGACAATGCTCAACAGAAGGAGTAGACAGAAAAATAAAAGAGGAGGTAAAAGTATGGCATTCATAATCATCGGTGAAGACGGAGATCTTCTTAGACAAGAAGACATCGTTGCTGTGACCTTTGGTAATAGAAAGAAACATCCTAATGAAGCAGATATTCGCTTCTGGTTTAAATCTGGCTTTTATCTTGATTACACTAATGTTTCTGAAGAAGAGAAAGAACAAATAAGAAAACTTTTTGAAGAGCAGAAAGGAACAATTAAAATAAGTGGGAGGAGAAAAAAGAGCTAAAAAAACTATTAAAAGGAGGGTAAAATGATAGTAGAAAAAATCAAGGAAAAATATCAGCCTGTTCAATTCCCTGTCAATAGTAATAGATGCTCCTCTTTAGGGCATCCTTGTCTCAGATATTTAGTTTTTGAAAGATTGCACTGGGATCAGAAAGCACCATTACCTTCATCAGTTTTAATGAAAATGGAAATGGGTAAGCTTATTGAAAAGCAAACCATCGTTGATTTACTTCAAGCAGGATTTGAAGTCATTCATCAGCAAGTCCCTTATTTTATGAGAGATTATCAAATCTCAGGAAAGATTGATGGAAAAATCTTAACCAACGGCAAAGTGTATGCTATCGAAATTAAGTCAATGGAAAGCTGGAATATTAAGAAATTTAATCAAGCAGAAGACTTTTTAAGCGCAGATAAGTTTTATTACAGAGGCTACTACCATCAGCTCAATCTGTATCTTTACATGATGCGTGAGCAAGGTGAGAAGATAGAGAATGGAATTTTTATACTGAGAGGCTTCGATGGCTCGTGGAAGGAAATACATATGTCTTTAGATGAGGAACGAGCTAAAGAAATTTTAGAGAAAGCTAAGAAGATTAACGAGCATGTAGAAAAACAAACTTACCCTGAGCCATTGTGGAACACTAATCCTGACGACTTAACCGTTTGCCTTGTTTGTCCATATAAGCACATGTGCCTGACTGAGATGAGAGGCTCAGAAAAGATTATCTTTCGTGAAGACAATGAACTTCTTATGATGCTAAAAGAAAGAGCAGAACTTGAAGAGCATGCTAAGCGATATGAAGAATTAACTGAAAAAATTAAAGAAGCTTTTACTATTCCCAAAAACTTACAAGCTGAAATGCTTGAGAAAAAAGAAACAGAAAAGTTTTATGTAGTCGATAAATTTGTCATTAAACAAAAGCTTTATTGGCAAACCGAGTATCAAGTGCCTAAAGAGATAAAACAGCAATACGCTGTCAAAGCCCCAAGATGCAGAATAATGATAGAGGCTATGTAAGATGAGTAAGAAGTGGAAAATAGGCAATCAGTTCTTGCATGCCTTCCACGATGTCATTTACACCACTATAACCTTAACCTTCATTGAGCATGTTAAAAATAAAAAAACCTTTGAAGAAGTCTGGCAAACTATTATGCAAGAATTCGACATCAAACTTGTCGACTTCAAAGATTTGAAAGAGGTCCTGAAGGCAGAAGCAACCTTCTTTAGAAAGCTCAAATCTAAATACGCTAAAATGTTTATCCCTTCTCCCCTTCAGGACCTCGCTTGCGAAGTTAGAATACTTTATCTCTACTTCCTTCTCAAATTCCCTAAAGAAATGGCAAGGATGTGGTCTATTCTGTATGGTATCCTTCAGCCTGCTTTCTTAGGTAATCCTTTGCCTGTTGCTCTCCTTACTCTAACCGATGCTATTTGTATCAGAGGGGTTCAACGCTACTTCACACAAGATAGACTTGAAAAAGCTTATGAGCGATTGAAAAACAAAGGTATTCTCAGAGGAGAAAAAATGACCTTCAAAGAGCTTCTTTCACATTTTGAAGTAGAAGAAGAAGACATCGTTGACAATTACTTCTTATCTCGATACGAAAAAGCAAAAAAGGAACAAGAGCTAAAAAACAAGAAAACTAAAACTGTCTTGATTTAGTGTATAGGAATAACTACGTTGCCAATTCTGAGGACTTTCTGACCTGAAGAAAAATTCTGCTTAAATGAATGCACTTTACCTCTCAAATATCTTATCCAATATTCTACAGCTAAAGCTCCTGCTATCACTCTGTCATCGTGAAATCCGCTCTCAGCCTCTATTACCGAACCATCTTTAACTATTTTAGCCATCTCTTTTAGCAAAGCTCTCGACCTAATTACTGTAGTTTTCTCATGCACGCATCCTTTGAACATCTGCATCAAATCTACTTTCAAATCAGGAGTTGTCTTCCAATGTCTCAGAAAGCTTCGCCTAAAACTATCAGCTCTGTAGTAAAGATAGTCTCGCATGTATTTAATATTATTTTGAAGAGCTTCTTTTGCAATATCATCCATTACAACCTCAGGCACCCATCCTTGTGAACGCAAATAATCAAACTCTTTTAAAGTAGATTGCCCAGGTCCTGTCACTTCTAAGTTTACATAAGCTCCATTATAAATACCACCAAGCAACAGAATAAAACGAGCAAAAACCTGGGGAGGCACTTGATTGTCTACAAACTCAGCAACTTGAACTATCCTATCTTCTTCACACCGCCAAATAGAAATCACGGCATTATCGCTTTCAGGATTAGCACCCATAGTTGGATCAGCTCCTAAAACATAAACACAATGAGCCGAAGGATATTCCCAAATAGTCAAATTGCATCTATCCGAGCTTGTTTCTTCAAAAGTGAACTTCTCCCCATCATATCTGAGACGATAATACTTCTCCTTAAAAGAACCATTAGCAATCTCTCTTTTAATCTCTTCTTCATATTTTTTTAGAATAACTGCATCAAAGAACCTATCACCAGACAGCTGAAATGCTTGGTCTTCAAAAAAAGGCAATTCCTGTAAAGCATACATCTTATTGCCACGATATCTGTCCCACATCTGATAACGCCACCATGCTAATTGTTCCATCTTGATCTCATAATCATATAACTGTTTAACCGCTTTTATCCATTCCTTTTCTTCTTTATTTAGCGGATAAGAATAGTGCTTGTAGATTTTACTTTCAGGCTTTAACCGATAAGTCTCTTTAGTCCACCATCCAATAAAGATAGCCCTCATTGCTGGTGAGGTTTTCGCTATCTCATAGAGATCATAAAACTCATTGTATCCATTAGCGGTGCTTTCATAGATGTAGAGCCTATAAGGATGCACCTCAGATAAAGAAGCTTGCATCGCATTCAAATCATCCCAAGAGTTAAAGTAAGCCACCTCTGTAGCATGAAGATAATTATAACCTCTACCACGACCAGCTTTACCTTGACCTGTTATTCTTTTCGAAGTGTAAATGAAATGAATAGTAGAATTGTTAGCAAATCGCAATCCTTCCCTTGAGCTATTCGTCATTATCACTCGAACTTTTTCTGTAAGCATGTCATAAAAATCATGCACGATAGTTTTCCTGATATAGTCTATGTCGTTATAGTTAGCTACAAAAACAGCCCCTTTTGAATTAGGAATAAGCTGATGATAAAACAGCGTTAACGCATTACAAAAAGAAGTTATACCAAGCTGTCTTGCCTTGAGGACTACAAAAGTTCGTTGATCTTCATCTGCACTATAAATAGCTTTTAACAACCACTTCTGAGAGCCCCACCACTTCTCAGGACTAAATTTAATAAGACCGTAATCCTTTGAGTTGATTTTTAGATATTTTGACCACGCCCAAAATTTCTTTATTAGCTCTTTTAACATATCTCATGATACTTAATGAAGTATTCAAGCAAAAGATAACCTACCTTACCATAATGCTGTATCAAAAATGCCCCTGTTTGTTTAGCTCGAGTAAACAAATCAGCATCATATCGACTGTCCACTTTTTCTCCTTTACCAAGCACAAAAGGCATAAGCTCTTCAAGTATCTTCATAGCAATAGTTCTTCTCCTCGCAGGATGAGCGCTATCTAATAAAGTATAAAACTTCTGTAATAATTTTAGAGTTTCTCTGTCGGTTTTATTCACTTCGTCTACGGTAAAAAAGCGGGAAATAACTAATTGCAAGGAACCCCAACACAGGTAAAGTAAACATTACATCTTTTTGCATTGCTTCATAAAATAAATAGGCTGATAGCGTAGTCGTGTAAACATATAAAAAGTTTTTCATGTTAGCTAAAATACCAATCAAAACACTCACAACTGAGCCCATTAAGTTAGTTTTAACACTTGATTTCTGCTCTGGTGTTTGAGATTTCTTTTGTCTTGGCATAAATTACCCTCTTTAAGTTTTCTTTCTTGCTATTCCACGCAAAATCTCTTCAAGACTAATAAAACTATCTCCTACTTGGTTTTTGATTTTTTTCCTCTCTTCCTCTGCCAAATCGTGATTGGCTTCCACTTCATCCGTATTATTTTCAGTTTCTTCTTCAAATTCTCCATCGTCATCGGTATATTCTTCTTCGAATTCCTCATCGTCATCGGTATATTCGTCATAATCCTCCTCACTTTCCTCATTTTCCTCAATCTCATCTTCTTCCTCCCCTTCTAAGTCTTCTTCATCTTCTAATCCTAAAGCTTTCTCTATGTCTTCTTCTTCAAAATCTTCCTCTAATTCACCAGCTCCTTGAGCTATCATGTTCAAGTCTCCTGCTGTCTTTATCGCACTTCTAAACTCTTTTGTCAACATTAACCCTCTTTCTAAATCCCCTTCCCTAAATGCATGCTTCGCTTGCTCTAAAATCACTTCAGCTAAACTTTTTAGCTCTTCAGCCAACTCTTTCCAAGTTTTAGGCATTATTGCACCTCCCTATGCATACGATCGTATCTTATTCTTTCTTCTATTATATCAGGTAAATCTCTTTTTCCTATAGCTCTGTAAGCATCTCTTATTTCACTTTGGAACCTTCTCTGAATAGCTCGCAGTAAATTATGTTTGAGCTTGTCTGGTAAGGCTGATTTCTTTATATCTTCCTTAATTATCAACAAAATTTCCTTAGCTTCCTTTTGAATTTCCTTTATGTTTTTATGTGCATGCTTTTTTAACCAAGGATACAAATAATAATTATAATAAGCATGGCTCAAAGATGCAATTAAACTTTGATAAACATCCTTTGTCTTAGGAGAAGCTAAACCAAGCTCTTTCTGAGCTTGCTTCACCTCTCTATATGAACGCAACCAATCTTTCAAAATTTTAGATACTACCATAGGTCTATATCTATTTTCAAATAACATCCCTGTCAAATTTTCATGCGCATAAGTCTTCATCCCTAACATGTTAAGTCTGATCGCAAAAGACATAGCATTTTTATATTCTGGAGTTGTTTGATAAGGATATCTAACAGGCGCTATAAGCTGTAAGGCTGCCAAAGGAGCAAATCCTTGCACAAGATCATAAAAAGCTTCTGTAGGAGTAACCCCCTCCTCTTTAGTAGCGGAAAACTTTGGTTTCGTTGCTTCATACAGTTTGATTAAAGTTCTAAACATCATACTTCCTTTTCTAAACCAAAACTCTAACCAATCCTTTACTGTTCCCCAGCTAACTTTTAACACTCTCTGATCTATGCTCATTGTAGGATGAGTAAACGCTTCATATAGATTTTTTGTGAACTGCATCAATCCAATCATCTCTAAAGGCTCTATATCAAAACCTAATAAGTTCAAAGTAAAAACCCTGTGATGTCCACGGCTGTCAACTATAGGTATATGGATTTCAAAAAGTTTAGACCAGTCTTTTAAAAATAATCTTAACCATTCTTTCGGATCTTGCAGATTGTAGTCGTCCCAAGGAGAATGACCGTTAAATGCATAATTTGCATAAACAGCAAGATAAAACCTCATCCGTAAAATAGCCGGGAAAAAGTTTGCAACTAAAGGAGAATCGCCTTGTAACCAAGTTCTGAAGTTATGAAATAGAGTTAAATACCAGTCAGGAGCAAAAAGGAAAAATCTATAAAGTTGCGCTTTCTTCGGATCAACATAAAACCAAGTATGTAACCCACCAAAAATATAGTTAATTGTATTTAAATTCTTTACTAAATCATCTGAAGTCATCAACCCTTTCTTATAAGCATTGATTAAATTATAAGCAACTCTGAGCTTTAATGCTTGATAATATCCAGCCCAAAGCCAACGCTCTGGTGCATGAAAAATACTAAAAATTTCGTCTACTTTTGCTTTTTTCTCAAATTTTTCAACTTCTTTCGCAACTTCTTTAAAAGCTTGTAGATTTCCTTTCTTTAAAAGTTCTTGCAAAATGTTTTTTCCTTTCAAAATATGCCAAGCCCATAAGGCTTCTCCTTCGTTAAATCCTGAAAGAATTATTTCATTAACCTTATAACCTTGTTTTACTAAATCGCTAATAACCTGATTGACTTCTTTAGCCATATAATAAAACTCAGGATGACTAAGCCCTCGGGACACAACTTGTATACTATCTAAAAAAGCCCGTCCTACAATGTCCCAACCTGATATTTTATACTTGCCAGCGGTTGCTAATCCAGCAAGAGATAAAGCTCCCCCATGAAAAGCAACCGACCACATCAATGTAAACCTTTTCAGCCAGCTGTTAAAAGTGAATAACTTGCTTTCTTGCCAAACTTGAGCATTATTGCCTGTTATAGCTAAGAAATAATTTTTTATTGCATCAAGCATCCCTGTAGTCATTCTTACTTTTTTGTCCATTAAAGTAAATTCCTGTTGCCCTATCAGAGGATCCCCAAGTTTTCTCACAACCACAGGATTAGATAAAATCTCATCGATATTTTTATAAAGATTGTTTAAAAATGTTGGAATTATAAACTTATTTGATATCCACTTAGGAATAGTCAATCCGCCTGTAAAACCAAATTGTTTCGCAACGGCTTCAGCTAATTTTTCAGGTTCATTAATTAAATGAGGGAAATCTTTCAAAGTAGCGACTATTGCTTTTGGAATACCAATTGATAAGGTATCTTCAATACTGTCGAAAAACCGACGTTTTAAAGGTTTAGTCATAACATGACGTTTCATGCTCCTCAAAAAACCTTCAGAATAAACACTGCTTAAATCTAAAGCGTCTACCACATCAGTAAACTTTGCTTCTTTTATTGCTGGAGCTAACAAAGGATGTTTAAACCCAAATCTCGGGATATATCTTTGATCAAAAAAAGCTTCTGCATATATTTTTAACTCTTTATCCCATAAATCATTTAATCCTCTAAGATCACCTTTTAACAAACGCCAAGCTCTGTTTCTGATAAAAAAAAGATCGGTTGCATGCTTATATGCATATTCCCCTAATTTTTCTAAAAACATAGAAAAACTTTGTTGTTTACTTTCCATCAAAGTTTCTACCATTTGAGCTAATTGGCGAGTGTTAACCTTTACCTTTAATCCTTCATGTAATAAACTCAAAGGATTATGCCCATACAACTCAAACAGAGGTTTAAATAAATAATGTAAAATAGTAACTCTACCGCTTCTAAATTTTGCTATATCTTCTTCATAAAGACGCTCTAAAAATTTCCTGCCTATTTTGTCCATTTTTCCTTCTTTTGTAGGCTTTTGCTTAGGCACTTTCCATCCTTCTTTAACTTTTAAAATTACACCATTTACTATCCGTCGATTGTTTTCTACAAAAGCTTTCTTAGAGTCTTCCCAAAGATCTTTTAACTCAGTTTTTATTACTTCCCAAAATTCTTTATTAAAAACTGGTGCTTCAAATTCCCCCTGCAATGTTTTTTCTGCAAAACTTGCAACAGGAATATTTTTTAAAAGATCTTCTTGCATTAAATGTAAATACACAACATCTGACAATTGTTTTAATTTTTCTTGATTAAAATCTGGAATAAGCGCTTGAATTTCTTTCCATTTTTCTTTGCTTATGTATTGGCTACCTTTATGTATTTCGTTTCTTAAATACTCAGTATAGCGCTTAAATTCATTAGCCACTTCAGGTTTTTTTATTGTAGAAATAAATCTTTGAAACATTATAGCCGTTAATAAATCTGGTTGCACTTCACCACGAAGTTTATCTACAGTTTTCCACGCTTCATAAGGTATCCCAGTAAAAGCTTTATAAAACTTACTAATACTTTTCTCTACATGTTTAGGTAGTTCTGGGTATTTCTTATAAGCATAATCTGTTAGTTTTTTTGATAATTTAGTAGTTGCTTTAAACCCAGTTTTTAATCCTTTACTTGCAACTTCTAAAAAACCCCTTCCTAATAGAAAATCCTGATAAACATGAAGCAAAGGCTTTGGCTTAACCTCGTCTGTAAATTGGCTAACTAAATGCTCACCACCCCAAACTACCGTTGCTGTTTTAAACTCTTCAGCAAAAGGTTTTAAATATCTGAAAGCTTTTATTTTATCAACATTAGCTAAAAAAGACGCAATTGCCTCAGTTGTTTTCCCCATTCTCATAAATTTGGCGGGTAAAGTAATAACCCCCACCCCAGGAATTAAAAAACTCCCTATAGTAAAAACAGCATCAGTTGCAAAATTTAAAGCAAAAGATTTTAATTCTTCTTTTTTCTTTTTAACTTCTTTTTTAACTTCTGGAGGAGACATCTCAAACGAGACAGTTTCTTTAACTGAAGACGGAGTTGGATATTTAATGATTAAATCTTTTGACCCAGAACCTATCTCTATATCAGTAGGGATAACAATTGAACTACTATCTTTTTTTACTTTTTTAGATATTTGTTCATTCATTTACTCTTCTTCTCCTAAAATAATTAAGCTATCTATCCATTCTTTTAAATCTTTACTTTGATATAAAGGTTGTAATATTTGGGCTGATTCTTTAACTGAACCTGCTTTCCCCATTATTGAAGGCAAAATTTTCCCTGGATATTTTTCTGGATGTAGTAGCATGTCCTTCTGAAGCTCAAATTTTTCTTTTGTTATTTTAAGCAATGCATTTTTAATTGCTAAAGATGATTTTTTCATTAATGCATCAAGTTCTGCTCGTCTCTTCATTATTTCATTTCTTTCCTTTTGTAATGCTTCCATTCTTTGATTATGCTCAACTTTTCCTTTTAAATCAGCTACCTTTAATAAATTGGCTATTTCATCACTATTTACTTTATAACTCTCGCTTTCCATTTTATTATAAAGTTCTACTAAAGAGCGATACTTTTCTGTCAATAACTGTCCTGTTAAAGTTAAAGGCAATAATTCTTTGTCTTTCTTCTTTTCTAAAATTTTCAAATTAAATTCCATAATCTGATTGTAAAAATCTAACTGTGTTCCCGCTAATTTTAAAGCGGCTTCAAATTTTCTCATTGCTTTTTCAAAATTATACATATCTTGATTTTGCCAATACTGAACCACTTGCGGTATAGCCATATAAAAATAAGGAGCATACTCAGGGTGAGCTAAAGCTGATATTGCTCCTAATGCCATAGCTAATTGTCTACCAAATAAAGTCCACTTGTCTGGTTCTAAATTAGGCTTTTCTTTCATTAGCTCCGTAAACATTTTTTCAATCGTTTTTAAATGGTTTTCAAGCCATTTTATTTCTTGGTCCGCATATTTTTCAGCAATTTTAACTTGCTTATCAAGATTATCCTTCACTTCATTATAAGCTTTATCCCTTTCGCTTTTAATTGTCTCTTTTTCAGTTTTAAACTTCCCAGGAAGTGCTTTAATCTCATTCTCAAGAGTAGTATAAATATTTTCTGCTGATAACTCTTGCGGTGCTATAACCTGCAATAACTGCTGTGCTTGCGCTGGCGATATTTTACCTTGTTTATAAGCTTCTGAAACTGCTCCTATAAACCCTTTTGATGTATAAGGCAAAACAGGAATAGTTTCTGAAGTTAAAGCTTTCTTAGGCTTAGTCGATTGAACTTTAGTTGTAGAAGAACTTATCTCTGCGTTTTTATAATGAGGATAATCTACAGGATGACTTTCTGAAGGAAATCTCACAGGTGCATGTTCTACTTTTCCTGTAAAAGGATTTACTGCAATTCTCATAGTCTCTTTTTCATAAACAGGAAAAGGTTGATAAATAACATTAGAAGATTTTGAAGTTTGATTTGCTTGCTGTGATTGTGTTGCTTGCTTCGGAGGGGGAGGAAGCTGTCTCTTTTGGTCTAATTGCCTTGCCATTGTTTCAAATTGATTGCTTAAAACATTAAAATTAGTTTGATTGCCTGAAAACATATCTTTTATAACATCAAGAAGAGAATTAGCCATTTTTAACCTCCGAAATCATACTGATCAAACTGGAAGTCCGATTGATAATTTTGGCTAAATTTGTCTGCTAAACTCAAATCTTGAAAAGATAAATCTTGCGATTGAGTTCCCTTCTTTGAAGAGGTTGTTCCTGTAGAACCTATAAGCTTTTCTAAACCTCTTCCTAAATTTTCTGCTCCTTGTGATAAACCAATCATTCTACCTGTATATATTTGACCGGCTGCTTGCATTCCCGTTCCTATTCCTGCCCAAGTTACTCCATATGCCTTCAGCTCTTCCATCAAAGCATTAATATCAGATTGCGCTAACCCCGCCATAGTTAGTGTATCTTGTAATTGCTGATTAAGTAAACCATAATAATTCTGCTGATACCATTTGTCTATTTCATTCATAACCTCTTGCTCTATAGAACTTCCTTCTAATCCTCTCGCCGCCAACATAGCTTTAGCTTGAGCT
>QGLW01000224.1_pt1 | contig 15086 bp, 15 predicted proteins | sample 1725341 | NCBI WGS metagenome assembly QGLW01 (sample SAMN05439265, study PRJNA331180) | Hot springs metagenome, whole genome shotgun sequencing project. | isolation source: microbial mat of Apron and Channel Facies of Mammoth Hot Springs | place: USA: Wyoming, Yellowstone National Park | collected... | reverse complement strand
TTTTTTACAGAAAGTAGCAACTATTGTTTACCTTCTTTACTGTTTTTTTGATAAGTTTTGGTCTATTAGGAATGTTATGTCTACTGTATCAGGTGAGTAGATTACCAAGTTTTTGTCTATAATTGTTCCTTTTTTTATCTTTTCTTCTTCCTCGATAGCTTCAAATATTTTTTGTAAAGAGTGTCCTTTGGCGATTAAGTATTGTATATCTATGACATATATTTTAGGTTCTTTGTATTTTTTGTATATGGCTATCGAAGCTGTGCTTCCGAGAATTGCTATTATTAAAGGTATTAATAGTTCTTTAGCGATAAGTTTTAACATTTGTTTTCTCCTTAATAGTAATTAATAGTAGTATTCAATTTTTCCATCAGGTGCTGTTCTTTTTTTCTTTCCGTTTTTAGTCCATAGTATACAGTCCTCTATTGCTTGCTCTATGTTTCCGTTTCTTTGTTTTATGAAGTATTCTCTTACCGCAACCTCTTCAGCAGAGGTTGTATATAGCCATATAAATGCGGGGGGCAGAACCAATCTTGCTATTCCTCTTCCGCCAGACCTTCTTACTATAAAAATTTCTGAGTATTTTCCTTTTACTGTGTTGATGGTTTCTAGTACTTCAATTTCAAAGTCTGAAAGTGTCAACTCATTATCGTCTTGTAATCTTCTCCACTCTTCAGGTGTTTGGTATAGAGAGATGATATATTCAAGGTTAAGGTAGATATTTTTTGTTTTTTCGGGTATCATTGATTCAAAGAAGTCTCCGAAGTTTTGAGTAACCAATATCATTGATGCGTTAAATTTACGGTATTCTTTAATAGCTCTGAATGAAAAGTCTAGTATAAATTCGTTTGCTGAAGCTCTGTGCCATTCGTCCCATAGAACTATTTTTTTCCATGCCCTTTTTTCTTGGTTGTAGTAAACTTCTCTGTTTATAAGTTGGAAGAATGCTAATAGGATAAGTCTCATAAGTGCAGGGTTGTTTAACACAGATTTCAATTCAAGAACAATAAATCTGTTATCTAAGGATACATTAGGTTTTCCGTTAAATAGATAGTCAAGGTTTCCGCCCTCTACGTATGGAGTAAATCCAAGCATTGCAAATTGTAGTAGTTCGTAGTTGTTTTGTTCTTGTGCAATTCTTATCATTGATTCCACTACTTCTGATATTCCAAAGGGCTCTCCGTTGCTTTCTTCGTAGGTTTCTTTTATTGCTTTTTCTACGAATGATCTTTCAAGGTCTTTAACTTTTTCTTCAAATCTAACCATTGCAAGGGTTAAGTTAACAAGTTCGGGAAGTTCGTCTTCTATATTTTTTATAGAGTAAAATGGGTTTAAAGTTATTCTGTTTTCAGGTGTCATTTCTATATATGTTCCGTTAAACAATCTGTTTAGCCCTTTATAGGAGTCTCCTACGTCTATAACCCTTATGATTGTGTTTGGTTGGGTTAAGTAGTTGAAAAGTATGTGGTTTGATAAGAAAGATTTACCTCTACCTGTTGGTGCTATGATTGCTGCTGAGTATCCGCCGTCTGAGTCAAAGAGATCAAATGTAAATATTTGTCCTCTTCTTGTTATTAGAGGTATTGTGGGTGTTTTTGTTCCTTTCCAATCGGCAAATAGTGGAGTCAGAAGTGCTATATTGCCGTCTAGTAGGTAAGTTCTTCTTTCAAGTTTGTTGGAAAGGTGTTCTTCTGATGCGTTTCCTGGAATGCATGCAAGTAATGCACTTGTTATGTTTATTTCAGGTTTAAATACGAATCGTTGTTTTTGCATCATTGATTCTAAAGTTCTTCCAACGCTCCTTAAATACTCAAGCCCTCTATCTGTGAATAAGTATATGTAGTAGCTTCCTTTCCAGGCTACTCTTCCTTTTTCCATTTCTCTAATAAACATAGTGTAGTCTTCTTGTCTTTCTTCTAGTCTTGGGTTTAAACTGGAGAAGTTCTTTTGTTTAAGCATAATTTCTGCGTCTTTTCTAATGGAAAGGGTGTCTTTTTCTTCTAATTTTTGTGCTATGAGGCTAAAGACAAAGGATGCCCCTATGTTTGCGTAATCTTCTCTTTTATAAGCTCCTATGTAATCGTATAAGAAGTATGGAGATAGTTCTTTTGGAAATCCTCTAAGCCCTGGTTGGACTGCATAAACTGTTGCGTAGTAGTTATTTATTTTTATGTAATCTTCGTTTTCTATAAAGTATGTTTCAGGGTCTACTATTGCTTTTGACAGGTCTTCTACATCTTCTCTTGGCTGAATTCCTAATTCTTTTGTTTCTGGATTAATAAATAAAAGAGCATCGTCTTCGTTGTATTTTGGATTTAATAAGCTTCTTGTTAGGTATAGATATTCAATATCACTTAGTATTGCTATATTTCCTTGGTATATGTTTGAGATTGCTGATGTTAAGTTGATAAATAGGGTTTTTATTTCATTTTTATAATTTTTGTTTTCTAAGGAGTCTTTTAATGGTATTTTTACCGTTATGTATATTTTAAAGTCCCTAACTAAGGCATTCCAGTCTTCATAGATCTTTTCCTTGGTTTTTATTGTAAGCCAGTCTGTATATTTTTTGACTATTGGAATTTTGTTTTCTTCTTTTAAGGAAAGATACGCCTCTATTTTGTCTCTTATTTTTGGGTCTGCATATAGGTTTATTTGTATTATTGTTTTTTCGGGTAGGTACGGTGCTGCAAATATTGACTTTTCTATATCATATATTAGGTTTTCAGATACTCCAGTTAATGTGGGGACTTCAAAAATTCTTGCTATGTAGTTATCCTTAGTTAAAAACCACTTTTCTTCTTTGTCGTATTTTTCTATTTTTAAAAAGTCTTCTAACTTTATAGATGAGTATAGGTTTTTGACTTCTTCTTTTGTTATGGCTGATTTAATTCTTTTTGTTCTTTTATCTTTTATACCTATTTCTTCTAGTACTGTTTCTATGATTTTCATCTTTTTCTCCCTTTAAAAATTACTTAGTTTTTTTATTATTGTTTCTTTGTTTTCTTTTATGATTCTTTTTTTGTTTGAGTGGTTTTCGAAGGCTTCTTCGAAAAAGTTGGTGGGCATTGTTTCGATAAACATTCCAATTTGTTGAGTGTATTTAAATAGTGGAAATTTTAGAGTTCTTGATGTTTGGATTACAATTTCATTTATTTTATCTATTTTTTCGTGGTTTTCTGATCCTACTGTGAAGGTTATTAGTGATTTTATTTTTTCTTTTTTGAATTGAGTTATTATGTTATTGTGTATTTTTACGTCTATATTGTTTTCTTTTGCTGTTTCAAGAATAATTTCATTTATGGCTTTAGGGTTGAATGGATTTTCTGTGTATTTAAAGCTTTCGACGGGTGCGTAGTTTTTATATACTCTGTTTTTTGTGTACAAGTTAAAGAGGTCCTCGGTGATTACTGACGATTCTAGGAGATCTCTTATTTCTATGTGGTCTTTTTTATCTATTAGTTGTGAATCGATGTATTTGGAGATTACTTTTGCAATTTCTAAATCCTCTGTAATTTCATTTCCTATTTGTTCTATGATTTCGTCTATTAGATTGATTGGGATGTTTTCCTTTTTTTCGTCCATTATTTTTTCAATAGAATCGAAAGGTTGTAATATAGAAAGGTACGTCTCTTCTTTTTCTTTTATAATTCTTGATATTTGTATGTAAAGGGTATCTTGGGAAATATTTTGATTGTATATATTTTCTATGGTAGATAAAAGTTCCGTTGTTTGGTCTTGGGACAGTTTGTTTTCTTTTAACTTTACTATTTTCCCCATTAGTTTATTTTCAGTTATTAGAATTCCTTTTTCTTTTATGTATGTTATCGGGAGAATGATTTTTTCTGTATCAACTGATATTTTGTAGATTGATTCTTCGTTGTTTTCTTTTATTATTATGGATTCTGAAAGTATAAGTTCGAAAGCTTTAGATATATAACTTCCTATATTTAACTTCATTTTCTACTCCGTTTTTACTCTGTATTTTCTCGATCTTGAATTTCTGTTTGTTGTGTGTTTTTTTGAATCTCTGTTTGCTGTATGTTTGATGTGGATTCTCTTATTTGATTCATTTGCTCTCTTACGTTTTCAGCTTCTGATTCGCTTATATTTCTACATTGTCCTGTTGGACAGATTTGGTTAGAGTTCGGTTGTGATGTTTGTGGTGTATGTTGTGGTTGGTTTGGGTTTGGTTGTTGTATTTCTTTTAGAGGTTTAATGATTTTAATGTCTTCTTTTTGCTGATCTATTAAGTAGTCTCCAAGTATCCATTTTCCTTCTTTCATTTTTACAAAAATATAATGACTCATTATTAGTGTTCCGTCTTCTTTAGTGTATGGGAGTATTAGTACTCTTGTTATGATATCTGGAGTTCTTAAAGGAGTTTCGGGCGCTTTTAAAAGAGAAATCACTTTTTCTTGTATTTCTTTTTCGTATATAGATTTTTCTTTGGGTTTGTATGTATCTTCTTTTGGTGGAATGTTGTCAAGGTATACAATTTTTTCTTTTTTGGCAGAACAAGAGTTTAATGTTAGTGCTCCTGTTAGTAAAGATAGTATTAAAATTTTTTTTCCTTTCATGTTCATCTCCTTTCTTTTTATTTTTTTATCTTGGACATTGAGGGTTTTTTAAAACTCCGTCGCATAACCCTGAGTTTTTTTTGTTTTTGTCTTCAGTTAGTTTTTCTGCATCTTTGATTGTGTATCCTTGGTTGTAATAGTTGTATATGTCTGTTATGGATCCACAGAGCCCTGTTTGGTTTCCTTTTCTACATGCAGGGTTTTCTTCGTATGGCATCAGTATTGAGCAGGAATTCAACGTTAAGCTTGACAATGTGATTAGAAATGTAAGTCCTTTTCTTTTTAGATTTTTAATTTTCATCATCTAACTTCACTCCTTTCAAAAATATAAATTCTGTTTCACGCCCTGCATTGACTTCAACAATTGGGAACAGTTGTCTTGCTAATTCTAGATAGTATTTGACCAGTTCATAGGTTCCACCTGATATTCCTTGAGCTATTCCGTATCTTATTGTTCGATCAGGGTCAACTGTTTGAGTTGCTCCAAGTGGTGATATTGAGGTTGTCATTACTTGCATAGAGAATGCTTTTGAGACACCTTGAACGAAACCTGCTAAAATAGATCTTGCGATCATTTGTCCTGCTTTTGTTACGACTCTTCCTGAAAGTCCCGCTTTTCCATCTTCACCTGTTAAATATCCTGTTATATTTTTTTCTACTATTTCTTTGTTATATTTTATGCAAGATAGTGTTTCTCCTCTTATGTATGCTCTTTCGCTTTTTAGATCACCTATTGCTGAACCTATTATAAAACACTCTCTAAAGTCTTGTCTGAATTTATTAGGCAAGATAGACATATCTTTTATTTTTAATAAGACAGGTATTGGGTTTGAACTTCCTTGTCCAGAGGTTGGTGCGTCTACTCCGTTTAGGAGGACTACTCTTGCGAATGTTCCAGGTGGAATGTAATTTTTGACTGTTCTTTTTAGTTTTGGTGGTGTATAGGATCCTTGTGTTATCTCTGGTGAAATGTTTTCTGTTGCATTTTGTCTGTTATCTTGAGATGTTGGAGATGTTGATGCTGTGTCTACAGCTATAGCATCGTTTAATACTATTGTTTGTGGTTGTGGTTTAGGAACAGGTTGTAAGTTATTTGTATTAGAACTTGGTGGTGGTGGAGGTGGTTGTGGTGGTGGAGGTGGTGGAGTCTGGTCTTGCGGTGGTGGTGGAGGTGGTGGTGCAGGTGGTGCAGGTGGTTGTGGTGGTGGTGGTGGAGGGACGTTTGTATCGGTTCTAGCAGGAGTTTGTTGTTCTGATGTTTGTTGTTGTGTTAGTTGTTCTTTTATCTGTTTTTGTTTTTGCTGTTCTTCCAATTCTTTTATTCTTTTTTCTGCCTCTATTTTCCAGTCTTCTTTTAGAGTGTCTCTTTCTGGGATTTTTATCACGTTATTTTGTTCTTGTTGTTGCATTTTTTGTTTTTTTTCGTTTTCTATCGTACTATTTATATAGTATGCCAGTCCACCGATTACTATGCTACTAATTCCAATTAACAATATTATCTTCTTTTTTTTCTCCTCTTCCATTTGGTTAAATGTTGTTTTAATCTTGTTTTCTTTTGCATTGCTTTTTACTTCCGCTTGGTTATCTTTCTTGTTGTTCATTTGGTTTACATTTTGGTTTACATTGGTTTGTTTGTTTTCTGTGTTTTCCATTTTTTTACTCCTTTTTATTTGTTATTCTTCGTTGTTTGTTTTTTCTATTATAAATAGTGAGGCAGATTCTCCTTTAATTGAGAGCTTAGGTTTAGATAGCATGATTGCAACAGGGTATTTAGATAAGTGAACAAAAGAGGCTTCATAAAGTTCGATTGGAGTTTTTTTTGCGATTATTGAGTATTCTTTTACTATAAATTTTCCTGTAAAGTAAACTCTGAGAGGGATAATGTCTATCTCCTTGTATTTTTTTATATCTTCTTGTAATTTTTTGTAATCATATTGAGAGTTTATTCCGTTTAGATAGATATCTTTTAGAATTGAGACAATTTCCTTTTCGTACGATGAGTTTAATTGCTCTGAGTTGTCTTGATTATTGTTTTTGTTAGTTAAAGCTTTTCCTTTGATTATTATTTTTTGTGCAGGAACATCTTCTGGAATAAGTATGAATGAATATATTTTGTTTCCGCATTCTATAAATAAGTCCCTAGGATCGTCTTTGTATTCAATTTTTTGTGTTGCTTTTTCTGGGTCCTCTTTTATTATTGGTGGTATTTTTATAAATACTGCTTTTTTTTCTGTTTTTGTTATAAGTCCTTTTTCTTTAGAATATACTACCGAGCTTATTCCTGCGTGACATTCTATAACGTTTATGTCTCTTAGTGATATTCTTACGGTTTTATATCCTTCGTTGTCTTCTATTTCTATAGGTTTAGAAAATGGTTCCAAGGTTTTTGCTATTTGGTTTGCTTTTGTTTCTATTTTTATATTTTCTTCTTTTTCAGGTTGTTTTATTATGGTTTCTTCTTTTCTTTCTTTTATAATTTTATCCACTTCTTTTTCTACAGTTTCAGTGGGAATTTTATCTAGCAGTTTTGTAGTTTTTGTTGCACATTCGTTCTTTACTATATATGCTTTGTTTTTTTCTAACATTCTAGTATTTTCATCCAATCTATTTAAGTCTATAAACTGCTGTGGAGTCATACAGTATTTCTTTACTAGGCTTTTTACTGAAGTAGGAGCAGATAGTACTATATATTTTACTTTCGATTTTGTTTTGTCTTTTTCGATTTGATCATTTTTAGGACAAGAGATCTTTGTAACGTATCCTTCGGTGTTATCATATCTTACTTTGTAGAAATTTTTTGTCTCGTATATAATTTCAAGTTTTTCTCCCTTTTCTATTTGTTTTATCACGTTGTCTGGGTCAAAGTTAGGTTTTTTTCTTAATATGGTTTGCATTAGGGTAGTACAATTGTCCGTTTTATTTTCTGTGTTTTCTTTAATCTCGGTTATGTTAGCGTGTTCCTGATTTTGTGGTGGGTTTGTTGGTAGTTGGTCAGTTTTGTTTTGCAAAGGTTGTTGTGAATTTTCAGCATTGGCAATGTATGTCTGACATAAAATAGCTGCTGATAAAAGTGAAGAGATAGCTATTTTTTTCATTGTCTGTTCTCCTTTTTATTTGTTATTTTGTTGGTTTTCTTTATTTTCTGTTTCTTCGTGTATGTCGGACTTTTCTATGTTTTCTTCAAAGCATGTTATTTCTGTGGTGTAGTTGTTAAATTTGTAGCACATCCTTAAAGTTGAATCGTATATGGACGTAAAGATTTCTCCGACGAATGTTCTTACTGTTGTTTTTACTATAATTTCATTGTTTTTTATTTGTAAGTCTTTTATTGAAGCAAACTGTCCTGCGTTGTTATTTTTGTATCTTTCTGCCATTTGAAGTAGTTTTGTTTGTACTTGGTTTCTTAGTTTTGGAGAGAAATATGAAACCAAATATTTGTAATTTTTTTCTACCGATTCAGGTCCCCAGTTGTAGTATGTGAATATTAATTTTTCTGCCATTGCTCTTATATATTCAGGGTCAGCTGTGTTTCCTTCTAATACTATTTTTTTGTTTAGTCCTTCGGGAATTATTATTATCTTTTGGTTGGTTACCAGTTTTCCTATGAGGTAGAACTCTAGTAAAACTAGCCCTGTGAGAACTAATACGATCAGCTTTAGGATTCTGGCTTCTTTAACAGCCTCTCTAAATTCGTTTAAAAATTTGTTCATTTTTAGCTTTCTCCATTTTTTTATCTTTATATATATATAATAGCATTTTTTTTAAAAAAATGCATCACTTTTTAATGTATTTATTCGTGTGTATATATTTTTTAGATGATTTCTAAGTCTTTATCTATTACTATTAATTTTACATTATTATCTAAGTTTGCTTCTCTTTTATCAAATCTTCCATCTGTTATTATTATTGATTTTTGTTTTGTTTCATTTATATTTTCTAAGGCTTTTTTGATGTCTGTTCCTCCTGCAGGTATTACTTTGAGAAGTAGTTCTAGTAGGTTTTTCCTTTCTACTTTTTTTATTGAAGATGCGAAAAAGTATAGTTCATTTATTTTATCTTTTAACATGATTGCAATTGATGTGGCAAATGATAGTTTGGTTATTTGTTCGTTATTTATCGTTTTTATTGGGCTTGACATGGATGCGCTAGTGTCTATGTAAATGTCTACTTTGTTGTCGGAATTGAAATCTAAATATAGCAATTCTTTGTTAAATTTTTTGTACTTAAACATGTTAAAATCTGTGAATACTGATATTTTGTCGTAGATACGGTTAAGGTCTTTTTCTTTTCTAGATAAGTCTATGTTGTCGTAATTTAGGTTTGTTTTTTCAATGAAAGAGTAGATGTTTTCCATTGATAGAGATATTTGTCTGAGTATTTTTTTAGTTAGGAGTAATCTAACTAAATCTTTTTTTTCAAGTAAAGCAAAGCCTTCGTTTATGCTAGAGCTGCCAATTAGATAGCTTAGAGAATCTCTATTAGCGTTTTCTAACTCTTCTTTTAGTTTTTTTATATTCGTAATTTCTTGTTTAACTCTGTAGTGGTAGTTTTTGTAGTAGATGGCTATTTTAAAGCTTTCGAAGAAGAATTCAGGAGATATTTCTATTAATACTTTAATGATGTAGTTGGTGATGTAATAAGTGGTTTGTGGGTTTTTGTATGTTACGTTTTGGATTGAGTCTATTTCTTCTTCTAGGTTGAGGGTGTAAATGAATTTAATAAATGGTTCTTCTTTATTATTTATTGAATTTAAAAATTCGTGTTTATTATATAAGAATTTATAGAGGTTTATGAAGCTTTTTTTACATTTGTCAAGGTTTTTATTGCAATATCTATTATCTGTGTTAAGTAAATCTAGTTCGATGTTTTTTTTGTTAAGATTTAGTTCCATTTTTCTTTTTTACTTTTGTTTTTAATATAGTTTTATTTCTTTTTTAAATGAGCTCATTAGAGGTTCCATTTCGTTTTCTAATATTTTTCTTTCGATGGAGTTTAAATTTCTTGTTTCTTTTAGTTCCTTTATTTTGTTTTCTATTTCGAATATTGCTTCTATTTTCTTTTGTGTGTTTTCTCCTTTTTTAAAAGTTTCTTTTAGTTTTAATTTAAGTTCTGTTATTTCTGGTTTTATTAAGAAGTTAAATATTTTTTCGTTTTCTACTATTGTGAAGTCGTTGATTGTTTCGTAGAGAAGCTCTTCTATGCTATTTGTAGGTTGCAATAGTTTAATTGTTGCGATTATTTTGGGGAGGGCAATCAGAGTTCTGTCTGATATTGATGAATAAATTCTTGCATTATCTACGAATTTGCTATAGAGATTTTTAAATTCTTGTGATTTTGTAAGTTCTTCTATTTCTTTGTTTATTTCTTCTTTGATCTTTTCTTCATTAAGAGATATCTTTTCTAAGGTTTTGTTTTGTTGTTTTGTTTGTTTTTCTATTACTTTTAGTATTGTATCTTTTGATATTTTGTTTACTTTTACTTGGATTATGAATCTATCTATAAAAGCTTCGTTTTCTGAGTCTCTTTTTTGGATATAGTTTGTCGAGCCAAGTATTGTTTTTAGGTTTTTAAATTTATATTCTTTATATCCGTCGAAAATCTTTCTTTCTCTTAGTAGTGATAGAAGGGAGTTCATTATTGCAGTGTTTGCTTTAAATATCTCGTCAAAATAGATTATATCTGCATCTTGCATTTTGATTACTCTTTCTAATACGCCTTCTTGGAATTTTTTGATATCAAAGTATCCAAATAGTTCCGAGTATTCCGTAAATTTATTTAACTGGTATGTAAATACTTTCTTGCCTATTAGGTTTGCGAATTCAATAATTAGTTGAGTTTTGGCAAGTCCTGGTTCTCCAACTAGAACGGCGTTAATTTCATTTAGATAGGCTATAAATAGTGCTTTTATTTCTTTTTCTCTTTCATATATTCCTTTTTCTTCGATAGCTTTTTTTATTTGATTGAAGGTGTTTAGTGTTTCCATTTTTTATCTCCTTTTTTTATCTCCTTTTTTGTTATTGTTTTTATTGTTTATTGTGTTTTTTGAAGTAGGTATTTAAGGTTCCAGTCTCCGCATACTACCTTTTGAGTTTCTTTAGAAGCTAAGCATGGAACCTTTTTTATTCCAAATTCTCTATAGAGAGTCGGGTCTATCCAAACTTCAACTCCTTCAAGTCCTTTTTCATATTTTCCGTTCACTGTTATGATTTTTTTGATCCAGTTGATTGTAGGCATAACCTTTTCGCAGGATTTTATACATCCTCTTATTACCATTACTATTTTTTTATTAGAGTTTTTTTTGTTATGATCGTATATTTGCTGTGCGTATGTGTATAGAGTATTTTCTGGTATTGATGATGATATAAAAAGATAGTATTTGTAGGTAGAAATAGGGCTCCAACCTTCCTCAGCTTCGGCTTGTTCTCTTTCTTTTAGCCATTCTTTTGGAAGGTTTTTCTTTTCTGCTTCTATATATTCTTTTATTGTATTGTTATGTTTTTCAATGCTTTCTTTGGTTTTGCTGTTAATCATTGAGTCTCCTTCTTGTGTTTTTTTGTCTATTATTTCTTTATTAAAAAATTCTTTAAGTTTAGGGTCATTCTTTATATTCATTATTTCTTGTTGGCTTTTTTCTACCATTTCATCAACTTGTTTTTGGTTTAAGTTTTTAGCTTTTGTTGTGTTATCTTCTGCAAGTGCTGGGAGACTTACTGTTGATGTTGTTATAATTAGAACCGATATGGCTGTTTTTATTATTTTCTTTTTCATTTTTTCTTTTCTCCTTGTTGGACTGTTTTTAGAATGCACAGCAGTCTCTTTTTCTATATACTGCAAAAGTTGAAATTAGTCTTTGTTTTGCAGGTATATTGAATGTTATATCCCACATTGCAGAGCTTCTGCCAATAGGTTGTCTTTTTGGAAATACGATAGGATATACAGGGAAAATTCCGTATTGACTTTTTCTCCAAATAGGCATTGGGAATTCTCCGCAGAGACCCGATTCTCCTACACTACCCCAAAGCATTCCTTGTCTATGAAGTTTGTATATTATTCTTTCAGCAATTCCTATCATTCCATCTATATAAGTGGAAGTTTGTATTTTTTGAGAGAACGGATAAACGCTTTCTCTTGATCCTATACACCAAAATAATGGATCAAGTGGAAATCCGAAGTTTGCTGCAACTGAGTCTACGTTGCATGCGATTTGGGCAGTAGGATTTGCAACAAGAGCTGCTTCTGGGTTTAAGATAGCAGCCCATACATCTGATTGCCAAGTAAAATCTATTTCAGAGTTCCAGGCTAGGTCTATTCCACTCGGAGTAAAACAAGCAACATCGATAAACAATTGGAGTAATCCCATGACAGGAAATTTCCAATAATGAACTTGGAATGCCGCTTCTTTTTTGTCTTCTCCTTTACCCGATGCAGTTCCTGTGTCTCCTTCGTTTTGTCCAACGGCTAATGCACCTGGTCCAAAGTTAACAGGAATTTCTGCACCGATAATTGGTTCACACCATGGAACTTTGGTAACTGTTATTGCACCTCTTGGTTCCCATAAGGAAATTTTTATTCCCATTCTTGGAAGGGGGTTTAGACATATACATACTGGTACCGAACTAGTTGATTTGTAGTCTTCTAAGCCTTTTACGGACATTATTTGAACTCCGCCAATTCTGATAGGGAATACGTTGTATAAGGTTGTTGTTAAGGTTAGCCATATTTTTACTGCATCACTAGGTTTTGCTCCGCATGTTGCTTTTTGGACTGCTGCTGGTGCTGTAGCAGAGTATGATGATTTTGTTGTTGATAGTATTAGGGATAGGATTATTGTAAATACTGTTATTATCTTTTTGTTTGGTTTTTTCCCCATTTTTCGCCTCCGCTTATTGACTTTAATAGAATTCGGCAGGGTTGAATGGTTTTCCGTACTCTACTCTGTATAGAGCATCTATTATTGCAGATTCTAAGTTATCAAGTGGTTCTAATCCAGCAGTTATAGGCATTATTTCTTTTGTTCTTTTGTATTCGTAGTATAAGAATATTGTTGGATATATTTCTATGTTGAATTTTTCGAATGATTGAGGTGCTTGGGCGCATCTATTAAAGACATTGGGATAGGTTATTGTAAAGAATTGACATTCGTTTGGATTTTTTGTGACTGCATAGATGTATAGATTTGGAAACTTTTCCTTTAGATATCCAAGTATTGATACCTGTTCTTGACAGTATGGACAGTCTGCTTCTCCAAAGAATACTAATCCGAATCTGTTGATTCTTTCGTCGATAAATTTTTTTAATTTTTCTTTTTTAATTTTTTGTGTTTGTCTGTAGCTCCAAGATGAGTTTCCACCTCTGTTAACGATGTTAAATTCTTGGTTTTGGACTATGTATTGAGTGTATCCTTTTGCAAAGTTCATGGACATTCTTCTGGAAAAGTCGATCATATATACAGCTGTTGATATTTTTTCTTGGTTGTTTGAGTCTAATGCTGAATAGTATATGACTTTATCCATAATTTCTCTAAAGGTCTTTTGGTCTATTTGTGATAAAACTTTATCATCTTTTAACCATTTCCATACGTTTGGATTGTTTTTCCAAAATTCAGGATTATCTATATTTTCTTTTATGATTTCTATAGGAGTTTTTTGTTTTTTAGTGTATTGGTTTTGCTGTTTTTCTTTTGTTTTTGTTTGTTTTTGTTTTGCATTTTTTTGGACTTGGTTTATTTTTTCTTTTAAATTACTACAGTATTCTTTATAGAACCAACCTCTGTGTGTGTCTGAGTAAAAGTCTTCTTTTTGCTGGCAGTTTTGGTAGTATTCAGTCAGTAAGTCTCTAAATTCTTGTGAATTGTCTGAATTGCTATTGTTGTTAGAGGTTTCGGCGTATAATAGAGAGGATGTTAGCAGTATTGAAGCTATAGCTTTTGGTATTTTTGTTTTTTTTATCATTTTTATTTTCCTACACTTTTGTTTTGTATGGATTGATTTTTAATTATTTCCAGTTTTTCTCTTATTGCATTTTCTATTATTTTTCTGTTAAATTCGTTATTTTGTTGTTCTGTGTTTAAGTTTCTTTGCATTAGTTTTTGCATTTGTTTTTGTATGTTTTCTGGTGTGTCCTCAATAGTAATGACTGGTTCCTCTATTGTTTTTGTTTCTGTTTTTTCTGACTTTATTATTGATTCTGCTTTTCTACAGTATTTAAATAGGTTTTTGTCTGTTTCTCTACATTCTCCTACTCCATAGTAAATTATATTGTTTGTGCTGTTTGGATTATTTTTTAGTAGTTCAGATAATGTTTTTGCTCTTTTTTCTGATAGTTTAAGGTTATAGTTTTCTGATCCTTCTGGAGATGCCCAGCCTACTGTTTTTAGTTCTAGAATTTTTTCATTGTTTAATGTTTCTTTTATTTTTTTTGATAATTTTTCTTTTGTTTTTGAGTCTAGTTTATATGAGTTGAAAGGAAAATATATGGTTGCCTTTGTGATGTTTGTAATTTTTGTTGTTTCTGTGATCAGTTTCACTATTTCTATTTCCGATAGTTCTGTTAGTTTTGTTGGCAAGGTTCTTTGAGATGAAATTACATAAGTTTCGGTTGGTAATGTGTAGTTGTCTGGTTGATAGTTTGCATAAATGATGTCAAGCATGTTCTTCTCCTTAGTTTGTATTTTTTTTGTTTGTGTTTTTGTTTTTAGTTGATATTACGGATACTTTTATTAATTTTTTTTGCATGTCAACATCTACTATAGAGATTGTTTCTCTTAGTTTAAATTTTTGTTTAATATCGTTTGTTAGAAAGTATACTTTCAAATTTGTATTTTTTATATCTTTTAGAGGACAGCCACTGTTGATAAGGATATAGTTTAATGGATTATCTTTGATAAGGTTCTTTACGTAGCTTAATTCATCTTTATTGCAATAATTGAATATTACCAAGGGTTGCGGTTTGTATGGAATGTATTTAATGGGGTTGAATTTATAACCCTTTGGGTAGAGTATTTTCCATTGTTTTTCTTTTTGATTGTAATACATTATGTTCTCTTCTAGTGTGTACGTTGGATCTATGTAATATGTGTAGTTTTTGGATGCGGATTTTAATGTCAATCCTTTAAAGTTAAACAGTTCATTTTTTTCTCTTTCTACTTCTTTTTTTATTTTGGGCAAGGCTTTTTCTCCTTTTTCTTGCATTTCTTTTAATGCGTCATTTTCCATTATATCGTAAGTTTTTCCTATTGAAGAAGTGCTTATACTTATTAAAATTATTGTTGATGTTATAATTTTTTGGGTTGTCTTAGTTTTTCTCATTAGTTTATTCCTTTTTTTACTTTTGCGTTTTTGGAAAATGCTATACAATATTATATTATATATATAGCACAAATTGAATTCAAATTGAATTTAAAATTAAAGTTATAAAATAGGTATTGATTTTTTGGTTTGATTTCGATCAATGGGAGTTATGACACTTCCAAATTACCGCCTGTCTGGGTCGGAAGTGTCTTAAATGGTG
>QGLW01000223.1_pt1 | contig 15154 bp, 16 predicted proteins | sample 1725341 | NCBI WGS metagenome assembly QGLW01 (sample SAMN05439265, study PRJNA331180) | Hot springs metagenome, whole genome shotgun sequencing project. | isolation source: microbial mat of Apron and Channel Facies of Mammoth Hot Springs | place: USA: Wyoming, Yellowstone National Park | collected... | reverse complement strand
AGTTAACAATATCACTTACGTACTTCTATTTCGTCATCTATATGCATTCTCCAACTAATACATTTGATAAGCCTTTTTGATCTAATATTTTATGGATACTTGGCTTTCTCATATCACAATATATTATACTATTCTTATGCCCGTTTCGCGCCAAAGTAATTATAAAATTTAGATTTGTTGTAGATTTTCCCTCTGAAAGACCTGAACTTGTAACAACAATTTTCTTAACTTGTCTATCGAGTGATGGAAAATGTATATTGGTTCTTAATGTCTTGTGTACCTACGCAACTGGAGATTTGTGGTTTTTAATTGTGACTAAATCTATTGCAAACATCTTTAACAATCATTTACGTTTTAATTTATTTTAATAACTTTAAATTCCAACCCCAATACACATTTTTCTTGAGAATCAACGGTTTTTTTATAAAGTGTAAAAACGCTTCTTTTACTCTTTATTTTTACATTTTTATTATTCCTTTCTAGATTATATATACAAGTTGTGTATTATTTTTCGTTTCGCTTAAAAAAAACCTTATTTACCGAATTATTCATGAGTTTAATTAAAAGTAGTTGTGTACCGCATAAAAAATAGTCTTGTATCTAAATCGCGTCTCACTGATTAAGTGAAATTTGAAATAAAATATAGAATATAGAACTCAAATTTGCTATAATGTAGTTACTAAACAAATAATAAACAAAAGATGGAGCTTTACGTATAGTTTAGCTGAGTTTAGCTGGTACTTGTTTAGAATGCAATACAAAAAAATAAAATTAGTTTTTATGTTGGTGAATAATTCAGGTTAAATTATAAGTTCATAAATAATTTGAAATATATCAATCTGTATAGTGCCGGGAACGCCGGTGAAAATCCGGGGCTGCCCAGCAACCGTGAGTGGGAACGAAATCCGCATAAACGCCACTGGCTCAAGCTTAAGCTGGGAAGGCGCGGAGAGTAGGATGATCCACGAGCCGGGAGACCGACTATACAGATATTTGTAATTCCCATTGGCTTGGGTCATATGGGAAAATTTTTGTTTGTATAGTAAAAGAAGAGGGGGTACTTATGGATGAAAAAAACACTTTGAGAGAGCGGATAGTAAATCGTTTGAACAACCTGACAAAGCCTGTAGGAAGTCTTGGCTATTTGGAAGAGATAGCGTTGAAAATTGGTTTGATCCAAGGAAATGTTGTTCCAGAACTACCAAAAAACAAACGAATTTATGTCTTTGCTTCTGACCATGGTGTTGTTCATAACGGTGTATCTGCTTATCCAAAAGAAGTGACATATCAGATGGTGTTGAATTTTCTAAATGGTGGAGCTGCGATAAACGTTTTTGCAAGACATGTTGGCGCTGATGTTTACGTAGTTGATTCAGGAGTTGATGGTGATTTTGAAATATCTCATCCAAAGTTTATCAAAGCAAAGATAGGCTACGGAACGGCGGATTTTACACAGGGTCCTTCAATGACAAGAGGACAAGCTGAAATGTGTATCGAGATGGGAAGAAAAATTGCAATGGGAGCAATAAAGGAAGGTGCTGATCTACTTGCAGTTGGTGACATGGGAATCGGCAATACGACCACAGCAACAGCTGTAGCAGTAGCTTTTGGATTTCCGATAGATGATATATTGGACATAGGTACACCGTTGGATAGTGAAGGTTTGAAACGGAAAAGGCAAGCGGTTTTAAAAGCAATAGAAATAAACAGACCTAAGGTAGACGATCCAATTGATGTACTTGAAAAAGTAGGCGGGTTTTGTATAGGGCAAATGGCAGGATTTATATTGGAAGGTGTTGAACACAGGATTCCTGTCGTTGTTGATGGCTTTCCAACAACAGCCGGTTTGCTTATCGCATGGAAAATGAAACCAGAAATAATTGATTTTGTCTTTGCAGGTCATAAATCAATGGTTAGGGGACATAAAGTGTTGCTTGATGCTATGAAACTAAGGCCAATTCTTGACTTAGATATGAGACTTGGTGAAGGAACAGGAGCTGCATTGTCGATGTCGATAATAGAAGCTTCAATTAAGATGATAAGAGAAATGGCAACATTTGACAGTGCAGGTGTTTCAAAAGGAAGTGATAGTATTTGATATTAATAACTGGCGGAGTTAAATCGGGAAAGAGTACTTTTGCATTGAGAAAAGCTTTAGAATATGAAAAACGTGCATTCTTGGCAACAGGTGTTCCGTTTGACGATGAAATGAAAGTTCGTATACAGAGGCACAAAGAAGAGAGAGGAGAGCTTTTTGACACTTTTGAAGAACCTGTAAATGTAGCAGATGTCCTTAAAGAAATAGATGGAAGATATAATGTAATTTTGTTTGAATGCCTAACGACTTATCTTGGGAATCTTTTTTACTATGGAATTGATGTACAAAAAGAGCTGGAGGAGCTAATTAATGTGCTTATTAGCATGAAGAGCGAAGTTATTGTTGTAACAAACGAAGTTGGGTGGGGGATTATCCCAGATAATGAGTTGTCCAGAAAGTATGCTGAGATACTTGGAAGGACTAATACAAAGCTGGCAAGCATAGCAAAAGAGGTCTATGCTGTTATTGCTGGAATCGAGGTGCGAATTAAGTGACACAACTCATCGGTACAACATCGTGGGTGATACCAGGGACATACTATGAAAATGTCGAGTACATAACAAAAAGATTCTCTGAAATCCAGTTTATAGAATTACTTGTATTTACGTGGGATAAAGAAACTTACAAGTTGTTTGAAAAGGAAAAAGGGTATTTAAATAAGATAGCCTTTCAGAAAGGAATAGCATATACTGTCCATCTTCCAACAGACAGTATTGAAAACATTCTAAACGCGTTTCACTATCTGGAAAAATCTTTAGAAGTTGCTAATTATGTTCTTCATCCTTTGTGTGATACATCGGACAAAGAATTTACAAAGATTCTGAATCATCCAAAAGTTTCTTTTGAAAATCTCAAAGAACGTGTTGTGAATCATTCTCGAACAGTGTTCGATATTGGACACCATATACTGGGAAAAAATGTAGATAGTGAATTTTTAAATAACATCATTGAAATTCATATGATGGGTGTTGAAGGTGGAACGGACCACAAAGTGCTGGACCTGGAGACGCTCAGCCAAATATACAAAATCCTCTCAAATAAACTCTTTACAGTAAGATATATTTGCTTTGAGGTATTTGATGAAAATGAATTGGAAACTTCTTTAATAACTTGGCACGAATTCAAAAATAAGATGTGGAATAAAGGGGTACTGTAAAATGCTTAAAGATTTCTTGACCGATTTCTCATTATCTTTATCGTTTATTTCAAGAGTACCTATTAAGTTAAAAAACGTTGAGAATTGGGAAGAAAGATTGAAACGCATTCCTATATATTTTCCTGCAATTGGATACGTTCCAGGTATTATATATGTTTTCGGTATTTTACTTGCCCAACGGTTTTCAGATTTTCAATTAATATTTATCCTTTTAGCCATGACTTTTGGATATTATTTCTTTGATTTATTTCATTTCGATGGTCTACTTGATATGCTTGATGGGTTTTTAAATCAGTCGACAAAGAAGCGAAGACTTGAAATTATGTCAAAGGGCGATGTTGGGCCGTTTGCAGTTTTTTACGGTACTCTGTACGTTCTTATTTTTTATCAATTAACGTTTAAATTACCTTGGCAGGCCTTCCTATATGCTTCGGTATTTGGAAGATATGAAATGTCTGTCTTATTGGCTTTTTCAAAACCTGCAAAACCTAAAGGGCTTGGTGCTATGTTATTTCCTTATAACAAAGTCTTCACCGTATATTCGACAATTTTTTTGGTTCCCCTATTTTTTGTTAATTCAACGGCATTTTTCTTTTCGTTTTTCATGTCAGTGATTACTGCATATGTCATTTCCAAACTTTCTGACAAAAAGATTGATGGAATAACTGGTGATGTGCTTGGTGGAAGTTGTTTAATATCCCAAATGGTAGTCTTATTAGCATTTTATATATTCCATACCTTTGGAAGGTGAGAAGATGTATTTAATGGTTGCAGGTACAATGTCGAACGTTGGAAAATCAACGTTAGTAATGGCTTTGTGCAGATACTTTGCAAGAAAAGGTCTAAACGTAGCACCTTTCAAATCCCAAAATATGTCAAGAAAGTTTATCGACATCCAAAACGGCAAAGGAAGAATAGCGATAGCCCAGTATGTTCAAGCAATTGCATGCGAAAAAGAACCTACCATGGAATTCAATCCGATACTAATAGTCCCAAAAGAAGGAAAAACACAGGTTTATTTCATGGGTGAATTCATCGACTACTTGACATCTGAGCGTTACATGTTTGATTCAAAAGAAAAATTGTTTGCGCAAATCAGAGACATACTTGAGAAATTGTCGAAAAATCACGACTTAGTAATCATCGAAGGAGCAGGTGCGTTCGTTGAACCGAACCTCAAAGACTCAGAGATAGTAAACCTTCGAGTCGCAAAGAGTGTTGGTGCGAAAGTTATTCTTGTTTCGGACATCTCAAGGGGAGGAGCATTCGCACAAGTCGCAGGTACCGTCGAACTGATGGATAACAAAGAACAAAAACTTTTAAAGGGCTTTGTATTCACCAAATTCCATGGTGACAAATCACTTCTAAAAGACGCTCCACAAACACTTGCTAAAAGATATTCCATCGAATATCTTGGAACAGTACCTTACTTTGAAAACAAAATACCAGACGAAGATTTATTGACCAAAAAAGAAGGGGAATTTGCTTTGGATGATAAAGCGCAAATTATCAAAGAAATCGATAGAATAACAGACTTCATTATTGAACATATCGACATCTCGAAAATTGAACGCATCATTTCTGAGGGGATGTAAAAATAAATGTTGGGTACAATTTTTCTTTCCGGAGAGCTTTTTGCTTTACTTTTGGCCATAGTATACGATTTACTTTTCGGTGAATACCCTTCTCAAATTCACCCTGTTGTTTACATGGGATTTGTTGGCAAATGGCTTGACAAAAAACTCAACAAACCTGAAAAAAGTAACTTCCTTAGGTTTACTTTTGGCATGATAGCGCAGACTATTGAAATTGTGCTTTTTCTGGCGATAAGCTCATCACTCGTAGTTATATCAAAAAGTGAGAACAAAATTTCGCGAATCTTAGGTTTTTTGGTTTCAATTTACCTGCTAAAATCTACATTTTCTATCCGAAGCTTGTATGAGCATGTTGCAAGATGTTACACAGATGACGTAGAACTCTTGAGGAAGAACGTTTCGCTTATTGTTTCTCGGGATGTATCAAAGCTTGATAAAGCTCACCTTTACTCTGCTGCAATAGAGAGCTTGGCAGAGAACATCTCAGATAGCATAACCGGTCCGTTGTTTTATTATTCGCTCTTTGGACTTCCAGGTGCAGTTATCTACAGGGTAGTCAACACTTACGATGCGCTCTTTGGCTATAGGAATGAGAAATACGAGTGGTTTGGAAAATTTTCGGCAAGGTTCGATGATTTATTAAACATCGTACCTTCAAGGGTTACGGCCTTTGTGATTTCACTCTTCAGTCCAATCAGTTCCTGGAAATACATCTTAAAATACGGAGCAATAAAGATTAACGCGATGTATCCGATGAGTGCTTTTGCGGGAGTCTTAAAAGTGGGGATTGAAAAAATAGGATACTACAAACTTGAGGGAAAAATACCAGAAAAGGAAGATGTCAAAAAAGCACTTAAATTGTATAAAAAGGTCACTGCGATTATCTTACTCATAATAATAACACTAACGGTGGTGGTGAGATGAATTGAAAGGCGCAAATAACTTTCGCAAGTTTCATGGCGGTATAAAAGATGAAGAAATCTTAGATTTCTCAATTTCTGTGAACCCGTTTGTTCCTGGATTTATACTTCAAGTGCTGAATAAGAAACTACAAAACCTAAGAAGATACACATACACTGAATGGGTTGAAGAGCTGTTCAGAAAATACTTTGGAAACAACAGTGTAATCGTTGGTGGTGCAACCGAGGCGTTTCATATACTTGGTTGGACATTGATGGAAGACGCACATGTGATAATCCCTACTCCGAATTACACGGAATACGGAAGAGTTGCAACATTCAAAGCAAAGGAGATTATAAAAGTTAATTACGTTGAAGCAAAAGAAATTGAGCTTGATATTTTAAAAAATGTTTTAGAAACTACAGCAACTAAATTAAAAAAGCACAAGAAAATAATTGTGATTACAGGAAACCCGAACAACCCGACAGGTATATACAAAGATTACTCTATTTTACTCGATTGGTCACTAAACAGATATGAAACCGATGTAATATTTATTATCGACGAAGCGTTTATAGACTTTGTGCCCGAAAAAATGAGAATAGAATTGGATGAAAAGATATATCCGAACTTAATTTTAGTCCGAAGTTTCACGAAAATTCTGGGATTACCAGGTGTGAGGGTTGGATATGTGAAATCATCACAGTTTAAGGAATTATTTGAGAAATACCGAATGCCGTGGGCGATAGGCGGAGATGGGTATACTCTTTTGGAAGCGATAGTGGAAAATAAACAAAACTACGAATACTTTGTGAGACAAACTCAACAATATTTTGCTGAGCAAAGAGAAAGATTTTCTGAATTTATTTATTACCCATCACTCACAAATTACATCGTTGTCAAAGTAGGTGATGTGAAAAAATTCATCGCCAAGCTGAACAAAGAACACATGCACGCAAGGGAGATGTTCGATTTTGGAATAAATGATAGTGTCAGAATTGGCCTGAAAAAGCCAGAAGATAACGAAAAGATGTTGGATTTTCTTAAACTTTGGACAAAGGAGATGAAAGGATGAATAAATCTGTAGAACAAAACCAAAAAGGCTATATCCACGTTTACACAGGTAATGGTAAGGGAAAAACAACAGCAGCTTTCGGTTTAGCGTTGAGAGCGGTGTGCGCGGGCAAGAAAGTGTACATCGGGCAGTTTATAAAAGGCATGAAATACAATGAACTCGATGCACCAAAATACCTGCCAAATTTGGTAATTGAACAATACGGTCGAGATTGCTTTATTTTTAACTCACCTACCGAAGAAGATATCAGATTGGCAAGGAAAGGGCTTGAAAAGATAGCACGCATTATCTTTTCCGGCGAATACGACGTAGTCGTTATGGACGAAGTGAACGTTGCAGTTTACTACAAACTCTTCAAGCCAGCAGATGTGGTAGAAATTTTGAAAAACAAACCTGAACACGTAGAGGTCATTTTAACAGGAAGATATGCGCCACAAGAGTTTATAGAAATTGCAGATTTAGTGACCGAAATGAGAGAAATCAAGCATTATTACCAAAAAGGTGTTCTCGCAAGGGAAGGGATTGAGTATTGAGCCAAAAACTCAGAGCCACCATAAAGATGGCTCTGAGACTGTCAGTAAAGATTTACTTTAGTGTTGGCGTGCATACTGTAAGACCGCTTTGTCTGGTATCAACTACAACATTAACGCCAACTTTATCTATTGAAAGTTCTTGGAACAGAACATTTAAAAAACCTGCACCTGTTCGGCTTGTTGTTTCATTGACATATTGCCAAAGAGAACTTCCAGGGACTTTTACGTAGATTACGAATTTTGCATTTCCATAATCATAGCCCGTATAATTCCACTGATATGCCACTGTTAGACTATTTTTTGATCTGTTGTATTCTGCTGAGAGATTGCTGACAGGTGGTATTATTGGCATTGTCCCAATCAGGGTTGTGAGCGATGCATTTCCGGTGACAAGATCTGTATTAACATTTGATGTATTTGCTTCGTCTCTGAAAGCCTTGGGCCAGCTTGTATTTGCAAGACCCTTTGACAATGTATGAATAGAAACAAGCTTGTTACCCACTCCAATGAGTACAGTCTTTTCATCTCCAACAGTGCTAAGAGCTGGAGCAGTTTGAACCGAATCTTCAAGCTCTATCAACCTTAGTGAAGTTCCACTCAAACCATCGAGAACTAGCAGATATCTATCATAAGCAACATAAACACGGTTCTCAGAATCAACAAGCGGCGCGATAGTCAAGTAGCGTAGATTGTATGCTTTCCACTTTACCGTTCCGTTGCTTTTGTCGATGCCAGATAGGAAGCCATCGCCTTTATTTATGTATATCAATCCATTTGACCCAATAACGGGCTCTCTATAACCTCCATAATAATAAAGAGAACTGTTCCACTTCTCCGTTCCATCCGGCTTTATTGCGTATAAGGTATACTGACTTGCTACGTAAATCGTTCCGTCTGAATCGATTGAAGGTCCGTGGCATAAATCATTTGCTTTGTTGAACGTCCACTTGATAGTGCCATCTGGATTAAACGCGTAGAGTTTTCCAGCCGCCACGTATACAGTTCCATCGCGTGCAACGGCAGGATGAGAAAAAGATTCTGCCTCAATATGGTATCTCCAAAATTCTTGCCCGTTTTCTTTATTTACAGAATACAGATATCCATCTGGTGCAACAAAGTAAAGAGAATAGGCAGAGAATGTGATTGGCCATCTTACTTTTCCGCCGGCTGTGAATGACCAAACAACGCTTCCATCCGCAGGGTTTACTTTGTAAACTCTGTTGTCTTCAGCCCCTACAAAAATATATCCACTCTCATCGATTACAGGACCCGAGTATATAGCAGATTCTGTGAGGTGCTTAGCCCATTTTTGCGTGCCGTTGTCCGTAAATGCATAGAGCCAACCTTTATCGTCTGCAATATATATTGTTCCATCCTTTGCTACCGCCGGGGTTGTTGATGCAGTTCCGTTAAGAGTTTTGCTGTATCGAACAAAACCGAATATGCTCGGGTATACGTCGTACGGTAGGTCGATGGAAGGATAGACTTCCAAATAGTTTGTCTTTTGATATTGAACAGTATTGCCTTGAATTTTGTTTTTCAGCGTTGCTGTTTGCTGTATCTCCCAGACTCCTGGATATGCGTCTGTCAATTGCCAAGTTACGTTTGTGGCAGAAAGAGAAGATTGCTCAACTTCTTTTTTCACTCCCGTAGATGTGTGCTTAGCGGTTATGCGTATGCTATTGAATTCGTATTCATCAGCCTAGTTATTTGGGATTTTGCAATTTAACGTAGCAGAGCCGTTAAGAAAATCTACTGCGAGATAAACGGTCTTTGTGGTAGCAGATAAAGGTATGGTAATCGATCCTTTCATTATTGCGGTTTCCGTGGCATAAATCGAAGCATTTGTGTATAAAGAAGCAAAGAAAGTGTACTTTTTACTAGCATCTACACTTACTTCAAGTGTGATAGTATCATTCGGTTTGTAATCTCCCTCGTGAATTTCGACTCCATCCGAATCTGTAAGTCTAAGGTGGATTTTACTAATGGGCAGTGCGTCTTTGAATGCAGTCACACCTTTTCCTAAAAGCGCATCTAAGTCTTTAACAGAGAAGGTTGAGGTATAAGAGCTTGGTAGTTGCAATACAATATTAAGTCTTGTTTTCCCGGTATCTTCGTTACCTCCAGTTGAACCGCTGTTTTCACCAGGAGCACTTGTGCAACTAACAAGGTAGAAAATGAGCAAACTTAATATGAAAAATATCGCGAAATACTTTGAAAATTTCCTCACACAATCTCGCCCCCTCTTCTTGGAAAGGTAATTGGAAAGTTCCGCCTTGCTTTTATTATACCACACCTCTTTCATAAGAATGGATTATAGAATCTTCCTTTGTTTACAAACACTCCAATTGCTATGGATATGAGCAATATTAATCCGGATATTCCAAGTGCAATATAGTCTTCAAAGGTGAATTTCTTTGTTGTATACCATGTGCGCTTTTTATACTTTCCAAAGCCTCGCAGATCCATCGCGTTACTTATTTTTTCCACTCTTTCGAGACTGGAGAATATGAGAGGAATAAGGATAAAAAGTCCATGTTTAAATCTATCTTTTAATTTTGCTTTCTTTGATAGTTCTATACCTCTTGCTTGTTGTGATAAACTAATATCCACATAAGTTCTTTGCACATCTGGGAAATACCTCAGTGTAAGTGCAAGCGTATATGCAACTTTGTAATGTACACCAATTTTATTCAATGAAGAAGCGAGCTCACTTGGATTCGTTGTGAATAGAAGTATCATACCGAGTGGGATAACCGAAATGTATTTTAAGAATTTGGTTGCCTGATAGAAGAGTTGTTCAACGGTTACCGTGTATCTCTGAGAAAATGCAAACAATACATGCTGCGTACCAAATATCTTCACGCCTTCCATGGGAGAAAAGAGAAACGTAAAGAATTCGTTTATAAGCAAGAATGCAAAAACATATGCAAACATTAATTTAACCTTCGAGAATTTTATATTAGCCACCGTCATTAAGAGAAACGAGAAGATCAAAATCCCCGTGATTACTCTGATATCGTATGTGTACATTACAGCGGAAGTTAATAGCAAAAATGAGATTAGTTTTGTCAAACCGGATAATCTGTGTATAAATGTTTCATCTGAAGTGTAAAGTATTAACTTCTCCTGCACGGCTATTTCTCACCATCCTATCGTAATCAATAAAGTGTTGTACGAATCTTGTAGATTCGGATATACCTATCATCTGTGCCAATGTGTAGAGTGAAGTCTCTTTTAAATTAGCCTTTTCGATTACTTCAATATTTGTCAATATCTCTGAAGGTTCAGCATTTGCAACGATTTCTCCATCAGCAAATACGATAGCTCTATCTGTGTATTCCATTATCAGATGCATGTCGTGTGTAATTAGGATTATCGTTATTCCCATTGAATTCAGCTTGGCTAAGAACTCCATAATTTCAGAGTAGTGTTTGAAATCCTGACCCGCGGTTGGTTCGTCGAGAATTATAATCTCAGGATCAAGTGCAAGAATTGAAGCTATTGTTACGCGCTTTTTCTGACCGTAGCTTAAAGCAGAAATAGGCCAATTAATGAAAGGTTTCAACCCACATATCTCAGCAACATTTAAGACCTTCTCCTTAATTCTTTCCTCGGGTACTTTTCTTAAACGTAGACCAAGTGCTATTTCGTCATAAATCATTGGTTTTGTAATCATTTGATTAGGATTTTGCATCACAAAGCCTATTATTTCAGCACGTTCCTTTATAGTCATATTATTCATTTTTCTGCCTCTGTAGGTGATTGTGCCTCTGTCTTCCTTGACAAAGCCACAGAGCGTTTTTGCAAAAGTAGACTTTCCAGCCCCATTCTTTCCAACGATGGAGACAATTTCTCCTTCCCGAATTTCAAGGTTTATATTCTTCAAAACAGGCTTATTCTTTTCGTATGAAACATCGAGATTTTCTATTTTCAATATCGGTTCGACTTTGTGAATCTTTTCATTCTTATCATCTTTGCGTGTAGAGTTGAACCAAGTTTTTATTTTTTGTGCATCTTCATCGCTTAGTTTTAATGAATGTATATAGCCAGGCTTCAAAGAACTGGTTACCTCTACGCCTGAGTATTTCAAAGCAGAGACGTAAAGAGGCTCTCTGAGACCTGACTTTTTTAGAATATCACTTCCCATAAGGTCGTGAGGTGATTTATCTGCTATTATCTCCCCGTTATTAATTACGATAACTCTATCGATTTCTTTGTGAAGCACATCTTCAAGTCTGTGTTCTACTATGACAACTGTCTTTCCTGTTGTCTTATGTAATTCGTCTATAATTTCCATTGTTTTCTTTGCTGTCGCTGGGTCGAGGTTTGCAAGTGGTTCGTCGAATAATAAGATATCAACATTATCAACAAGCACGCCAGCGATTGTAGTTCTCTGCTTTTGCCCACCCGAAATTTCAAATGGTGAGTGATTCAAAAACTTCTCCATTCCAACCATTCGTGCAGCTTCTTCAACTCTTGTTTTCATTTCTTCTGGTGGCGCGCAGTCATTTTCAAGTGCAAATGCAATATCCTCTCCAACAGTTAAACCCACGAATTGTGCATCGGTGTCTTGCAAAACAGTCCCTACGATCTTAGATAATTTGAAAATGTCAAGGGTGCGTGTTTCAACACCCTTGACTTTTAGACTTCCAGTGATTTCTCCCTTGTAGGCGAATGGTATAAGTCCGTTGAGGCAATGTGTTAGTGTACTCTTACCACTGCCGCTTGGTCCCAATATCAGAATCTTTTCGCCGGTGAAAATCTTCAAATTGATGTTCCGAAGAGTGGGCTCGGATTGAACGTAGTATCTGAATGAAAAATCCTTAAATTCGATTATTGGTTCGACATTTTGCGTCATCTAATTTGATTCCTCCATATTGTTAGCGATTTATTCAACTTTCTTCAAGCTTCCTTTCTTTGGTTTTGTTGCAACATATACTGCAAGCAGGAGTGTTCCAATAACACCAGCACTGATGATATTCATTATAGCAGCAGTTACACCCTGAATAAATACTTTATTTGAAGGTTCAGCATAGACAAGTATATCAAGAACGGGTGCAATAACAATCCAAGATATTACATTTGCGATTACCTGGAAAAGATTAATCTTGAAAATATCTTTCCAAGTTAATTCACCCTCTTCAACGTTTGTAAATTTGTATGCGATGCCGAAAATAAATCCCGCAACTCCACTCGCAATAACCCAGCTCCACCATGGAGAGCCATACTGAATGGCATCGCTAAGTGCGTGACCAATAAATGCAGAAAGACCGCCGGCTATAGGACCATATATTGTTGCTATGAATAATGCAAAACCGTAGGCTGTCATAAAACTTGTCTGCGGAACAGGTGATGGGATCTTAACAAACATGAATAAAAGCATAAAGATAGCAGCACCTATACCAGATGCAACGACCGTGGTAGTTGAGAATTTGAACAACTTCTTCATACCTATCGACCTCCTTTTTGTTTGTTAGGGATTAAATAGAAATCTATACTTAATTAATTATACTATAGATTTCTCATTCTGGATAATTTCAAGCTATAGACCTGGAACAAGCCAAAAACTTTTGTGCTATAATTTCAAAATGACGATGTGGTTTGAAGGAGGTATTCGATGAATAAGTTAGCAATGCCAACATTATTTCAAGACAACATAATAACTTTTCCAAAGGCAAAGCCATTTTTGAAATGGGCTGGTGGAAAGTCACAGTTAATTGATGCGCTGGAAGAACGACTTCCAAAATCAATATTGAATAGCCGAACAATAGAAGTATATGTCGAACCTTTTGTTGGTGGTGGGGCTTTTTTCTTCTACTTGAAAAGTAACTATGTAGTCAAAAAGGCGTATCTGTTTGATATAAACAAAGACCTGATAGTAACATACAAAGTTGTACAAACTTATCCTCACGTATTGATAGAACGACTACTTTCAATTGAAAAAGAGTATTTATCACTGTCGGAAGATGAACAAAGGAAGTTTTTCTACGAGATTAGATATTTGTACAACAGTCAAAAGAAAGAATTCGATTTTTCAAATTTAAGTGAAGATTGGGTATCCCGTGCAACATACATGATTTTTCTTAATAGAACATGTTACAACGGTCTTTACAGACTCAACAGAAACGGTGAATTCAACGTTCCATACGGAAAATACAAAAATCCAAAGATATGTGATAAAGAAAACATTTTAGAGGTAAGCAAGGCCCTGCAAAATACAGAAATCATTTGTGCCGATTTTGAAGAAAGCCAAAGATATATTTCTAAAGGAGCACTTGTGTATCTTGATCCTCCATACAGACCACTTTCAAAAACTTCAAACTTTACGAACTACACTGAAGATGGATTCAGCGAAGAAGACCAGATAAGACTCGCCAAGTATTTCAGAGAAGTGCATAAGCGAGGAGCTCATATCTTGTTGAGTAATTCCGATCCAAAAAACTTTGACCGGAGAGATGATTTCTTCGAATTGCTGTATGAGGGCTTTGTTATAGAAAGAGTTCCAGCCAGAAGATATATAAACAGTAATGCCGGAGGTAGAGGTTCTATTATGGAATTAATAATCCGAAATTATTCAGGTGGGATGAAAAATGGTTGATACCTATTTAGAGCTTTTACAAAAGAAATGGGTAAAGGTCTCAACTATCAAAGACATAAGTGGGCTCTTTGTAGACACACTCCTTGAAACGAATAAAACATATGACTTTTTCGTAGACTGGAAGAAGGTTAGAAGTTTTGTCGAAAAAACAAAGTAGAGATAAACATACTCAATTCGTTGCTCCACTCAAAAGATTTTGATAACGAACTGAGACAGATTCTTAGGAAATATCCTGAGGTTATTAAGGTTGTTCGTTTATTGCTGGCAATCCGGGACAATTCCGTTTCTATAGCTTCTGAATTTGGTTTGGAAAAAACGAACGTTATTACACTTGATTTCACAGAACATAAGTTAAGTGAAGAAGAGATTGAGACTTTTGTAGATTTTTTTGAGAAGACAGGGCTAAAGAACTTTTTCCTTAATATCGCTGATAAAAGTTTGTTCGATTATATCCTGGGTGTTGAAGTCGGTATGGATACAAATTCAAAGAAAAATAGAAGTGGCAAAGTTTTGGAGGACTTCCTTAAACCAATTATTGAAACAATTGCCAAAAAGTGCGAGTATATTCTCTTTACGCAAAAGAAATTTTCCACTCTTGAAGAATACGGAATAAATATTAATAAACTCAAAGACAGAAAGGCAGATTTTATACTGTTAAAGCAAAGAAGTGAAGGATTGTATAGAGTTGTAAACATTGAGGTTAATTTTTACAATGTTTCTGGTTCAAAACCACAGGAAATTATAGACTCATACATCGAAAGACAGAAAGAACTGAAAGAATATGGTCATGAGTTTTTATTTATAACAGATGGTCCTGCTTGGAAAGAGCAAACAAGCCAGATAGCTAAAGCTTTTGAAAACATCGACTATGTTTTGAATACTTATCTCGTTCGCCTTGGGATTTTGGAGGAAATTATATGCATGATTTAAATGAAGAATTCGATTTCAGACCGGAAATTACAACGGTGTGGTCTTTTCCTGTACGTGGAAAATGGAGCACACACAAAGGCGCTTACAGAGGTAACTTTGCTCCTCAAGTCGCTAAAAATCTTCTTTTAAGATATACAAAAGAAAGTGACGTTATTTTGGACCCTATGATGGGTAGTGGTAAAACTCTGATTGAAGCAAAATTGTTGAAAAGGAGAGCAATAGGTATAGACATAAATCCCTCCTACGTAAAAGTATGGTATAAATAT
>QGLW01000222.1_pt1 | contig 15172 bp, 13 predicted proteins | sample 1725341 | NCBI WGS metagenome assembly QGLW01 (sample SAMN05439265, study PRJNA331180) | Hot springs metagenome, whole genome shotgun sequencing project. | isolation source: microbial mat of Apron and Channel Facies of Mammoth Hot Springs | place: USA: Wyoming, Yellowstone National Park | collected... | reverse complement strand
TATCGTACAACAATTTATCTTCTTCTTCCTTCATATCCAACATCTTCTTATTGAAAGCGTTCAGCAAATCCCAAGCAAAGGTGCTACTACTTCTTGCCAATTCAATAACCAGTTCCTGAACCTCAGACAACCTCTCTGGAGAGTTTAGCAGGTTTTCTACAGCAAGATTCAACACTTCCACATCAACATCATATTGAACCTTTATGGAGAACTTTATGCCCAGTTCGTGGAGCAAGAGGCGTCTTAGCCTCTCCATAAAACTATCGATGGTTCCAATCTGAAGTCGAGGGTAATTTTCGAGGATGATTTGGTAAATTTCACTAACTCTCTTTTGAATAAAATTTTTGTCAAAAACCTTCGATAAACCAGGAAATCTTTGATAGTTTCCATTTCTCAAGTCATCCAGAATATTAAGCACTCTCCTCTTCATCTCCTTTGCTGCTTCTCTTGTAAAGGTAATGGCAAGGAATTTTCTAAGATCTTCCTCAGAACAGCACTCCCTTATAAGTAAATAGACCAACCTCTTTGCAAGGAGTTCCGTTTTTCCTGAACCTGCGGAAGTAGGAACAACTATAAAGGGAGCATCCTCGAAGTCCATCAATACAACAGACTCTAAATCCTTTGGACTAATCTTCATAGTAAAATAGCGTTAAATTTCATGTGCAAGTATAGAATTCTCATTAAGATCAACAAATTTCACATAATTCGAATATCTCTCAAGGAGATAATTTTTCACTTCTTCTTTGCAACTAAAGTACAAAATCTGCCAGCCTTCCTTAGAAATTTTTACGAGCAAATCCAATTCCCTTCTCAACCTTTCCTGATCGCTTTTTACAAATGGGTCATCGAGCACAAAAAAGCCGCTTCTTCCTTCCAGAACCTTGATTCCAAGCCCGAGCCTTATAGCAAAAAATAGCTGATCTATGGTACCGCCAGAAAGCTTAGAAACCCCTATAACATTCCCATTTCGATCTTCCGCTTTTATAGTTCTCGCACCCAGATCATACCGGATACTCTTGTACCTACCACCGGTAATAAGTTCAAAAAATTCTGAAGTCTGCGTCAAATCGCTAAATAAGTCGTTAAATCTATTTTTACTTCTTTCAATCTCACCATCGAGAATTTTAACCAAAATCTTGCTAAGATCTATTCTCTTTTCCTGCTCTTCGATAAAATTTTCAAGACTCTTTTTACACTCAATTAGATCACTTATGCTCTTAACGTCAATAGGACTATACAAAATATTCTGCACCTCGTTTTCTATCTTTGCGAACTCTGCCCTCAAGCTTTGTAGACTTTTTTCAACTTCTTCTTTAACTTGAATCAATTTCTTCCTTTTTTCTTCAACCTCCTCCAGATTCTGAAGACCATAATCACCCAGTGGCTCTTCCTCACCACTCTGAATCCTCAAGTTCCTCAGCCTCTCCTGAAGTTTAGCGAAGAAGTCATTCTCGTCCTGGTAATCGCTAATCTCATCGTGCCATAAACCTTCTAACTCTTTGAAAAACTCCCTCATTTTACTTTCATTACTCTTCTTTTCTTTCAGCTTTTCCTCAAATTCGTTCAGACTTTTAATTTCAAATCTCTCATTCTCTACTTCGATTTTAGCCTCAATTTCGCCTCGCCTCCTCTCCAGATTTTTAAGCTCTTCCTCTTTTTGCTTTTTAACCTGCTCAAGGGTCTCTTTTTCTTTGTTTAATCCATCTAACTCTTTTTCCTTTTCGACCAACTCACTCTTTACCCTTTCTATCTCCTCAGAAAGCCCTTCTATTTCTGAGGACTTAAATCCCACACTCTTCGCTCTATCAAAAATTTCGTTCTTTAAAAGGATAAAATCTTTCACAAAACCAAGAGCCTTAGAATATAAGTAAACAAAGAGAGAAGTAAGGGCAAAAAACAGAAAAGATACAATAAAAAGTAGGTTATTTTTTAGTATGGTGCTTCCCCCTAAGAAACCTACGAAAAGCAGGCCTGAAATTATGTACAAAATTTGCATCAGCTTTTTATTTTTGACATTTTTCTCATAATCGGGAAGCATTAACTTATATTTAACTATCTTTTCACTCAAAAGTTTTTCGGTCAGCTCAATCCTCTGGATTTCACTCTTGATTTTGTTGAGATTAACTAAGTTTTGAGTAAGCGAAGAAATTTTCTCTTCCAGGGATTTCAAATCCTTTTCTTTGATCGTTTCAATCCCTTTAATGACATCTTCCAGGTCTTTATGCAATTTTCTGTAGTTTTCTAACGCCTCTTCAGTGTAATTTCTATACATCTCATTCCGGGCCTTGTAATCGAAATATAAGTTCATTAATTCTTCTGTTCTTTCTGCTAATTTTTCTGACTTTTTTCTCTTTAAACCCTCTTCAATCTTCATCACTTTCTCGAGTTCGCGCTTCACCTCTCCCGCAATATATTCGAGCTCTTCGTAATTCTTACTCTCTATCTCCTTAAGAAGGTGTTCGATTTTTGGCAAAGCTTGTTTCGCCCTCTCATATCGATCTGCAAGATAATTATCCGCCTGCGTATTCTTTAAACTTAGGGTCTCCGTTAACTTGTTCATCTCCAAAAGTTTCTTTTTTACACTTTGCAGAATATCTATGTATGTACTGCTCAACCTATCCAGCGCAGAACGGAAAACTTCTTCATCCTTTGTATAACTTAGGGAACTATTTACAACAAAAAAGAGATTGTAAATTTCACTTTTATTTAGGTTAAGCTTTAGAAGCCTCTTGAGAGCGTTACTATATATCTTTCCATTTTCTTCAAGTTCTATGATAACGCCTTCATTACATGAAGTCCGAAAGATCTTCTTGTCAAAACCCTTTTCACTTACATCAAGGGGAAGACCGCAAAGAATAGCCTCTATTACAAGGGTCTTACCCTTCTCGTTCAATCCCCAAACCAGGGTAAAATCACCCGGCTCAATGGGGTTCTTTAAACTTAGTGGCCCAAAATTTTTTATATCAATCTTCGTAATTCTCATATTTTACCCTTTGGAGAATAAACCTGACTAAGGGCTGATAAAAACCACTGCTTTAAGGTTCTCTTATCTTCTTCACTAATATCATTATCATTAAGCCCGTCTATTTGCTCGAGTATACTCTGACTAAAGGGCTTATCCAGTAAAAAGCCAACATCTAAAACCAAAAACCAATTTTCTGAAAAAACCACTCTCCCCATCCATTTCTCTTCGCAATATCTTTTTACCGCTTCCTTTAAATTTAACTCACTCATTCCTTGCTCTTTGCTACTAATGTACCCTTTTAGTTCTAATATTAGAGTTTTGCTTGGACTCATACTAAGAGAGCTTTCAATTTTGGATAAGACATAATTTTCTATGGACTCCCCACTTGTTGGTGTTAAATATATTTCAAGCTTTTCAAAGTAAAAAGTTTCCAAAGGATATTTGTTTAAAACCACTTTTTTAGTATCGGGGACTACATCGTAAATTAACAGATATCTCGTTCCCATATCGTTTCGTGTTATTGAAACGGGGGCTCCTGAATAAACTATTAATCTGCTGCTATCGCCGATGGAAATAGGTTCACCGAAAGTATGATAATGTCCGGAAAGAACCAATTGCACCGCTGGAAATTTCTGCAATACCTTTAATGAGAGCGAAAAGGCGGTTTCTTCTTCTGCACCTGCAATCTCCTTTCTGTGCTTAATCTTCTTTAGCACCTCATCAAGGTCACCGTGGAAAACAAAAATATTGAACCAGGAAGGATCGACGTTTTTAGAGATATAAGCCAGCTTTTCGTAAAAATATTCATTCGTTGCTCCATCTAAGTACGGAACGGTGAAAAAGGAAATCCTATTGGAAGGATCACTATGGATGGGATTATTTTTAGAAAGCACCACAACATTATCACCTAAATCCCTTTCGGTTTCGAAGGCTAAGAAGTCATGATTTCCCGGTATAACGATCGTCTTAAATGGTAATCCGGAAAAGTAACTTCTCAACTTAGCAATATTTTCGTTAGCAGATGCAACATCATCAAATAAATCGCCAGCAATCACGAGATAATCTACCTCATCACCTTTAGCCTTTTCCAGGATCTGCTTTAGTGCATCCCATCTTTCGGGATGTTCAGAATCAATGTGAAGGTCTGAAGTATGAGCAATTTTCATATTCATATATTGTATAAAGGAGGTAACGAAAAGTCAAGCATCAAGGATTTATGATGTTAGCAGGATTTGTCTTTGCAAGCCTGGCTTTCTAACTGAAGAGTAGAATGAGTTATATTAAGCTTTTCCTGTAAAAGTTTATTTACTTTTTCAACAATTTTTTTTGTTCCTGAAACGTACATGTCGTCCACTTCCAGATGGGCCTCTAAATGAATCTTTCCATCCTTCAAACTCCAAACATGTACATGGTGAACCCCCCGAAGCCCCGGGATATCCTTGAGTAACTCAAAAATTTCTTCTTCATGTACGGGAAAGGGTGCAGCTTGAAGCATTATCCTAAGTGACTCTATTACAACCTGAATACCTTCTTTTAGAATTAATAATCCAATAAGAATCGCCATTAATCCATCTACCCAGAAAATTTTAAAGAATAGCATCAAAAAGCCACCCACAATTACACCAATCGAGGAAAGTGCATCACCCAGTAAATGAAGGTAAGTAGACTTTATGTTCAGACTTTCCTTGGAGTAGCTATGGAGTAAGGATAAAGAGAACAGGTTGGCAAATAGTCCAATTATACTTACAGGCAATAGAATGGAAAGTTTAATCATTTCGGGGTTAAAAACCCTTTTAAAACCACTTACGACCATCAAAAAAGATAAGACAGAGACAATGGTTGCATTAATAAGAGCGGCAAGGATTTCGAACCTTGCGAAACCAAAAGTATACTTACTGGTTCTCCCTTTTTCACTCAAAATCAATGCAATTAGGGAAAACAACTGTGAAAGAGAGTCCTGGAAATTATGAAGTGCATCAGAAAGCAGAGAGTAACTTTTTGAGAAAACTCCACCAATGGTTTCAGATACAGCAATAAGTAAATTGAGTAAAAAGACAAAGCCCAATTTTCTTTTCATTTTTAATAATGTTAAAGGAACAAAGGCGTATTCAAAAGCAATTAAACTATAGCACTAATTGAATAAACACAAATATGGCTTCATATTTATAAAATAATGGAGGGGTGGCCGAGCGGCTGAAGGCGCACGATTCGAAATCGTGTATCCCCGTAACAGGGGATCGTGGGTTCAAATCCCACCCCCTCCGTAGCGATTATTATGAGAGTATTTACTGCCTTTGAACTTCCGGAAAAAATTAAAGACGAAATTTACAAAATTGTAAGCGAAAAAGGCCCCAAAATTAGCGGAGTAAAATGGGTAGAGAGAGAAAATCTCCACATCACATGCAAATTCCTGGGTGAAATTAACGAGAAACAACTGGAAGAACTTATTTCCAAACTCCAGGAAAAACTAAACAAGGGCGAAAAAGTTAGGATCTCGATAACGAATTTTGGCTGCTTCCCAAATTTCAGGAATCCGAGGGTATTGTGGTTAGGAGTTCAGGGCGAAGTAGACAGATTACAAAAAATATGGGCAACATTAGAAGAAATTTCAAAAAATTTAAAAATCGGGGAACGAGAAAAAGATTACGTGCCCCATGTAACCCTTGGTAGAGTAAAGTCACCAATATCCTTGGATAAAGATTGGATAAAATACAGTTCAAAGGAGTTTGAAATTACCCACTTGACGGTATTCCAGAGTGCATTGACGCCGTCAGGTCCAATTTATAAAAGCATTGCAAAAATTGGATTATGAAAGAAAAGATATTAAACAGAGCAAGGGAAATAATCGATATAGAACTTGAGGGATTAAAATCCCTGAAAGACTCCTTAGATGAGAGTTTTTATCGAGCCATAATACTCCTTCTCCAATGTAAAGGTAGAATTGTGGTTTCAGGAGTTGGAAAATCAGGGATCGTAGGGAGAAAAATCTCATCGACTCTCAACGGAGTGGGAATTCCATCGGTTTTCTTACACCCTTCTGAATCCCTCCATGGCGAATTGGGGATGATACAAAAGGATGACGTTTTCTTAGCAATATCAAAAAGTGGACAGTCTGAGGAATTTAGCATTATCCTTCCCTTTGTGAAAAGGATTAATATTCCAGTTATAGGAATGACCTCCAACCCGAATTCAGATTTAGCAAGGCAGTCAGATGTGGTTATTCTCGTAAAAGTCGATAAGGAGGCATGCCCCTACAATATTGTCCCTACAACATCTACCACTGCAATGATGGCACTTGGCGATGCCATAGCAATTATATTAGCAGAATTAAAAGGGCTAAAACTGGAACAACTTGCGACACTCCATCCAGGCGGTACCATTGGCAAAAAATACTGGCTCAAGGTTGAGGACATGATGCTTACTGGTCCACAACATGTGCCAATCGTACATAAAGAAGCCCCAATGAAGGAAGTGATTCTCGAAATGACACAGAAAAGAGGCATAACAAGTGTAGTGGATGACGATGGTAGAGTGATAGGCGTTATAACCGATGGAGACCTTAGAAGACTCCTTAAAAAAACCCAGGATATATTTAACCTCAAAGCAAAGGAAGTTATGACCACGAACCCTAAAACCATTAAAAAGGACGAACTGGCAGCTGCTGCCGCGTCCAGGATGGAACATTACGGTATCACCGCACTAATTGTAGTTGACGACCAAAATAAGCCCATTGGAATAATCCACTTACACGACCTTATGAGAGCAAAAGTAATATGAAGCTTAGAAAAGCTATTTCACTTATTTATTTAGCCTCCATAATTATGTCCTGTGCAAGAGAAAAGGATAAAACAATTCAAGAAGATACCTCTTCAGCCCCACAGCAAGAAACCTACAACATCCATTTGCAAGTAAAAGAATTTGAAGCTAAACGAATTGAAGTTTTTTCTGAAAAAGCCACCTACTCAGGAGATACCATCAACTTGATAAATTTCAAGGTCAACTTCTTTGATAAAGGCGAAGTAACTGCCACCATGGTGGGCGATACCGGAACCATCGTCGAGAACTCGGGTTTTATGGAGGCGCGCGGAAAGGTTAAATTAGTAAGCACTAACGGTGATTCCCTAATTTCCAACGTCCTAATATGGAACCAAAAGTTAAATCTAATTTATAGCCCAACAGAATCCTACTTATATAAAGAAAACAAAATAATCCGCTCATCGGGACTCGAATCTGATCCGGGGCTAAAAACCATAAAATTCAAGGGAAAGGTCTATGTTGAATGAAGACTTAACCACAAAGACGCCATCCAATTTTGAAGAGAAAGAGCTTGATGAGTTCATAGACAAATTTTCTGAGAAAATTGTAAGCTTAAACCTTTCTGTAATAGCGGTAGTTACCCTTGAATCAATAAAGCCCCTTTCCTTCTTCGCAAGTCAGGCAATGGTTTTCCTTGAGCCCTTGGTAAAAGCCTTTTTCACTGCAAGAGATTATGATAAACTTTACAGAATTCTGGAAGACAGGAAGCTCTTGGAAAAGCTTATAACCACTATTGAAGAAAAAGCAAATAGGTAATGTTCTTTTCTACCATCCTTCTTTTAAGTTTCATCTTTCAGCCAGTAAGAATCAAATACAACGGTGGTGGAGATTGGTACAACGATCCAGAAATTTTACCAAATCTCTGTAATGAACTTGCAAAAAGGGTACCGTCAGTAAAGGTTAAACCAGAAGAAATTGTCTTAACCTTTGAGGACGATAGGATTTTCAGATATCCATTCCTCTTCATTACCGGTCATGGCAACATATCCTTAAGTGAATCCGAAATAGAAAATTTACGGAAATATGTTTTTAATGGAGGCTTCGTTTATATTGATGACGATTTTGGAATGGACGAATACTTTCGAAAAGAGTTTAAAAAATGGTTTCCAGAATACGAACTCAAAGAAATCCCGCTAAACCATCCCATTTACAATCTTTATTACAAATTCCCAAAGGGGATTCCTAAAATTCATGAACACTACGAAGGAAGGCCCGTAGCTTTGGGACTTTTTATAGGAGGAAGACTCTCTTTTCTTTACACTTACAACTCAAATATTTCTGACGGCTGGACAGACCGATACAACGACCCTGATTCTTTAAGAGAAGAGGCTTTTAAATTCGGAATTAACTTGATTCTTTACTCGCTAATCTATTGAAAATCAGGTCAAGACCCTGTATTTGAGGGCGCTGATTATGAGTTCCTTCACATCCTTACCGTCTTCCGGATAATTGGAAATATAAAAACGCTTTGTAGCAAACATCTCGTCTATTTTTCCCTTAAGTCTGTTGAGTACCGCCTCAAGTCCATATTTATTTGTTTCAGGCAAAATGATAAAGATCCACCGATACCCAATGGAATACATATCGGACTCCCTTAGCATCTTCTTAAAGATTTCCAGTAGCTGGACTTTTTTGTCCTGAACAAGAATCTTATCGAACTCAATCAATATGATGGAGAACTCCCGTTGATATCTTTCTGATCTGGCTATTTCTTTTCTCATAAGGGCGAAGAAGGCTGGATAATTAGGTTCCTTAGAAATCTCCGCTAAGATATTCTGAGCCTGCGTATCGGACAGCAAGAACTGGTACTTGCCTAAAAGGTACTTTTCGAGCCCTTCATTTTTCATCCGCAATAGGAATTTCTTTGCATCATTAACTTTCCCAGCCTTAATGAGTTGATTAATGAATTCTCCATAATAAACTGCAGCCTTTTCATCGTTATTCAATTCCTTGTAAAGGCGACCGAGAATTTCAAGGATTTCCATGTCATTGGGTGTGAGAGCTCTAATTTTCTCAGCTACAGAAATGGCCTGAGATTTTTTCCCCGCCTCGAGAAAGAGATTAAAAGCTTGACGGAGTTCCCCAACAGCAAGTTGCTTCATTCCCATGTTGAGATAAATGTCTGCCCCTATAAGCCTGAGAGATGGATCATCAGCCTGTTGATTTACGGCAATGTGATAAAATTCCATTGCCTCTTGAAAATTCTTTTTCTGGATTGCTCTAAAAAGACCTTTTTTAACATCCTGTAAGTTCAACATGTTTATATTATACTCTCATACAATTACTCAGTCAAGAACTCGGCGTTCCTCAAAATTAATCAACTTTATTTAGCCCTTTTCTACAGCCTGTTTCCAGACTAAATTTCTGCATCTTTTAAGTTTCTCCTAATAGCATTTTAATAAAAGCCTTTAATGGTGGTATTTTATTTTTGACAATGTCCCAAATGATCTCGGGTTCTATTCCGAAATATTCGTGAATTAATATATTCCGTAAATCCACTATTTTACGCCATTCAATGTTTGAATATTTCTGCTTGAAATCTTCTGGTAATTGTCTAACCGCTTCACCGATTATCTCTAAACAACGTATCACTGCATAGTATCTCATATCATCTTTTACAAAGGCCTCGTAGTCTATCCCATTGGTAAACTTCTCTAATTTCATTATTTCATTTAGTATGCTTTTTAAAATCACATTTACATCTCGTTTAGACATAAACAACCTCTTGCAAAATTATATCTTTGAGTTCTTGTTTTAAGGCTCCTTTCATAATAAGGTCTACTTTTATTCCCAACAAATCCTCAAGAAAATATTTAAGTTCCATATAATTATCAAAAGTCTTACCTTCTTTCTCAAAATCAACTAAAATATCCAAATCACTGGTTGAGGTCTCTTCTCCCCTTACATAAGAGCCAAAAATCCCAATTTCAGTTACTTTAAACCTCTCCTTCAGGATAGCTTTTTTATCTTCCAAAATTTTTTTTATGTGCTCTATGGTTTTCATGGCCTTTCCCGTGCCGATTTAATTGCTTTGCGAAGATAAATAAGATATATAACCAAATTAAGACAAAGATTATACCACAAAGGCATCCAAGGGTTTAAAAACATAATTTAAACCATTGTCTATTCACGCCATATATCTCCCGTTCGTCCTATAAAATTATACAGTTAACCAATTGGTTCTTATCCAATCATACAGCTTTCTATGTAGCCTTTCAATCTATCGGTGTTCCTCAAAATTAATCTATTCGAAATGGGATTGTTTCATCAAAAATAACAAAATAATAAAACAGCGACCATACTGCATCCTGGTAGAGACTAATCAAACTACGAAGGAAGCTCGATATCTCTTACAACAAAAAAGGAGGCTCGAATGGCATAAGAACCGAAATAGAAGTTCATTCAAGTAGACTTGTTTTGAGGAAGTACGAAACTCAGGGTTGGAAGAAAAATATAATCAGAACATGGCTTATCAAAATAAAGCGGTAAAGAAAAACAAGATTAATTACTTTTATATGGGAAGACACCCTCTTAAATATACTTCACTGAGAATGTCCAATAATATTTATATGTTCTACTTTTTAAAATAGTTCCAAATTTCTATATTCCGTTCTTTTCCAATTTCTCTAACATCTTGTCAAAACTTTCAAACCAATAATCCTCATAAGCTTTGCCTTTAATTTTATCAACATCATCTGAGTACAAGAAACAGTATACATAGCAATTTAAATCATTATAAGTGAACCTTTTCGGTTTCCCTTTTTCTTCAAAGATCCTTTTATACCAATCAACTTTAGCCTCATAGCTCGTAAATTCAGAAGATTTAGGATCTACAAACACAATAAAGTAATCATTCTCTCTCTTAAGCCAGAAAATAAAATCCGGCTTGAATTTTCTAAGGTAATTCTCTTTGTAATCGCAGTATGGAATGTAAACTTCATCCAAACTTTCATCAATTTTACTAAACATCCACCAATCAAAATCTTTAAATTTATTATTTGGTTTAGAGAGATAATCTTCTAATTTCTCAATAAATTTAACTTCGCTTTTAGTTTTTATAATGTGTTTAACATAATCAATTTTTTCATCTTTGCTTACAATTAAAGGTAAATAATAATGCTCTGAAATATATTTTAATTCCAAATTTTCAAATGGCAAAGCGTTTTTTGTTTGTTTTACTGCTTCTAAAATTTTATTAAATCCTTCAAATTTTGCTTCTTCAATAACAACTTTCCCAAAATGCCTTATTTCATCTTTAAGTTCTGAAAACTCTTTAAATTCCTCAAACTTTGCTCCCCAAAATCTAAATAGATTATTTAAAATAGTAGAAATGTTTTTTATTTCAGTATCAGAATTTTTATAATATTTTTCTTTGCTAAAATCATTTTGCTCCGACAAAGAATTTCTAAAAAATTGGATAAGCTTTGGTTCTACTTCATAGCTAACTGCTAAAATTCTATCATCATCAACAAAACTATTAAACTTTTTCAATAAATTAAAATCTCCTTCAGAAATAGCAAATCTCACCTCTTCTTCAAAAACTCTTTTTTCAGACTCTTCATATTTTGGAATAAGCAATGGATTGTTTTGAATTTTTTCAATATTTTTAAACAAACTAATTTGTTTTCCTCTAAATTCTCGTTTTTTAAATTCTCCAACTTCTTTAATGATTGTTCCAATTACATCTTTATTTGTCCCAAAAACAAAAAGTGTTTCTATTGATTCAACAAAATTTTTAATTTTCTCAAAAATACCCTCGCCTATTTTATCTTTTATATTTAACACTCTTTTTCTTTCATTTTTAATCGGCTCAATCCTTACCCCTCTTCCAATAGATTGCAATACAAATTTTCTTGCTTCATTTCCAACTCCTATATTAATAAACAAAATAATATTTGGCCTATTAGAATCCCAACCTTCATAAAATGCTCTTGATCCTAAAAGAATATTGATTGGCGAATCATCAGAATTAATTTTTTCAAAAAATTTTTCTTCTTCAAAAGTATGATTAACAGAAAATTCGCTCAATGTTTCTTTAAGCCAAGTTGGCATACCTCCTGTTTTCATCAAAGCAAAATGAACATCAGAAGTAATTAATTTAAAAGCAACCTCGCCTTTTACTGATGGATTATAAGAAATTTCGACATCGCCCGAAGTTTTGGAATTAAAAACATAAAAAAGAATATCTTCATAAGTGATTTCATTAATTTTTTCAAAATCAATATTTAAATTATCCTCTTCCGGTATATCTAAATTTCTCTTTTCCTCAAAATCTTTTTTAATCTCTTCCTTACATTCATCAATTAATTCTTTTTCAAACTCACATCTTGCTATCTTTCTTAAATGATCAAAAAATATCTTTAAATCAGCAATTTCGCTATTAACACTATTTACAAGCACCATCATTAAAGGATTGTGATAAAAACTATTATTGACTTTTCTAATTTCCTCAAAATTTTTCTTTATATAAGTAAGTAAAATTCCTGCTTTTAAAATAACTTTCAATTTATCTTTTTCTTTCAGTTCATCTCTAAAAGCTCTTGCTTCATATTCTGAAATATAAATTTTCTTTCCATAACCATTTTCAATAAAAGTAGAAAGATTATATTCAAAACAAGTAGTTGCTAAATCTCTTATATCATCAAAAGTTGCTGAAAAGTTAAAAAGAAAACCATTTTTAGAAAGAATAGAGAAAATATGCTGTCTTTTTGATTCTTCTTTATCTCCTTTATGCGCTTCATCTAAAACAATGTACCACTTACCATCATTAAAATAATTTCTAAAATCTAAAATTTTCTCTTTTTCCTCATCACTAAACAAATCAGATCTATAATAAAAAACAAAATTTTCTTTAAACAAACTATTTCTTTTTACTTTTTCATAATCTTTCAAATCATAAACCAAAATTTTATTCTCTCTACTTTCATTATATTCTTCTAAATGTTTTTTAAACTGTTCAATCAAATCATCTCTGTAAGTTAAAAACAAAATATCATAATCTGGAATTTCGCCTCTTTTTATAAGTTCTCTTAAAAGTTCAATCAACTTTACAATCACTAAAGTTTTACCAGATCCTGTTGCCATCCAAAACCCTGCTCTATTTATAAAGTGCTTAAAACTAATTTTTTGATTTTCTAATGGAAAATAATCAAAGATAAATTTATGTTTTGCTTCTTCTCTGTAGGGATGATCTACTTCATTTCCAGAAAGTCCATAATCTAAATATTCCCTAAATAATTTTTCTTTTCTTTTATCATTAACATTTAAATCTTCATCTCTCTTAAAATCAAAATATTTTTCATAATAAAACCACAAAACTTTTAAAACATTTTCTAATGCTTCTTTCTGAAAATCATAAAGCTTCTTCCTTTTAGAAAAACTCTCAAAATCAAACCCCCTCCAATTATGATTTAACTCTTCTAAATCTATGTTTTCTGCTATTTCTCGAAGAATTAATTTTGGCTTAATTATTTTTTCTCGTTGCGTGGGCATTTTAATTATAATTTAATTTTTTCGACAAAGTTCTTATTAAATTTCTTTCTTCAATAATTAATTCATCATTACCATAACCTGGATTAACCGGATAAAAAACCTTATTAAAACCGATAAGACCGATATTTCCTGCCAAAGATTTTCCTAAAATATATTTTTTAAAATAATCTAAAATAAGATTATCTTTATCCTCACCTTTTAGTAAATTGCAACACATTGAGGCTAAACTATCGGCTATTGATATACCCAACTTATATTTTGTTGTATAATCAGCTTTATCTTTTTTATGAGAAAAAAGTAATGATATACTACGGTCCTTTTTGACATCTTCAAAAATTTTTAAATAATCATTTTCAGAAAATTTGGGCTTATCTATAACCAAGGTTACTTTTTCGTCAGAAGAATATAACTTTTCTATCGCATTTTTTAGATGACAAGATTCATACATATTCAAAAATAAAACGTAATCAACTGCATTTTTTGCTTTAATGGGAATTTGATTTTTCATATAAGTTTTTAAAACATGTTCTAATTGTAATATTACTCTATTTACTTGCTCCATTATTTTATCTTTTATATTAATTTTTCTTAAATAGAACTCATTCATCTTTGTGAAGGTAAAAAAATAAATAAAATTTTCTTTTTCAAGCTTTTCATTAATCCCTAGACTATTTTTCAATAAAGATTCTTTGGTGGGATAAAGGAGTTTATGAGTTTCCCAAATGCCTACTAAACGATAAAAATCATCTTCTCTAATTTTTATCCAACTTCTAACATAAAATGGATCTTTCCTGTTCCCCCATGAACCACTTTCATCTGAAAATATAAAGTAATTCATTTTTTACCACCAAATTAAGTTTTTAATCGACCTATAATCTAAGTTTTTGATATTTAATTTTTCTCCATCTTCAAATTCTACTTCATTTTCGCTAACCCTCTTTATCCACTTTCCTTTTAAATTCGATAAAGTTTCGGCAATGTCAATTTGTTTTTCGGGATAGATTTTTGTTAAATCTACTTTGATTTTGTTGTTTTCATAATCTAATTCTATTGCGTCTAACATTTTTGGATCGGTTGAAAAGATATAATTAAAATCTTTGTTAAATAAAGTTTCTTGTTCTTTTGGTTCGAGATATTTTGCTTTTCTTAGAATTTCTTCGTATTGTTCAAGTTCATAATATTTAAAAAATCCACCAGCGTTGTTTTCATTGTATTTTTCTCTCACATCTTTTTCTTTTGAAATTCCTGATTTATCATAAGCCAAAACTTTCTTCATTCTTGGTAAAACTACTGAATAAAAATGCTCTCCCATTTCAACTCCTATCCATTTTCTTTTAAGTTTATGTGCTACTGCTGTTGTTGTCCCACTTCCTAAAAAGAAATCCATTACTAAATCCCCTTCGTCGGAAGTAGATTGTATAACACGCTTTAAGAGAATTTCGGAATTTCTAGTAGGAAAATTTGGATCTTGCTCATAACCTGGTATTTCGGTCCAGTTATTATTTATTTGATTATAAAGACTAAAAATTTCTCCTTCGAAATTTTTGTTTCCGCACTTAGGGCATTTTCCCAAAAAGTTGCCTTTATTTCTGTTCGTAATTATATAGTTACAATTGGCACATTTAAGTCTTGCTATTTCATTTTTAACAGCTATATCAAGACTTTCTTGCGAAAATGCCCAATGTCTTCCTGTGGGTGGATAAAGTTTTATCCCAAAAATTTCCCTATATTGAATTGTTTTTTGTTCTCCAGGCATACTTAAGAATGGCATCCATAATGTTTCCTCCAACAGACTTTGTATTTTTTGATATTCTTCTTTATTTAAAAATTTCCTTAAAGTATTCAAAGTCTCTCTATACGCTTTAACATGTTCTTTTTCAGTTTCTAAAATTGATAGCA
>QGLW01000215.1_pt1 | contig 15486 bp, 24 predicted proteins | sample 1725341 | NCBI WGS metagenome assembly QGLW01 (sample SAMN05439265, study PRJNA331180) | Hot springs metagenome, whole genome shotgun sequencing project. | isolation source: microbial mat of Apron and Channel Facies of Mammoth Hot Springs | place: USA: Wyoming, Yellowstone National Park | collected... | reverse complement strand
TAAACTGCCTGATTATGGTCTGAATCTCATATTTGCAGACGACGAACACAGGGTGTATTTCGAACCAGCAGATAACTCAGATTTGGTGGCTACCGAAACAGATAACCAACAAGCGGTACTTGAAGTGCTCGCAAGCTATCCGGAAGGCGTGTCCATGCGCGAAATAGTGCAACAAACAGGCCTGCCAAGCGAAGAAGTCAGAAGCATATTGACACGCTTCAAAAAGCAGAACAAAGTCGTATACAGGGATAAACATTGGTTTTACAATGGAGATGGGGATGACTTGCCACCTTTCTGATGTAATATAAAGTTAACATAAATTTTGCAACGGCTTTATATAAAATCACAGGGGTTATGGTATAATGTGAGTGTGTTCAAAAAATGGGCGTAAAGCCCAGTGAGGGAGGTTGATAGGTATGATAAAGGGTGGAAAAGTGGAAATAACAGTAGTTTTTGATAGCATTTTTGAAGCCACAGAGTGGATAAAAAGGGAATATCGTGGCTTCAAAAAAACTGGTTTATTAGCGTTTGATTTTAACGAGCCGGGGGATATGTCTAAGGCATTAGATGTTTCCCCTGGGTCGTTTGTCGTGCAAGGGAGATTTTTTGTTCCCTTGCACGAGATTGTTGTAAAAAGATTTTCAGATACAGTGCATGAAATAGCCGATCAATTAGAACAATACGGCGGAGTGCTCAGTGAAATAGAAATAAAGGCGGTGAAATATGCCACTACCTTTGAAGAGCTGGACAAGCTCTTCAGTGAAGTTCGGAATGAAATAGAGCTCTGGAAATTCGCCAGGGCAATTGATAGTTTGCCCAAAATGAAACTTTGAGAAGGAGGGTGTTAGGTATGAAGAGAGTAGTTTTGGCAAGCGCATTTTCAGTCAACATGTTACCAAGTTTTACTTCCGTAAAGATCGACGTTAAGGAGGCGACGAAGCAAGAATTTGTGGAAAGATTAGACGAACTCAGAGATTTGCCACGATTGTCAGTCATTGGTCACAAAGCAACCGCTGAGGTTTTGTCACAGATATTGGGCTTTGTGGTCAACGAAAATAGAATCAATTATACGGCGGAAGACGGAGATCTGATTGCAGTATTCATTCCCGGGGTGAGACTCGAGGAAGGTAAGATCCTAACGGAAGACGAGCTCAGAAATTTCCCGGGCCGCTATTTCTTTGTTAATGTGAAATTCCAAAAATAAAGGAGGGTGAGCGTATGGCAGAGAAAAATGTTGTGAAAATGATTGCTATAGAAAACGATAAACTCTTTGTTTCGGCAGAAATCAAGCTGGGACTTGAAAACTTTTCATCTGTCGATGTCAGCCTTGGACTGACACGGCAGATAGAGCCCCAGGCGGATATGAAAAACATAGCCGACAGTGTGTTTTACAACTCATTGTTGCCGAAAGCAGAAGAATACATCAAAGCCCTAATGCAGAAAATCGAACCAACTGTCAAAGCAAACGTCGAAGCCAAGGCTCAAGCACAAGCTTCGAAGCAGTCGTACCAGGGATACCAGAAAAGTTATAACAGCGGATATAAAGGATACTACAATGGTTACAGAAGTTACAAAAAAGGAGGTGAGGTGGGTGAGTAACACCCACCCACTTCTTTATTTAATGCTGAATTCAGAGCCACCAGTTAGCGGGCGCGCAAGAAAACACGCCGAAAAGCTGGTGGCATATCTCAAAGAGGTTGTAGGATATGGTGCAACTTATGAGGAGTACTACGAAGCAATGGATAAGTATGTTGAAAAAATGCACCAACATACTTATCATACATACGAAGGCGGTTGCACCTGCCCAGCGTGCATTGGGAGGGATTATGTAGAATCTCTCCTAATGTGGTATGATTTAAGTGTTGTAGAAAATGAAATTGAGAGGAATAGGAGGTTGGGAAGATGGTAAGAATTTCCAGATTAGCGTCGTTAATTATGTTTTTCTCGGTATTTCTTAACACCATAACGATGTGGTTTTATCCGTTGCTCGAAGGTAACAGAGCATATTTAATGTTTGCGCACAGGTTCTCATTGTTCGCGTTCGTCTTAATGCTGGTAGGTGTTTTTTTGGAAAATCTGTTCAAGGGGGAATGATTATGGCAGTGCTCAAGATCGATGTTTACGGCTATATTTTGGAGCTTGAAGGCATTTTGACCGAAAACGAGTTTAGGACAACTAACTGGACGCTCAAACTCTACGAAAGGGAGGGGAAAAAGCTGTGCAGGTTTACAGAACCAATTCAACTTGAAACCATTAACAACCCTGAGTACCTATACAGCGATAGCGAGTTAGCTTTCGTAGACAACGTGACACAGATGCTGGCTGTCGATGATGATGAAGCCGAGGAATTAGAGCAAGCGTTTGTCTATGAATACTGGTCCAAACATGATGATTTGCGTTGCAAGTACACTTTCGAGGACTTTTGGGATGCTTACGTGACAGAAGAGCTGGAGTTCGATCTGTCGGATTATGTCTACGATATGCTTGAAGCGCATTGGCTTAGCGTGGTTAGAGACTTTTTCGAAAACATTTACAAAGAAGAATTTGAATGCTGGATTGAGGAGGATGAGTCCGATGGGAAAATCGCAGAGGGATAAGGGCTACAGAAACGAGAATAATCTTGTTCACAAACTAAAGAAAGATGGTTTAGAGGCAATCAGAATTCCGCTTTCGGGCGGAACTTCTTTTGCTAAAGGAGATATTGTTCTTCAAGGCAAGTATAGAATCGAAGTCAAGTCAAGGCAAAAGATCCAGCTGTACGAATGGCTAAAGGACAACGATTTCCTATTTGTGAAAGGGGATTACAAAGACTGGTTGGTAGTTATGCCGTATGAAACTTGGTTGAAAATGTTTAGGAGGTGTGAGGATGGCGATTGAACTAACATACGTTGTGAAATTTTTTACCAAGAAAGTCAATGACGGAAAGGTAACGATCGTAACATATATTTTGCGAAATGAATCTGTGATTTGTGGCTATTATGCACTGGACTACATGTTGGAAAAAGGTGCAACAAAGGACTACGAGATAGACATCGAAGAAGATGACGCAAAGTTCAGACAGTTATTAATCGAAGCTGTTAAACGCTTTGAAGTTCTTGCACTCGAAGGCACAATTGGCAAGCGTATTGCGCGTGTTGTTGTGCGTGAGATCGATATTGAGGAGGTGAGTGCATGATCGAGCGTTGGAGTGTGAAGGTGTACTATGACGAAGATAGTCTGGGTGTAGATTTTGTAGAGTTTGCACAAGAGTTTGGGTTGGAATGTAGGATCCTTGGCAACATAGGACGCGAACATTTGGGACTGGAATTGATAGGCGATAGAAATACTGCGCACAAGTATTTGCATGAACTTTGGACGAATTACGGTATTAGGCATGGAAAATTGAAACGTAGCTTAGTTGGCAAGAAAGGAAGAGTACTGTTTGCAAAGAAAGGAGAGAGGGCATGATGGAAGCAAAAATGAGGCCTGTATACGAAAAATACATAACGGGAGCGCTCAACACAGTGGAAGTATTGCAGAACAAAGAAAACATAGCTTGGTACATCGTGAGCAAGCAATTTGAGTTTACACTGTCTCTTTTTGCTTTACGCGACATCGATGTACCAGTTAACTATGCAATTGGTGGGCTTGTGCTTGCATACTTTGATGAACTTGCAGAAGCACAAGAATGGCTTAGAACACCAGCAAACGATGTGGATAAACAGCTTGAAATTGCGTTCGAAGGTATAGATACATTGCATTTCGCCATCCAACTTGCTATCTTCCACAAACTTTTTATCGAGGGGGAAAAAAGGATAAACAAATGCGCGCTGATGAAGCATGCGTTCGAAAGCAAGAAGTACGCAGTTGAGCTGTTGTTACAAGCAAAGCCAGAACTGGAATTCAATGGTGACTTGCTTACATTGTTTAGACTGGTTACAACACATTTCCCGTGGAAATGGTGGAAGACATACACAAACGCGGAAGTACCATCCAAGCTTTTTGAACTTCTTTTCAACATGTCTTTCAAGCTTGTTTATGAGAATTACACGCTGCCACGAGACCACAATAACGTCTGGAAGGATGTAGGTGCATTGTACGAGTGCAAAATGCAGGAAAATCACGATAGACAAATGAGAGGGTATTAATTTCCGAAATTCACCTGTCAGATTTTTGGAGTGCGGACGTTTTTATAAGTGAAGGCCAAAAAGCGTGGAGGTGGGATTATGAGGTATTTAGTGAATGTTTTGAGGGATTACTGTCAACTTTCCAGACCATTAAGAAGTGTTTTGAACCAAGGAACACAGCAATTAGAGCCAGGAGACATTGTGGCAATTTACGGTGATGATATTGTGTATGGGGTAATTTTGGAACGGCATGGAGACTGGTATAATGCTATTTATCTCACTACACAACTTGTTTTAGGCGGAGCAGGCTATAAGGTTGATATAGGGCATTTGGTTAATAGCGCAAAAGTAACACCGATCAATTTTTATGTTAAGCCAGAGTATTGTGAAATAGTAAAAAAGCTTTCAAAAGATGAATTTGATAAAGTAGTTTGTAGTTTTAACCAACTTTCGGGCAAGAAATTTAGTGGGATTTGGAAAAAGTTTTACACATTTGAGACCCAACGTCTGCAATTGCTTTACGATATGTTTCTGAGCGAGATAATTGACCGGTAGGCGAAAAGCCTGCCGGTTTTTTTGTTACCACGTCGTACGAATTTGCTTTCCGCGAACCGTTCTGTATATGCGCGCTTTTGCGCATGCAATAAAGGCCCGCAGAAGCGGGCCCTTTTATTTTTGCAGCACGGCAATACGGGCAGGTCTTTGGAAAAGCCCCCCGTTTTGCGGCATTTGTAAAATTTGTTACGTTGTTGTAATATTTGTTACATTGGCGCAAAATTTGCAGACATTTTTTTGCGCGCGCGGGTATATTATACCACACAGGTGGTCTTTTCCCCGGGGGGCTGAGTGACATTTAACCCTTTCGTTAGGTTTTTGTAGCGCGCGCGGGACAATTGTAAAATTTGTTACATTGGCGCAAAAATGGCTTTTGAATTGTAAAAAAGCGATGAAAAAAACTTTCCCGCGCTATCGAGCTTGCCTATGCATGTTTGACGCAGGAGGGGAGGGAATTAATTTATAAATGTGTCATGTAATGGTTACAAATTGTAATAAAAATGTTACGAGAACGCAAAGAGAAATGTATATATATATGATAAAATAGAATCGGGCGCCGCGAGGCGCCGAAAAAAAGTGGAGGGGGATTGTATATGGATTTATTAATTGTTTATTTGGGAGAGAATGTAGTAAAAATAATAGGCAGGTTAATCTTCGACGGGTGGAATACACCCGTCGGGTTTAGCTCCGTAGCTGGAAGTTATTTCCAGCTACGGGTGACGGAGATATTCGTCGACGAGTTCTACGGAGAACTCGTCGACAGCCCAAAAATTGGAGTAAAAGTAGTACGCGACGCGTTCAAATCCGAATAGGCACTTTACCACCCCCTGCATTCGCCCGGGCGAAAGCCCGGGCCTTTTTCTTATCCCCCCATGGAATCGTTTCCATGGGGGATAAAAAAAGAAGAGGCCTTAGGCCTCTTCTGTTTCTTCCTCCAGGGTTTTTTCTACCCTGGAGGCTTTTACTGCCCTGTCAACCTCCTCGGGGCTTAACCCGAGGAGGATTACCCACGCGAGGGCCAGTTGGCCCTCGCCTTGTCGCAGAGCCCTTTGGAGCTCTTCCATTTTTTCACCCCCTTTCTTCTTCTATCCTACCACTTTTTCCTGCTTTGTCAATTTAACTTTTGGTAAATTCCGCTTTGCTAAAATGTTACGGAATTCAGTAGTCAATTGTGTACGTTGGAGAGGGAAGAAAGAAGAGAGGGAGAGAGAAAGGTAGAGGAGAGGGAAGAGGAGAGGGTAGAGAAAAAGGAAGAGGGGAGTGGGAAAGAAGTGGGTGAGAGAGAGGGGGAGGGGAGAGAGAGGGGGGAGAGGGGAGGGGAGGCTAACATCTCTCCCGCGCCCTGTTCCGTCCCGTCGTTTTGCCGCGTGCGCGGGAAGTGTTTTTGCCATTCTTGTTTTCACCCGCCTCTCCCGGGCTCTTCCGCTCTCCATCCCCTCCACACCATCCCGTACACAGGGGCACGTTTCTTCCCCCCTGCGCCGGAGTGGGAGTGTTCTTGTTTTCCCTTCCCACCCCCTTTGTCCAGGGCAGGGGAGAGGGGGCGTGGTTAAGCCCCACCCCATTTTTCGCCCCCTTCATTGCGTCCCATATATATATTGCCGATTTTTAATACTGCGTATTTACCTTGTTCCCGCGTGTTACCTACTGGATTTGATAAAAGCGTGCGGTTTTATAGAATACGCTTGATAAATTCCATCACTTACTCAAGCGAATAATGCAGTTCACTTGCAGCCTCCTCGCCTTTAAAAAGCGCTCACCACCAACAAGATGGCAAGCGCTTTTCTTGCGACGGTATGATTGCGCGTTTAAAAGCCCTATAACGCATTCATTTTCCTGTACGTGTGTCTTCATATATCTCACTCGCTTTCGATGCGTTATAGGGCTTTTTACGGGCAAACAGAAGGCAAATTTTTAGCGTATTTCGGGGTTATTTTTCGAACACATTATTATCGTTCACGCGTGATTTGAATCACCAAGTGCATTCAACTTTAACAATTCGGAGATTATCTCATGCTGCACTTCCTTATCATTGGGGAATATGCTCACGAAAAGTGACTTCATACCCGTCTTCCTATCTTCCTTGATGCGGACAATTACATGGTATGTCTTACCGTTGTATGTGACAGGGGTGCTAACTACAGAACTCGGCATAAGTTTCAATTGATTGGCAATGTCCTTGATGGTCCACGGCAAGGGTATCACCTCTTGCGCTATTGTATTAGCTGTTTTTTGAACCATTTCCACAACACCCACGTGTAAGAAGTGCCACTGAATCCTGACATGCTTTGAGGACAGATTTTGCCTGACACATCGTGATGTCTTATCACCCTGTTTGGAGACAAATTGTACTTTTTCATTAGCTCTTTGGTAAGCCACAGAGCATTCTGTACTGCCTTGAAATAATCACCATCCTCGTTGATGCATATTTCAATGCCAATTGCATTTGAATTGCGTGGTACTGCCCCATCGATTGTTGGCGGCTTTTTCGCATCGCCTATGTGCCATGCAATATCTCTGTCTTCAACAATTTGTATGATTTGCTTGTCGTCGACAAAGTAATGCGCTGATGCTTTTCTGTCGGCGCTATCGAAGTATTTGTAATGCATTTCTGCGTTTGCCCCAGCTGAAGGATTACCCGTGTCATGTATAACAATAAATTCAATTTTTCTATTTGCACTTGGCGTAAAGTTGCGCTTTATGAGTTTTTTAATTATCTCCATCCAACCCCTCCTATTTGAGTCTTGAAAGAATTTCAAGTAGCAGCGTGATGAATCCAGAAGTACCAACGATTGTTAATACAAAGCGCCAGAACATTCTACCAGTTAGCTGCAGTAATTTGTCTTCTATTCTTTGGTCTATAAAATCGCCCTTTAAATCGCCTAACACTTCATCAAGTTTACGGCTGATGTTTTCTATATCGCCCTTCAACTCCCCCATCATTACTTCAAGTTTTGATATGCGTGCTTCCATATTGAAGAGATATTCTTCCTTTTTGTGTTCGTCCATGTTATCATCTCCTTTCCGTGCTGTTATGTCATATCATCTTCCTCCCATTCGTCATCATCTATCTCCTCAACGTCTACTTGCAGGGATTCTTCTACTTGCTTTGCATATTCTTTGAGTTCTTCTAACGCTTGTTTATCTGAAATATCATTTATTGTTTTGATGTATGCAATAAAGTTGAGTATGATTGTTAACGCATCATTCACAATGAATAGCAATAAATCTTCTTGTATTTTTGCATTCGCTTGCAGCAATTCAGTAACCTCTTCAGGGGCAACTCCATATGCATGACCGTATTGCTCAATTAAGCTAAGCATAACTTCAAATGTAGGCTTTTTGACAAACACCACAGGTGGGGATAACTCTTCCATACGATTCACTCCCTCTAAAGCGCGTAGGTAGTTACTAAAATCTGTTTTGTTTTACTCCCCACAAGCGTTATTTCGTGCGTAGTTTTTGGTGTTGGGGCTAAAGCTTTTTCCTTTGCATACTCTTCATCATTCCAAGCTCCGACTGTAACTGCAACTACCTTGCCGCGCTTGATAGTCTTGTTGTATGCATCGTACACATAACGCGAGAAGTAATCCACGCTTGGCTGATGGGTGTGGCCTGTGATGATTACATCCACGCCTTCGTAAACATCGTTGATTATCCTGTTTTGCCTTGTAGAACGTTCAGCTAATCTTCCGCCACCTATACCATGATGACACAAAACTGCATAATGCTGCCTGCGTTTGGAGCCGTAAGTTGTGTTTTGGTTTTTTATTGCAATGTCCAGTACCATAAAGGTATTGCTGTAAGGTATCTCAAGAATTTGGCACACGTTATGCAATATGTCAATCCCTGCCGCCTTCATCGTACGTCTTTCATGGTTGCCGTTCACAACTCCGAGAATGCGGTCTTTGAATTCTTTTAGTATCCCTACAACAACATCTGTAGCTTCTTGTGGGTTCATTTTCTGCTGATAGACATTACCAACTGAAGCAATGAGTGCATTATCAAGCAAATCGCCCAAGAGCACAAAGTAAGCATCTTTGTTCTTGGCCATGATCGAGGTAAACGTTTCAATGTCCGCCTCACTGCCTATATGCAAATCGCCCAACGGGATAAGCTTGATACTGTCAGCTTCAAACACGCGTTCTACAACTATCATTTATCTGCCTCCGACGGGAAGATTTTGACAAACTTCTCTGCAATATCATCAGGCGTTACAAGTTCACTGTTGGCCTCAAACTCATAACCAAGCTCTTTGTAAATCCGCGCAATCACTTCCGAACAGATCATTTTGCGTTCGTTTTTGTAATTAAGCCAATCCTCTATCATGCGCTCAAGCTGTTCATTGCCAAAACTCAAAATCTCTGGTATTGCGTTTAAAAGCAGGCTTGCCCAGTCATATTCCAGATTGAAATATTTCACCACAACCTTTCTAAGCTCTTCACCATTTACTGGCGTTGGTGGTCTGAATATATGCGCTGAAAGCAACGTTCTCAAATCAGGCTTGTACAGCTTTACACCTTCAAATGTGCCAGCAAGTACCCAGCCGTTGCCTAAATACAGCTCAGCATGAATGTACTTGTGATTAGTAAGTAGCGACAGGATATCCGCAAGCTCTTTCTTGCCTTGTTTTACAAGAAAAGTGTAAATCCCAGGCGTTGTTTCCTTGGGGTATAACAATACATCCCCTGTTTTCAGTACTATTCTGTTCATTTACCTTTCACTCCCTTCTTAAGTAATCGGAATGCATATTGTCTCTCATTGATTTTTAGCTCCTCGGTTATAACATATTCCGGGTACGTTGTGCTTATATAATTGAGCATAGAATCATGATCCGCATCCGAAAGTATGATTACCAGCTCTGCGTTGTCTGGTGTTGTAACGTATTCAGCTAAAACTTTCGGATCTTGCGGCTTGTACTGGATGTAGAACACTGAAAGCAATGTTCCAAGAATAACCGCAGTGACTATTAATATGTTGCGCAGTAGTTCCCAATCCATAACCTTTAGCCTCCTTTCTTTTCTGAAAGTTTTTTGTCAGCTAAGTACACCCTCGCTTTTGCTTCAGTGATTAGTTGTTCAATTTCTTTGTCTTGGTCAGATGTGTAGGTAATCAAATCCAATCCGATCTCTCCAAGCTTCAGCCCTAACTCATTTTCGATCTCATTCTTGAACGCAGGATTGCGTATCGATTTTGTAAGCAACCACACAATAAATTTTACCACGAGTTCTGGCTTGAGCCAATACAATCCTACTTGGAACCCTAAAAATACCAAAATTGTTACAAGAATGTCCATAAACGTCACCTCCTGTTAGAGAAGTTCAACAACGGAATCAAGTACGTTTATTTGCACCGGAACGCAGTAAGTGCTCGAAGAGATTTTGTACCTGCCAGCCTTTTTAGGCACAAACGTTAATTCCAATGCTTGCTTAACTGCGGCTAAATTGTTCTCAAAATACACATACAATTCTGCCTGCTTAGATGCCCTGACTTTCACCTGCTGATTGACATAAACTTCGCTTTGCGATTCGAAAGTTACAACATCGTTAGGCAACACAAGAGCTCCTTGCTCATTTGCTAAAAAGTTTTGTGCTGCAAGCAACTCTCCGTTGGGCAGTTGTACAACAAGCTCGCCGTTTGAATACTTAAGTGTGCCGATGAAATCATTGTCTTTGAAAATGTTTATAAACGCGCCTTGCTCATCACTAAACGGAACTAAGTTGTAAACATGCCCGGCGGGCACTTCGACGATGAAAAAGTCAGAAAAGTTGTTTGGCAATTCTTTTGTCTGTTGTTCGATAACACCTGATAATTTTGTCGAAATTAAGAATGTCATACATACACCTCCTTAGTAGAACCGTAACGCAAATTCAACGCCGCCAGGATTAGAACCGGTATTGGCATAAGCGATAGCAACTTTTGTACAACTGTTGACAGTGACTATGGTATTTGCGTTAGCATTGTAACTGGTGTTGGAATACACTCTTGCCCACGAAGAACCGTTGTGTGAGTATACAGCAACCCTGTCATCCCAAAACCGCAAAAACACTTGAACGTTTTTCGATGCACCGAAAATCTTGACAACTTCGTAAACGTAAACTATACCTGTGTCAGGCGCCGCTGAGCCAAATCCTGCACTGTAGTAGTTCAGTACATACCCAGGTAACGTGGTAGGAAGAACATTACCAGCGGTTCCATCAAGATAACCTGAAGGTATATAACCAGAAGCATCCACTGCTGCACCAGCACCCGTCGTAGCGAAAACAACATACCCAGGCAGTGAAACGGGCTGGATGTATTGAGAAACGTTCATCACCTCAACTTTTACTGTGAATTGCGCATTAGAGCTCAAAGTCGAAGTGACATAAACAGTGCTTTCGACTGTAATGGTTCCATTTGATGCGACTGTACCATAAAGTATTTTTGTTGTAGAGCCATCAATATTGTCTGTGCCAGTAGAAGCTGTCAATGTAACCTTGAACTGTCTTCCGACATATGAAGTACCAACGTTAATGTTGAGCCTAAACTGCACAGAACCCAAGCGATACTCCCAAGAAGAAGTGCTACGTGATACTGTGTGCCAAGTTTCGGAAACGAGAGTACCGTACGTCGCAATCATTTCTGATGTTATCTGGCTGCAAGAATAACTTTGTGTTGAATAATGGTAAACCCTATCCCGCCTGTCAACAGTTACAGGATTAGGCAGAGTTGGCATTGTCCAACTCAGTGTCACTGTACGTGGTGAACCACTTGTGGCAACTGATTGGCTATAGTTTGTTGCATCGGAGGAGTAACCATATACCAATTCTTCTGTAACCTCTGCTTCGTAAAAGCCATCATAGTACACACACGTTCTGTTTGTATAACGAGGTTCCAGAGGTGATATTCTGTACTTAACAGCACCAGAGACAATAGTTGCAGATATAGACGCCGAAGAGGTCAGATCGGTATAAGTGCCTGCAGCAGTAGACAACATAGGTAAATACATAGCATCTAACGGGATTGTTCCAGGCACTATTGTGCGTCCATCAATAGTTCTATACTGTGAAAGCGAAGAAATGGGGGTATCCAAGGGTTTGTTTAAGATGTAGAATAGCCTTGTTTTGGTGCTCGTGCCATTTGTATCTCTAACAATTCCAAAGGCTGTTTCATCATTGTCGTTAAACAAAAAGCCAGTGGAGCTGCCAATTGTGTAACCAACGCCATCAAATGCACGCACCAACGAGCGCTGCGACTGATAATCTATTGTCCAATTAAGTGCGCTGTTTTGTGGTGCTGTTAGTTTGAAGGTACTGCTATTGTTTGTACCCCCGCCAAGCAGTATTTCAACTCCGTTAGTAGAAGTGGCTTTGAATGGTTTATTTTGTTCAGTAACAGCAACGCTCAGCTCGGTAGTCGCTTTTAATATCCCAGACTGGATTGTGCCACTGGCGCTGATTGTAAGTGACTGTGCTGCAATATTCAAGCTCCCGTTTCTCGTCTCCAACACGGGCTGGTCGTTTTGATTGAACCCTAAGAATATACCCGTGTTGCTACGTGATACTTTCAAGCCTTTGAAAAGGTTACCTTGGCCGTCGTTGTGATAGCCAAGTAGCACTTCACCTGTTTGGTCAGAAGAAAGTATTCTGATTTTTGCGCTGGCTTCTCCGGTAATCACCAGCGTGCCAGTTTTGATAAAACTCGCATCTATCTGATTGCCAGTAATCATCGTGTTACCGTTTGCTGCTTTGATTGTGATGCTGCCATCGTTTACAGTTAGGCCGCTGGCATTGATCTGCACCTTGGGAGTGCCAGATGAGCCATTAACCTGAATGCCATTTTGGTCCATTTTAATGATTTCGGCGTTGGAAGCGTCTTTCAGGCTAATCTTTGCACCAGCAGTACCACCAATAGACAGAGTGCCAGTTGCTATATAATCTGCAGTTATCGAATTTCCATTAATGACAGTGCTCCCGGGATTTGTATCAGTGCCTGTGAAAATTTGTAAACTGCCGCCGAATATCTTTAAGCCGCTGCTATCAAACTGCGCAGCTGTCGTGCCATCGGATTTTAGCACCCTGATTGTGACGTTTGAACTACCGCCAACAGTCAGGGTACCAGCGTTTATTTTAGAAGCATTCAAATTGCTAATCTTTGCATCGGTTATAGCCGCATCTTGTATTTTAGCAGTTGTGATGCTTGCATCTCTAATGTAAACAGAATCCAAAACCTGTCTAATGGTTAAACCTTGCACTTGCATTATCCTGTCACCTTCATACCCAAGTATTGCGCCAACAGTCATGTAAGCTGCATTACTGGGAAATGGTCTACTTGTACCATTTCCAAACACTCCATAGTAATAAGTCCAGGTCGAGTTAGGAACAACATAAGCAGCTGGGTAATACCACCAGGTGCCATCGCCTCGTATGTTATTCCCGTCTTTGTCCCAAAGCCTTACCGCCAAGTAGAAGGTACCGGTAGAACCACTAACTGTGCGTGCGTAGCACTCAACAACATATGCTTTGTCTCTTTCGATTGGTATCCTTTTTTTGTTGTATATCCATGTGCCGGTACTTGTGTTTTGCGCTGCGAAATTGCTTGATTTTGGGTCTGTGTTGGAAACATCAACAACTGTAAAGGCACCCCATTCTGTTTCCCAACCTTCAGCGCTTGCAACAGCATTGCCGTTTGCATCATAGGTGCAAAAATCACTATTAATCACAAGTTCGTTGTCCAGCATTGGGAATCCTACTTTGTCTGGTGTGACAGCTGAAGAAGATAAAGAAGCAGAAGTAATAACCCCGTTCTTGACTTTTAGTACGCCTGTTGAGTCAATTATTGTAGCCCCACTGCCATCTTTTACAACAATGTTGCCTTTATCTACAACAATACCACTTTGGTTAATTGTCACAATTGTGTTTTGCGGCGTGCTCAAATCTTTTACTTGAATACCGGTGGCATTTATTCTGACAAATTCAGTATCCGCAGCATTTAGGACTTTCAATTCTGCTCCGGTAGAACCATTTCCCTTTAAAGTCAAAGTGCCCGATGCAATGCTATCAGCCGTTAGATTTGTGACAGTGACTCTACTTGCATCAAGAGTTCCAGTTTTGATTACATCTGCGCTTAATCCTTCGGTAGATATGTGTCTTGTTGTTATGGAACCATCGACAATAACATCGCCTGGAATGATTTCTGCACTCCTTACATCGTATGCGATACCATTTCTATTAACAAACATGAGCTTGATATTGTTGCTCAGTGAAGGCATCGTATCAGATGCTTGCAAAATGTTGGGCTGCGCCTTGTCCCAGTAAACATACCTTTTGTTCGTGCTGCCATCTGCGACGATATAGACAATGTCATCAACTGAGACGGCAACACCTTTCCATGTTATGTAACCAGCCGAAGGTGTGTTGTTAAGCAGCTCGAATTGCAGCATTTATTCACCTCCCCATAGCAATGTCGAATACTGTTTTGTCTGTCACACCACCATCAGTCCATTCACCCCAGATGGCAACCTTGCTTCTTAAGGCCGAATACTCTAACGGAATGTAAAAGTAAGTGCCATCATTGTATCGAAATTCGCTGTTAAAATTCTCCAGATACGTCGTATACCTATCATGTTGAAGCTCAGTGTCAGAGTTATATTCATTGCGTATAGCATCATTGCTGCGTGCTATGTTTGAAATTCTTAACGAATCGATTGCTATGTTACTGTAGTCAGCATTAACACTTCCCCAAAACAGTGGCGAACCCCCCAGGTAGATATAATCGTTTGCTGTAATTGGTATTCCCGATATGGCACCGGCCGCTGTTGCAACATTTACCCCGTCTATGAAAAGTGAGAACTCTAAAGAGCCGGCAGAGAGCTTCCAACGCAGTGCAATATACCTATAACCAGCCAACGAGGTAGGCTGTATGTTGTAAGTGATAGGAGTATTCAGTGTGCCGTTGTTATTATAGGTGACACACAATGATGCGATGTCTCTGCGGTAATACATGCATAGTTTTTCTTTTGTCACATCTGAGGTAGTGCCTTCTATGATGGTGAAAAACTTCTTCCAGCTGTCAACGGAAGGATATGGCGTATAGTCAGGCACATATACCTTCATCTCGATTGTACCTTCAGCGCGATTGATGATACTGTGAGCTGGTATCTTGAGCTCTTCATTTGCTCTCGTGCCATTTACAAAACTTGTTGCATATGGCTTGGCTTCGATTTGAGGATATGCGAGCCAAAATTCCTGATTATCAGGGATGTTTATAAATCTAACGCCGTATTGTACATTGGAAGACGCGTTAGGCGTGAGTGGCATCTCAACCCTCAACCATCTATTTGCCTCAAGATTATACGCTCGTTTGGAAGTGGCAACAACACTGTTACCGTAATCTGGAGTAAGGTAAGCTAAAAACGATAGTGTAAGGTCCGTACTTGTTTTGATGTAAAAACTAAGAATATATGTTGCGCCCGCATTAACGGGTATGTTTGGTGAATAGTTGGAAATATATGTGTTACCATCCACATCACGCTTGCCTCGACCATAAAAAACTTTCCCCCAGACAGGATCATCATACTGAGTGGTGGAATACCAGTATGTTGCATGATTCCAATGTGACCATTTACTCCAATCCTGACTTGCTCCAGGTTCGTATTGTTCTATCAAGTTCGTTGTAGGCTCTTCGATTAATATCGCTTTGCCGCTAATGAGTCTTGGCTCTATCCGGGGATATGCAATCCAGAATTCCTGACCGTCAGGAATATTTATAAATCGAACACCATATTGTATGTTGGAAGATGTGTTGGGCGTAAGTGGTAGTTCAACTTTTATCCATTCATTTGCTT
>QGLW01000210.1_pt1 | contig 15716 bp, 16 predicted proteins | sample 1725341 | NCBI WGS metagenome assembly QGLW01 (sample SAMN05439265, study PRJNA331180) | Hot springs metagenome, whole genome shotgun sequencing project. | isolation source: microbial mat of Apron and Channel Facies of Mammoth Hot Springs | place: USA: Wyoming, Yellowstone National Park | collected... | reverse complement strand
CTAGGGAGGCCCAATGAAGAGGATACCACGGCCTGTTCTGCGCGCTCTAGAAGCTTTAGCCCAAAGCCCCATCAATACCTCCGCCCTGGCCATGGCCGAGGGCCAAGACTTCGCTCACGACACCCTCTACCGGGCCCTGAACCAACCCCTGGCCTCGTTCTCTGAACTCTCCCTGGAGCTCTGCAAGGCCATGGGTGGCCTGGACCGGGGCTACCTCATCCTTGATGACGTCCTCATCCAGCGCTACCGCTCAGGCAAGCTGGGCCTGAAGAAGGCCCGGGACACCTCCACGGGGGCTTGGGTGTTTGGGCTGTCCCTGGTGGTGCTGGCCTGGACGGACGGGAAGCGGCGGATTCCCCTGGCGTTCCTGCCCTACTTCGGGGAAGAAGAGAGCAAGCTGGACCTGGCCCTGGCCCTGCTGGAGTGGGCCAAGGAGGCGGGCTTTCGTCCGGAGGGGGTGCTCTTTGACGCCTGGTACGCGGCGAGGCAGGTCCTGGAGTGGCTCCATGCCCACGGCTGGCCTTTTGTCACGAGGCTCAGGTCTAACCGTGTGCTGGACGGTGTTCAGCTCAGGAGGCGTGGGGGTACCCGTTGGGTGAAGGCGGGGAGGCTGCGGGGCCTGACCTTCGCCGTGGGGGTGCTCAAGCGCGGGGGGAAGTTTTACGGGACGGATCGGGAGAGATGGTGGGGGGTGGGGATGAGGGAGATCTACCGGTTGCGGCGAGCGATTGAAGAGATTTTCCGGGGGCTTCAGCGGGAACTGGGGTGGACGGGGCATCGGCGCTGGCGTAGGGCCAGGCTGCTGGCCCATCTGGCCTTGGGGTTGGTGGCCTATGGGCTCATCGGGCGGCGGCGGGAGGGGCTGGGGTTGAGTTTCTACCAATGCCGACGGAGACTCATCGCGGGTAAGCTGAGCCTGGATTTGAGCCCTCTGTTACCGGTGCAGATAGAGGCCGCGTAAGTCCAGCTTAAGGGTCTGGCAGGTGGCCAGGAACTCGGCCCAGGTCTTGGGCGGGGTGACCCCCCACTCCTTGAGCTTGGCGGGCACGTACCACATGACGTTGGAGCGGTGGATGTTGACCGGAACGCTCCAGATGCCCCCCTTGTAGGAGATGAGGTCCAGAAGTCCTTTGGGGAAAGCCTTGAGCCAGCCCTCCTGCCGGAAGAGGGGGGTGAGGTCCTCCATGCGGTCCGCCACCACCCAGGTGCCGATCAGCTCCATCCCGGCGTGGACCTGGAAGGTGTCGGGGGGGTTGCCGCCCAGCATCCGGGTCTTGAGGACCGCCTTGGCGTTAACCCCCGCCCCACCGGTCACGGTGGCGTTGATGACCTCCACCCCGGGGTACTTTCGCTTGTAGAGCTTGATGAGGGCCTCGAGGGCCGGGCCCTCGTCCCCCGCCCACCAGGAGAAGATCTCCAGTTTGCCCGTCTGGGCCAGGGCGCCAAGTCCCAGGGCCACGCCTACCGCCAAAAGCCACCTTTTCATAACCTCCACCTCCTCTTGCGCCGCGGGCTTTCGGCCCGCAAGCCGGCAAACGCACCGGAGGGACCAGGTCGCTTTAAAGCGCTGGGTTAGCGGCGCTGATTCCTCGGTACCCACTTAACTCCCTCTGCCTACCCCTTGTCAAGGTATGGGGGCAGGGCGTAGCCTTGGGGCAAGGCCCGCTAGGGCCCCAAAGCCAGGTCCCGTATGCCCTGGTGCCTGGGCGCGTAGTCCAGGCTTAAAGTGGGGAAGTCCGGTGCAAGTCCGGCGCTGTCCCGCAACGGTAACCGGTCCCGCTTCGTGCCCTTCAACGCAGGCCGGAAGCCCGAATACCTGCCAGGGCCGCCCGCCTTTCCCCGAGGCGGGCACCTCACGCGGATGGGGGAGAAGTGGGGGTGATCGGCCTTTCGCCTTTGGCCCCTGCCTCCCGGCAGGGGCTTTTCCCTACCTCCCCCGGGCCTGGCCCTAGCGGCCTTAGGGAGGTAGGCATGAAGCGAGTGCTGGCGTTCCTTTCGGTCCTTTTGGCTTTAGCCCTGGCCTTTCCCCGCACGTTCACCGACGATCTGGGGCGTACCGTCACCCTCAAGGCCCCGCCTAAGCGGATCGTCACCATGCTCCCCTCGGTGACGGAGACGGTCTGCGCCCTGGGGGCTTGCGACCGGATCGTGGCCACCGACGACTACTCCGACTGGCCCGAAAGCGTGAAGCGCCTGCCCAAGGCCGGGGGGCTTTACAACCCCAACCCCGAGCTGATCGTGAGCCTGAAGCCCGACCTGGTCCTGGTCTCCAAGTACGGCAAGCTCTACGAGGCCCTGGAGCGGGCGGGCCTCACCGTCTACGCCGTCCGGACCGAGACCTACGAGGACATCTTCAACACGGTCCGCGCCTTGGGGGAGCTGCTTGGGCTTCCCTCCGAGGCCGGGCGGCTGGTGGCCCAGATCCAGAAGGAGGTCTATCAGGAAGAGGCCCGGGCAGCCAAGGCCAAGGACCGCCCCCGGGTTTACTACGAGATTGACCCCACGCCCTACACCGTGGGTCCCGAGAGCTTCATTGGGGTTCTCATCGCCAAGGCCCGGGGGGTCAACATCGTCCCCAAGGAGCTGGGCCTCTTCCCCAAGATCAGCCCGGAGTTCGTCCTGGAGAAAAACCCAGAGGTGATCGTGGCCACCTACCTGGGCGCCTTGGAGACCATCCGCAAGCGGCCGGGCTGGGACCGCATCGCCGCCGTGCGTCAGGGGCGGATCTGCGTCTACACGGGCGGGGGGGACAGCCTCCTCTCCCGCCCCGGCCCCCGGGTGGCCCAGGGCCTGAGGCTTTTGGTGGACTGCTTCCACAAGCCATGACCCTTGCCCTGCCCCTGGCCCTCAGGCGGAGCCTGGTCTTCGGCTGGCTCCTCTTCCTGCTCCTCCTGGCCTTGGTCCTGGGGGTGGCCCTGGGGGCGGTGGCCCTCTCCCCGGGGGAGGTGGTGCGGGCCCTTCTCGGATGGGAGGAGAACCCCATCGTCACCCAGCTCCGCCTGCCCCGGGTCCTGGGGGGGATGCTGGTGGGGGCTGCTCTTGGGGTGGCGGGGGCGGCTTTTCAGGGGCTTTTTCGCAACCCTTTGGCCGACCCTTACCTGATGGGTTCCGCCTCGGGGGCGGCCTTCGCCGTGACCCTCTTCGCCGTCCTTTTGGGGGGGCTTTCCCCCGCCTTCGCCCAGCACGCCGTCTTCCAGCACCTGCCCCTTTCCGCCACCTTCTTCGGCTTTTTGGGGGCCCTTCTCGCCACCCTCCTCACCCTGGTCCTGGCCGGGGGGGTGGCCCGCACCCACGAGCTGGTGCTGGCGGGGGTGGTGGTGGGGAGCGTCCTCACCGGGGCCACCACCTACCTGATGATGCAGGACGCCGACCGGGTGCGGGCGGTCTTCGCCTACACCCTGGGGAACCTGGCCTTTCTGGGCTGGCCCTCGGTGCGGATCCTGGCCCTCATCTTCCTGCTGGCCCTGCCCCCCCTCCTCCTTCTGGGCCGGGCCCTGAACGCCCTCCAGCTGGGTGAGGAGACGGCGAGGAGCCTGGGCCTGCCCCTGGAGGCGTTAAAGCTCACCCTGCTCCTCTCGGCCAGCCTCCTCACGGCGGGCGCCGTGGCCCAGGCGGGCATCATCGGCTTTGTGGGCCTGGTGGCCCCCCACGCCCTAAGGCGCCTTCTCGGCGAGGACTACCGCCTCCTCCTTCCCGCCAGCGCCCTGGGTGGAGCGGTTCTCCTCTCCCTGGCCGACCTTCTGGCCCGCACCCTCACCCGGCCGGCGGAGCTTCCCGTGGGCGTGGTGACCACCCTCCTCGGGGGGCCTTTCTTCCTTTACCTCATGTGGAGGCGGCGTGGCTGGGCTTGAGGCCAGGGGCCTTTGGGGGCTCCACACCCTTAAGGGGGTGGACCTCGCCCTAAGGCCAGGGGAGTGGCTCGCCCTCCTCGGGCCCAACGGGGCGGGGAAGACCACCCTCCTTAGGGTGATGGCGGGCCTCCTTAGGCAAAGGGCCGGAGAGGGGCTTTTGGAGGATAGGCCCCTTCTGGCCTACGGCAGCTACGAGCGGGGGCGGCTCCTCGCCTACCTCCCCCAAGGGTGGCCCTACCCCGAGGGGCTTTTGGTGGAGGAGGTGGTGCGCCTGGGAAGGCTTCCCCACCTGGGGCTTTGGGGCCGGGAGGGGAAGGAGGACGAGGAGGCGGTGGCCTGGGCCCTCGAGGCCACCGGGGCCTCCCACCTCCGGGGGAGGCTTCTTGGGACCCTTTCCGGTGGAGAGCGGCAGCGGGTCCTCCTGGCCCGGGCCCTGGCGGCGAAGCCCAGGTTCCTCCTCCTGGACGAGCCCACCACTTTTTTGGACCTGGAGCACCAGGCGGGGGTGGTGGCCCTCTTGAGGCGCCTGGCGGAGATGGGCCTCGGGGTCCTTTCCGTCCTCCACGACCCCAACCAGGCGGCGTTGGCCCACCGGGTGGCCGTGGTGCATGGCGGGCGGGTGGTGGCCCAGGGCAGGCCGGAGGCGGTCCTCACCGAGCCCCTCCTCCAAGGCCTTTACGGCCCTGGGGTCCGGGTGGCCCACCTTGGGGGAAGGCCCCATGTCTACCTGGACGGATAGGGCCAGGCTTTTCGTGAAGGGCAAAGCCTTCCTCCTGGACCTGGGAGCCGAGGTGGACCTTTACACGGAAAGGGGGCCCAGGCGGGCCCGCTACCTGTTGGTGGGCCAGGTCTCCCCCCTCGAGGTCCTGCGCCTGGGCCTTCCCCGCCACGGGGTCCTCCACTACCCCATGCCGGTGGACCCCCTGGACTTCGCCTGGGAAGGGGGGACTCTGGCCTTCCCCGGGCTTCGGGTTTACCTGGAAGGCCCTCCGGAGTTCGTGGAAACCCCCTACTACGCCTGGGTGGTAGGATGGCCCCCGTGGACCTAAAGGGGTTTTACGCCTACCTCCTCTGGTCCAGGGAGGCCCTGTGGCGGGCCCTGGAGGGGGTTTCCGAAGAGGCCCTGGAAAGGCCCCTGGTGCCCCGAAAAAGGCTCAGGAGCGTCAAGGCCCTTCTCCTGCACACGGCGGTGGTGGAGGACGCCTGGCTCCACGAGGACATCCTCCGCGCCCCCATGGTCCTGGCGGGCTTCCCGGAAGTGGAAGCGGTCCTGGAGCGGGAAGGGGAGGGGCTGCCCCTTACCTCTCTTCGGGCCTACCAGGAGGCCGTGGGCCGGGCCACCTGGGCCTTTCTCCAGGGCCCGGTGGACGAGAACCAGGTGGTGGCCCTGCACGACGCGCCCGAGGAGCGCTACCCCCTGGGGGACCTCCTCTGGCACGCCTTCTTGCACGAGGTGCGGCACTTGGTCAGGTGGTTCTTCTGCTGCGCCTTCTGGGGCAGGAGCCCCCCGCTTTGGACCTCTACTTTTTCCTGAAGGCGAAAGGAGGCCAGGGTGAAGTTCTCTAGACTGGACGCGTATCTGAAAGGGGCGGTGGAGGAGGGCTGGCTTCCCGGAGCCGTGGCCCTGGTGGCCCGGGAGGGGGAGGTGGTCTTCCAGGGGGTCTACGGCCTCCTGGACCCCGAGAGGGGCCTACCCATGCGGGAGGACGCCCTCTTCCGCCTTTACTCCATGACCAAGCCCTGGGTTTCCGCCCTGGCTCTCACCTTCGTGGAGGAAGGGGCCCTTGCCCTCCAGGACCCCCTGGAGAAGTACCTCCCAGGCTTCGCCCACCTCCGGGTGGGGCGGGAGGTGGGGGAGGAAGTGGTCTTAGAGCCCCTTAAGGCCCCCATCACCCTCTACGACCTCCTGCGCCACACGGCGGGCTTCACCTACGGGGTCTTCTTCCGCTCGCCGGTCAAGCGCCTCTACCTGGAGGCGGGGGTGGACCGGTACGACCTGGACCGGGAAACCTTCCTGGAGAGGCTTTCCCGGATTCCCCTCCGGTTCCAGCCGGGGGAGGCCATGGAGTATGGCCTTTCCACCGATGTCCTGGGCCACCACCTGGAGGCGTTCTCGGGGAAGTCCCTGGCCGAGCTAATGGAGGAGCGGGTCTTTGGGCCTCTTGGCATGAGGGACTCCGGCTTCGTGGCCAAGGACCCCGCCCGCCTAGCCCAGCCCTTCCCCAAGGACCCGGAGACCGGGCGGAGCGTCCGCCTCCTCCCCGTGGAGGGAAAGCCTCCCAGGTACGCCGGGGGCATGGGGGGTGTGGGGACGGCCTGGGACTACCTCCGCTTCCTCGAGGCCCTGCGCTTGGGGCGGGGCCTCCTCGCCCCGGCCTTTTGCCGCCTCATGACCCAGGACCACCTGGGGCCTCTGGCCTATGAGGGGATGCGCCGGGGGCCCGAGTACATGCCGGGGCCGGGGTACGGCTTCGGCCTGGGGGTGGCGGTGAGGCTTTCCGGCATGGGCCTGGCCCCGGGGAACCCCGGGGAGTGGAACTGGGCGGGTTTTGGCGGCACCTACTTCTTCGTGGACCCGGGGCTTGGGCTCACGGCCCTCCTTATGGCCCAGGCCCCCAACCTCCTCTCGGTCCTGGAGCCGGAGAGGGCCCTCCATTCCCGCTACGGGAGCCGCCTCTGGCTCACCTTCCGCGCCCTGGTCTACGGGGCTTTGGACTGAAGGGCCCTGTCCACCGCCTCCAGGGCCTGGGGGATGTCCTCGCCCCTTAGGTCCCGGTGGGTGACGAAGCGCACCCGCCCCCCCACGGCCCCCGCCAGGACCCCCTGGGCCTTAAGGCGTTCCAAAAAGCCCTGGGGGTCCGGCACCTCCAGGTAGACCATGTTGGTCTCCACGGGCTCCACCTTGAGCCCCAGGCGGGCGAGGCCCTCGGCTAGGGCCCGGGCCAGGGCGTGGTCCCGCTTGAGGTGCTTGGGGCCTTCCGTGAGGGCCAGAATCCCCGCCGCCGCCAAGACCCCCGCCTGCCGCAGGCCCCCGCCCAGGAGCTTGCGGTAGCGCCGGGCCTCGGCCTCGAGGTCCTTGGGCAGGAGGAGGAGGCTTCCCACCGGGGCTCCCAGGCCCTTGGAGAGGGAGACCATGAGGGTGGTGAAGCCCCGGGCCACCTCCTTGGCCTCCACGCCCAGGAAGGTGGCGGCGTTGAAGAGCCGGGCCCCGTCCAGGTGGGTGGGGAGGCCGTGGGCTTGGGCCAGGGCCTGGACCGCCTTCTGCACCTCCAGGGGCACCACCCGGCCCCCCGCCAGGTTGTGGGTGTTCTCCAGGGCGATGAGGCCCGTGGGGGCCTGAAAGGGGCCCCGGCGGATGGCCCTCTTAAGGGCCTCGAGGTCCGGCACCCCGCCAGGGGCGGGCACGGCCCGGACCAGGGCCCCGGCCAGGAGGGCGGGGGCCCCAAGCTCGTACTCGTAGAGGTGGGCCCCCTCCGGGGCCAGGACCTCGCTTCCCCGGGGCAGGTGGAGGAGGAGGGCCACCTGGTTGGCCATGGTGCCGGAGGGGAAGAAGAGGGCCCTCTCAAAGCCCAATAGCTCGGCGGCCAGGTCCTGGAGACGGATGACCGCGGGGTCTTCTCCGTAGACGTCGTCCCCCACCTGGGCCTCGGCCATGGCCCGGCGCATGGCCGGGGTGGGCCGGGTCACGGTGTCGCTCCTCAGGTCTATGGCCATGCCCCTAGCCTAAGGGCTCCACAGCCACCCTTTGGGCCAGCTCCAGGGGGAGGAGGTAGACCTCTCCTCCCACCCTCACCCGCACCCCGGCCTCCTTGTCCAGCACCTCCAGGAAGGCTCCCGGCACCAGGCCTAGCCGGGAAAGGAGGTTCAGGGTGCCCCGGTCCTGGGCCAGGGCCCGGGCCACCCGGGCCGGCCCCAGGGGGGCCTGGTCCAGGGTGAGGCCTCGCCCCTGGAGCAGGGTCAGGTCCCGGGTGGGGATGGGGTCCCCGTGGGGGTCAAAGGGGGGGTGGCCCAGGGCCTCGGCGATGCGCTCCTCCAGCTCCTCGCTGATGACGTGTTCCAGCCTCTCGGCCTCCTGGTGGACCTCGTCCCAGCCGTAGCCCAAGGCCTGGTGCAGGTAGGCCTCCAGGAGGCGGTGGTGGCGGAGGACCTCGAGGGCTACCCTTTGCCCGGCCTCCGTCAGCCTGGCCCCCCGGTAGGGGAGGTGCTCCACCAGGCCCAAAGCGGAAAGCTTCTTCAGCATCTCCGTCACCGAGGGGGGCTTGACCCCAAGGCGCTCGGCCAGGGCCTGGGTGGGCACGGGGCCTTTCAGGGCCTCCTCGAGGGCGTAGAGGTGCTTGAGGTAGTCCTCCTGGGCCTCGGACAGGGGCGGGCGGGCCATCCCCCTAAAGGTAGCATGGGGGCATGGACCTCACCCACTACCCCTACCCCTCCCGCCGCCACGTGGTCCTGGGGAGGCGGGGGGCGGTGGCCACCAGCCAGCCCCTGGCGGCCTTGGCGGGGATGGAGACCCTGTGGAAAGGGGGCAGCGCCGTGGATGCCGCCATCGCCATGGCCGCCTGCCTCACCGTGGTGGAGCCCACCTCCAACAGCATCGGCGGCGACCTTTTCGCCATCGTCTGGGACGGGGAGCTCCACGGCCTGAACGCCTCCGGCAAAAGCCCCCTGGCCCTCACCCCCGAGAAGCTTCCCGAAGGGCGGATGCCGGAGAGGGGCTGGCTTCCCGTCACCGTGCCCGGGGCGCTCTCCGGCTGGCGGGCCCTGCACGAAAGATGGGGGAGGCTTCCCTTTATGGAGGTCCTGGCCCCCGCCATCCGCCACGCCGAGGAGGGCTTTCCCGTGGGGCCGGAGACGGCTAGAGCCTGGCGGCGGGCGGAAGGGGTGTACCTTCCCCTCAAAGCCCCCGAGTTCCAGGCCTTCCAGGAGGTCTTCTTTCCCCATGGCCGGGCCCCCCGGGCGGGGGAGGTGTGGCGGAGCCCCCTCCACGCCAAAACCTTGAGGGAGATCGGGGAGAGCTACGGGGAAAGCCTCTACGGGGGCCCGCTGGCCGAGGCCCTGGCCGCCTTCAGCGGGGCCACGGGGGGGCTTCTCACCCTGGAGGACCTGAAGGCCCACGCCCCCGAGTGGGTGAAGCCCCTCGCTACCACCTACAAGGGCCTCAAGGTCCACGAGCTTCCCCCCAACGGCCAGGGGGTGGCCGTCCTCCTGGCCCTGAACATCTTGGAGGGGCTGGACCTCCGTCCCGAGAACCCCATGGGCTACCACCTGCAGATTGAGGCCATGCGCCTGGCCCTGGCGGACACCTACCGCTTTGTGGCCGACCCCCGGTTCATGGAGCTGGCCCCTGAGGCCTTCCTCTCCAAGGCCTACGCCGCCGAGAGGCGGCGGCTCATCGGGGAGAGGGCCCTTCCCCTGGCCCTTCCCGGCCTCAAGCCCGAGGGGACGGTTTACCTGGCGGCGGCGGACGGGGAGGTCATGGTCTCCCTGATCCAGTCCAACTACCAGGGCTTCGGCTCCGGCATCCTGGTGCCGGGGACGGGGATCGCCCTGCAGAACCGGGGCCTGGGCTTCGCCCTGGAGGAGGGGCACCCCAACCGGGTGGGGCCGGGGAAGAGGCCCTTCCACACCATTATCCCGGGCTTCCTGACCCGGGAGGGGAAACCCTTGGGGCCCTTTGGGGTCATGGGGGGGTTCATGCAACCCCAGGGGCACGTGCGGGTGGTCCTGGGCCTGGCGGACTTCGGCCTCAACCCCCAGGCCGCCCTGGACCGGCCCCGGTGGCAGGTGGTCCCGGGGGGGGAGGTCCTCCTGGAGCCCGGCATCCCCCAGGCCACGGCCCTCTTCCTCAAGGACCTGGGGCACAGGGTGCGCTACGAGGCGGAGTACGGCGCCTTCGGGCGGGGGCAGGTGATCCTCCGGCTGGAGGAGGCCCTTTGCGCCGCCTCCGACCCCCGGGCGGAGGGCCTGGCCCTGGCCCTCTAAGGGAGTCCCAGGAGGCGCTTCAGGCCCAAGGCGGCCTCCACCCCCTGGGTGCCGTAGTTGTTGTTGAAGATGACGAAGACCCTTTCCGCTCCCTTGGCCAGGGTGAGGGTGGCCTGGGCCAGGTCCTCGAGCTCCTCTTGGCTGTAGCGCCAGTTGAAGCGCTCGTAGGGCTTTTCGTGGGGGGCCTGCCAGGCTTCGGCGTTGCGGCCGTGGCAGCGGAGGACGGCCACGGGGTGGGTGGCCTCCAGGACCCGGGGTGGGGCCTCGGGGTGGGGAGGCGCGTCCACGCTGACGTGGATGAGGCCCAGCCGCAGGAGCTCTTTCTTGACGAAGCCCCAGGCCACGTACCACTTGGGGTTGCGGAACTCCACGGCCACCCAGTAGCCCCGGGTTCTCTCCGCAAGCCTCTCCAGGTACTGGAAGCTCCTGGGCTTGGGCTCGGTCCAGGGGGGGAGGCCGAAGTGGAGGTAGCCCAGCTTGCCCGAGGCCTTCAGGGGCTCCAGGGCCAGGAAGAAGCGTTCCCAGGCTGCTTCCACCACGTCCTCCGGCACCTCCCGCTGGGCCAGGTGCCCCTCCTGCCTGGGGAGGAGGGCGCGGAGGTCCTTGGGAAGGGCGCCGGCCTCGAGGCCGTGGCCGGTGAAGGCGGAGTAGGCCTTGACGTGGAAGAGGAAGCCCTTGGGGGTCCTCTCCACCCACTTGGCCACCACCTCCCTCCTGGGCAGGGCGTAGAAGGTGCTGTCCACCTCCACGGTGTCAAAGAACCGGGCGTAGTAGCGGAGGCGCTTCTCCGGGTCCCGCCTGGCCTCGGGCGGGTACCACCCGGACTGAAGCAGGGTCTCGTCCGTCCAGCTGGCCGTGCCCACCCGGATTTCCGCCACGCCTTCAGTTTAAGTACCCCGCCGGGGCAAGAGCCGCGGCGGGGGCCCCAAAGAAGCGCATCCGAGGCTCAGGGAAGGCTTTCTGTGGGGAAGAAGCCATGGGCGGCCCCTTAGGGCGAAAGGAGGAGGCGGACCCTCGCCCTCACCTCCCGCTCCCCCTGCCAGGCCCGCACCTCGAGGGGTAGGGCGAGGAGGTTCATTTGGGGCAGCGCCCCAAAGCGGCCCGCCAGGGGGGAGGCCCTGGCCGCCAGGGTCTGGGTGAGGGCAAGCTTCCCCACATAGACCCAGGGAGGCCCCCCGCTTACGGCCTCCAGGGCGAGAAGCCTTTCCCCCTCCAGGTAGACCTCGGCCCCCTGGGCGGGGAAGAGGGCCTCCACCCGCACCTCCACCTCCTTCCCCAAGGAGGCCCTGGGGGGCGAAAGCCTCACCTGGAGGAGGGGCCTTCCCGGGTCCACGGGCACCAGGCGGTTTTCCACCTTCCCGCCCGCCGCCACCCTGAGGGCCAGGGAGCCCTGGGCCTCCCACGGCGCCTGGAAGCGCAGGAGGACCCCTTCCTCGGTCCTTTCCCTCCGGAGAAGGGGCAGATCCAGGAGCTCCGCCTCGGCCACCTCCCGCACCAGAACCCGCCCCACCTCCCCCGGGGCCAGGGCCGCGGGCCACTCCACTCTGAGAGGCCTCGCCTCCGAGAGCCTCTCTTCGGGAAGGGGGGTGAAGGTGAGGGCGAGCTCCTCCTCGGTTAGGGGAGGTAGGTCCAGGGAAAGCCCCTCCGCCTGGTAGCCCCTAGAGGCCACGGGCTCCACCCGGTAGGTCCCCGGGGGCACCACCGCCCGGTTCCCGCAGGCCACGAACACCCCCACTTTCCCCACCAGGTAGGCCCCCTGGCCCGGTCCCTCGCACCGGAGGCGCACCGCCCCCGCCGGGGTGAAGGCCACCCGGTAGGGGCCTTCCCCGGGGCGGACCCGGACCTCCCCCGGCAGGGCCAGGAGGCCTGGGGGCGGGTCTATCCGCAGGGCCTCCCCCTCTCGGCGGACGTAGAGGCGGAAGCGCCCCTCGGCATCGGTGACCGCCTGGCCCCTCCTCCCCCCTACCCGGGCACCCGCTACCGGCTTCCCCAGGACCTCCACCCGCCCCTCCACCGGCGCTTCCTCGTACCCGCCCAGGGCCAGGGTGACGGGTTCGGGCACGGGGAGGGAGAAGGCGTAGCTCCCGGAAAGCCCCAGGCGAATGGCCCCGTTGTACTGCCCTTCCAACTTCAGCGCATAAGGGGCCTCCCGCCACTCCAGGAAGAGAAGCGCCCTCCCCGGGCTCAGGTCCAGGCTTCCCGAAAGCGCTCCCTCCCGGTACCCCAAGCCGAGGCCCAAGGAGGCCTGGGGCAGGAGGCTCCCCCGAAAGGAGAGGGCGAAGGGGGAAAGGGGGTAGGCCAGGGCGAAGCCCAGCTCCGGCCCTCCGGCGTACCCTCCCTGAAAGGCGTAGGTGAGACCGGAGAGGGTGCCCGTGTGGGCCATCCGCAGGGAAGGCCCCGCCGGGCCGTACCCCGCCTCGCCCCGCCACCCTCCCCAGGCCAGGCCCCCGTAGAGCCCCCCTTCGTAGCGGGCGTAGAGGTAAAGGTCCCCGTGGCGTTCCAGGCGTAAAGAGGCTTCCGAAAAGGACCGGAAGGCCCAAGGGAAGTTAGCCCTAAAGACCCAGGTGCCGTCGGCGTAGCCCATGGCGAGGGAGCTGGGGGAGAGGCGCAGGCGGTAGGTCTCTCCCGGCGCGTAGGTCCATTCCAGGGCCCAGGGGTAGGCCAGGGAGAGGGTGTGGGGGCTCTGCCGGTAGGTCATCCCTCCCTCTAAAGCGGGGAGGAGGCTGAGCCTTCCACTCCAGGGGCCTGTCCAGAGCGAGAGGCGGAGGGCATCGGTTCCCCCCAGGAAGCCCATCCCCACTTCCCGGGAGAGGGGGCCTTCTAGGGCCAGGCGGAAGGTGGGGATGCCCTCGCTATAGCCTCCCTCCACCCGCCCCTGGAGGGTGTAGGGGAGGGGGCTTCCCCCTTCGGGGAGGACCCGGACCTGGTAGAGGGCCCGCTTCTCCCCGAAGAGGAGGGCCAGCTTCAGGAGGCCGAAGCCAGAGAGGGAGAGCGCCACCTCCTTTTCCTCCCCCGGGGCCAGGGTGAGGCCCAAGGGGTTCACCCCCACCTCGCTCCCCTCGGCCTGGGCCAGGTGGACCCTTTCGGTCACGTTCCCCCGGTTCCGGAGCAGGAGCCGGAGACTCCCTCCGTAGACCTCCCGGGGGACTTTCGCCTCCAGGTCCCTTATGACCTCCACCTCCACCTTCTGGCAGACCTCCGTTCCCCCCTTGGGCCTGAGGCACACCCGGTAAGAGCCCGGCGGGGCCTCCTTGGGAACCTCCACCGCCACGAGAAAGGGCCCCTCCCCGGGGCTCGGCGTGAGAAGGAGGGGGAGGTCCGAGGCCACCTCCACCTCTCCAGGGGGGAGGCCCAGGAACGGGAGGACCAGAACCTCCCCGGGCCTCGCCGCCAGGGCCAGGGAGAGGAAGAGGTTCATTTGGGCCAGGACCCCAAAGAGGAAGAAGAGAGGGGGAGTTGGACGCATGGGGGTTAGTCCCTCTGGACTTGGTACGTGAGGGTGAGGGTGCCTGTGGCGGGCAGGGTGGGGAGGAAGTCGTAGGGTCTGACCTCAACCCAGTAGTAGATGTGCAGGACGGCGGTGGTGTTCCTCCCTATGTCGGCGAGGCCCCGGTTGTCGGGAACGGCGGAGAGAAGGGTGGGCGTGGGCGCGAAGCTCGTGGCGTTTCCGGAGATGACCTGAACCATGACGTAGAGCCTCGAGGTCCAGTCCACGGGGAGGGATCCGGAAACGCCCGTCACCCGCAAGCAGAACTTCGTCCCCGCCCCGCAAAGCGTCCCTCCCCTGAACGCCCGTCTTGGGGTCCGCACCGCGCAGGCCACCCGGTACAAAGTCCCTCCCGTCACCGCCGTGGGGAGAAAGCGCATGGGGGCCGCGCCGCCCAAGGGCCGGAGGTAGGAGGCCAGGTTGGCCACGTAGTAGGGCCGTCCCGCCACGGTTACCTGGGCGAGGGAGCCGGGGGCGGAAAAGTCGTATACCAGGTCCGTGGCATCACAGTTCACCCTCTGGCCCAGGGCCTTGGGAAGGAGGAAAGCAAGGAGGAGAGGGCTCAGGGCACGGCCCATACGCCCTCCGCCGCGTAGCGCCCGTAGGCGCTTTCCAGGATCAGGACCACCCGATACCGCCCTGGGGAAAGGGGCGCTTCCGGCTCCAGGGCGAGCTCCCGGTATCCCCCGGGGAAGACGGGGAGCTCGGCGATGGGGAGGCGGGCCACCTCCTTCCCCTCCCCACCGAAGACCCGGGCCTCCCCCGTGACCCTTTGGAGGACGTTCCCGGGGTTTTCCAGCGAGAGGGGAAGGGCCTTCCCCTCGCCCCCTACCTTGGCCCGGAGGGCGGGCCTTTCTGTTCCCCTCAGGGTGAGGTAGACGGCGAGGCCCAGGGAGGGGCTGGCGGTGATCCGGAGGCCTCCCGGGCCCGTGGGCCTAGGTTGCGCAGTGAAGACCACCAGGCAGGCCAGGGTGCCCTCGGCTCCGGGCGGGGCCTTCAGGGTGAGGCGGACTTCGGCGGTCCCCCTTGGGGGCGCGGTGAAGGCCGTGGGGGTCACGGTGAGGTGGGGGCAGAGGTTCCGCTCATCGCTTTCCGCCACGTCCCCTTGGGGCGTGAGGGTGAAGGGCCTTAAGGCTACGCTCAGAGGCTCCTCTCGGTCCAGGCCGTTGGTGAGGCGGACCACCTCCGTGACCTCCCCCCCAGGGGGCAGGACGAGCTCTAACCGGGCGGGGGAGAGGGCGAGGTCCACCTGGGCCAGGGCTTGGGCCAGGGGGTTCATTAGGGGTAGGGCCCCGAAGAGGAGGCCGGTGAGGGCGACCAGGGAGCGCTTCATGGTTTTCCTCTTTTAAGTGTACAGGCCGCTTCCGGCCTGGGCAGGAAGCGGCCATAGAGAACTCCTAGGGCCTAGGGCGAGGTGAGGAGGAGGTTGACGGTGATCTGCTCGTTGATGCCTGCGGGGGGAATGTCATCGTTGATGTCCATGGTGAAGAGGTAGTGGAGCTTGTAGTCGCTCTTCCCCTGGCCGCCGCCGCTGGCGTTGAAGAGGGTCAGGGAGCTGGCGATGGGGGTAGGGGTGGTGGTCCAGGAGCCCCCCTTACCGCTCACCTTCTCGGCGAAGACCTTGACCCGGCCGTTGCCCAAGGTGAGGCTCCCGCTAATGGAGTCGATCTTCACCGTCCACTGAGCGCGGTTGGTGAGGACGGTCGCCGTCCCGTAGTCGTTTCCGCTCGTCCCTGTAAGGGACGTGGGGGCGAAGTCCTTGGTGGTGTCGGTGGAGCCCAGGAAGGCCAGGTAGGCGGCCTGGGAGGCTTTGACGTAGGGGGTGCTGCCCACAGTTACCGTCTCCGTACCCGTCAGGCTCACGTCTCCAAAGTCGAACCGGTAGTCGGTGGCGTCCAGCGTGAGCCGGAGGATGGAGGGGATGTACACGGTAACGGTGTGGTTGTCGGTGGTCTGCGCCATCGCCGGGCCCGCCCCAACCAGGGTCAGGCTTACCAGAAGAGCCATGAGAGCAACTAGCTTCCTTTTCATCTATGCACCTCCTGAAAGATCTTAGGGGCCGGTTGCGCCACTGGCTCTCCCCCGTCCCATGGCGCCCATCTTGGGCTCGGGGGTTCATCGCCTCCCCTTAGAGAATCATATTATGTGGCCGCATGAGAACCGTGTTAAAGTACAAGGCCAGCCCGCCGCATCCTCAAGGCTTCTCGGGGCTCCGCCTCGCTCCCAAGGTCAGGAGGCCGAAGGCCAGCCCCCCGCGCAGGGCGGTGAGGGCGCCCACGAGAGCGGCGTTTTCTGGGGAGAGGTCGTGGGCGAGGCCCCACCGAGTTCCCGCCACGCCGGAGTAGAGGGTGGCGATGTTCTCCAGCGAAACCACTGAGGAGCAGGGCATTCCCCTCATG
>QGLW01000209.1_pt1 | contig 15777 bp, 18 predicted proteins | sample 1725341 | NCBI WGS metagenome assembly QGLW01 (sample SAMN05439265, study PRJNA331180) | Hot springs metagenome, whole genome shotgun sequencing project. | isolation source: microbial mat of Apron and Channel Facies of Mammoth Hot Springs | place: USA: Wyoming, Yellowstone National Park | collected... | reverse complement strand
CAACTTACAACCCAACTAAAAACACATTCTTAAGAGCTGAAATTTCATACGCTAAATCTTCTAGTGCTTTAAATGCTACACAAGATGCTTGGTTATTTGAAGACGATAAAGGAAATAAGAAAACTTCAAGAACAACAGGCGCTGTAGAGATTGGATTCTTGTTCTAAGAAAATATCCCCACCTGTTATAAGGTGGGGGCATCACTAAAATAACACTCTCTAATCTTCTTACCTATCACCCATCACCCATCACGTATCACGTCTATTTACAATTTTCAATCTTTGTGATATATTAAAGTAAAATCCAGATTGGAGGTTAAAAAGATGAAAATCTTATCAAAATGGCAGGAAGCTGTTGACAGAAAGGTTATTGAAGCTGTAGCATTTGGGGGCACGATGGATAAAAAGACTATAGCTCTATTATCCATGCTTGGCATTATTGGCTTCATAGGATTTTCGTTTGCAGATGGTTTAACAAGCTTTGTAACCTGTGATGGAGCAAGGAAAATTCATATGTATGCACGTCCAATTTCAATCTTTCTTGCTGTAATTGTCTTTATTGTAGGAATTCTGATGGCTGCATTTGAGGCTTTTGGAAAGAAATACGGACACGCATTAGCAATTCTACTATTTGCAGTTGTAATCACAGGATTTCTATGGGGAGCAAGTGGTGCTTTAGAGACATATGGAGCAAACCTTGAAAATTCTTTATGCGGACAGCAATAATACTAAAACATGAACAAAAAAGCTTTAATAGGCTTTCTAATAGGGTTGATATCTACCACAGGGTATAGTTATACAAACGACCCTGTAGATTATTGGGGAGATGCTAAAAAGGAAGAACCTAAAAAAGTAGAAGAGAAAAAGAAGCAGACAAGCGAAAAGAAAGAAGACCTGCAAAAGGTAATGGTGGTAGAGAATAAATACGAGACTATGGATGATAAAACTTTAATGTCTCTACCACCTGAGCAACTTTTGCAGATAAGTATTGACGCTTATAATCAAAAAGTAAAGAAAAACTTAACTCCAATAGAATACGCTTACTTTATGAACCCAAACGACCCGCAACTACAGATGGCTTATAGAAAATGGATAGAGTATCAAAACTCTAAAGCAACGCAGGTAGCAAACCCGCAAATAGCTATTGTAATGCAGGAAACATCTAAGATTAGCAGTGCCATAAATGAACTCAATAAAAGAGGATATGAAATTCTGTTCTTCTATGGAAATGACGTAAACTCATTAGAAGCAGACAAAGTTATCACAATGCTACAACAAAACGGGTTAAAAGTAAGTAGATACTCTACTAAGAATGCAGACATGTTTAAAAAATGGAAAGTAGATGCAATTCCAACTACTATACTTTCATCTAAGAAAGAAAACAAGGCATTCAAGTTTGTAGGTGCTATCAAAATGGAAGATGTATTACCATTGCTTTCAAAGGTAGTTAATAAGAAGGAGTAAGAAAATGAAGCCCATTTATAAAAAACTCATCCTAACATCACTAATACTGTCTTATTCATTACCTGCTACACATTCACCACTTATCAATCCTTCATACGCAGACGTAGAGATTAGAGAGTCAATGAGATTTGATGATAATTGGGATGTCCAAACGACAAAAGTGGGAGATTCTACTCCTTTGTATTTTAACTCGAATGGTGATTTAAAGATAGCAACGCCAGGCATGGTATCAGTTTCAATGACATCCCTTGCAAACGCTTTTAGTCTACCAAGTATAAAAAATTATATAAGTAATTGGCAAGATGTTGCATTATCGGTGGCAATTTATGCTCTTCAAAGCTACTTCCCTTCTGTAAAGGAAGCCATATCAAGTGCAAACTACATGGCAAATGAGGCAGGCAAGATAGGGAGTAATATATACAAAGATACGTATTTAGCGCATTTAAGCGGTAAGACTGCTAATATTACACAAGCTTGCGTAGTTGCTAAACTCGGTAAAAACCCGTTTACATCCAATGCAGACGAGATACAGAGTGCTATTGGTGATTATATAGCATCACGCGGCTATGATGAATATCAAAAACTTGTAAGTCAGTGTTCTATTGATGGTAATCTTAAAAGCCTTTTAAGTTCAGCATCTGTTGATGATTTGAGAAAATATCTTGATAGCAAAAGCTTGAGAAAAGCAATAGACGATAGATTTACTCAAATTTTTAGAATTGTAGACAACGGCATTAGTTATACTGTAAACAGTCAGAATATAAAAACCATAGCTCAAACGGGAGATGCTGATAAGGTAGGTGAACTGTTAGCGTTAGTGGCTACTCCTGAAGCAACGGTAAGCGATGACGGTAATCTGGTGCTAAAGGAGATGAAAGATGAACATGGCAATACTATTACACCTGATTGGATAGATAAACAGATTACAATTGGAATACACGATGATTTAATGGATCACGTATTTACACCGTTAGAACAAACGGCATCATCCGATAATCCTATGGGATTAGACGAATATTTAAATAATGTTAAGCAAGTATTTAGTAAGTATGGAATTCAGTTAGATACCACTCGACCTAACGACAGAGAAATTGTTTTTAATGATGATATGATGGTAAAAGTCTACCTGCAGTGGTATAGATACTATGAGGTGCAAAGATACGTAAATCAACTTAGAGCACAAAACAGCGACCATTCTAAAGATTATGATATTGTGCAAAAACAAAAGTTAGCATCAGAACTTTACGGTTTATACACTGATTCAAGAGATAGTGCAATAAAAGTTATAGTAAATGAGTTTAATAAAAAGGTTATTGACTCTACTTACATGCATATAAGCAGAGCAAAAGCAAAAGCTAAAGAGATGGAGAAACAGTCAGCAAAAAGCAGTAAAGATAATCAACATAATCAATGAGAATACTTATACTACTTTTGCTTTTAGCAGGGATATATATAAGTTATGCGGAACCAACACCTACAGAAGTTAATCAAGCTAAAAGTGCTTTAGACAAAAAAAATGAGGAATTAAAAGCCAGAATAAACGCCAACGAAGATGCATCACGAATGACGTATAATCCATCTGGTCAGCCAAATACCTATGTTCCTGCAGGCAATAAAACTATAGCATGTTCAACAGGAAACGACGGGAAAACTCACTGCTACATTATAGAATACAACTTACCTGTAATACAACCTGGCATGGAACTTGTTGGTAAAGAGAAAGATGCTGTGGTTCCTCAACCAAAGCAGTATAAGAATGTATTTAAGTTTATTGCTACTGTTATGTACATGTTTGCATCTATTTACTTTTTAGTCCAAATAGCTGCGGAATTTTTTAGAAAAAGATACATGCAGGCTTTAGCATTGCTGATGATGTATTTAGTAGGTTCGTCTATATTATACGTAGCTTATAAAATGGTATTTAATGCACCGTAAACGTAATACGTGATACGTGATGGGTGATACGTTAGAGTGGTTTTTACATTATTTTTAAAGAATATAAAATACCTCTTACACATATCACATATCACATATCACCTTTAACGCCGACCGAAGGGAGGCACAAATGGAATTTACCAGCTGGTATATCGGAGACTTGTATGAAACGGTTGTCGCATTAGCAAACATGAGCTCATCTATGGCAGGTAGTGTTATAAACCTGCTATTTTTGTTCGTGGTATTCTTGCTTCTTTTTAGGGCATTTATATCTTTTATGCATAGAAAGTTTGGGTCAGCAGGTATTTCTCTTTTATACGTGTTTTTACTTGGCTTCTTATTTCTTGGGTCAGGAAGCTACTACATAAACTATGTAAACATCACAGGATTTACAAAAGATGATAGTGCAAGGTTAGACCAAACCGCTCCGTCTGATAGTTATCAGTACGCCAAGGTAAGCGGAGAAACACAAAATGGCACTGTAAAAATACCTGCAAATAGAGATATACAAGATGCAAATACAATAAGATACAGATTAGATAATATTCCTCATGTGTATGTAATTCCTGCCTTTATGGATGAAGTGGCAGTTTCTCTTGCTACTGCGGCAGGGATTGGAAGGACTGGAGATTATTACACATTAGCAGTGGCAAGAAACCCTAATGTGGTCTTTACCATGGCGGCAAATCAAATGCTGTATGATTATGTAAAAGGCAAGGATGGCTATGCTCTATGTGAATTTGCTCAAAAGTTTTCAAGGTGTTTTAGAAAGCATGACAGCTTACGTATGTTAGGAGCATGTCAAGAACTTGGACAACATAGTGATTACAAATTGTCTCCTATAACAGAAGAAATATGCAATGATATGGTCAGACAATATGGAAACCATATGCAAGGATTCTTAGACCTAACAATAAAGAAGTATGCAAATACAAACGATACTTATAAAGCTATATACCAATCCTATTCCCAAATGGCACAGCAATTGAAAAATTCAGATTACAAAGGGCTTCCGCCTCCAGTCAAAGAACAGTTGGAAAAATCTATAGATAATTCGTTGGAAATTGCTGAATCTATAGTAAGAAAAGCGGATGATAACGGTGAAATTGCTCGTGCATTATCTGATAGTTGGTTCCTTAGCCACTTTGCCCAATATCTTGGAATGGCATTTAAAGAGTTTTTAGCTTCTCTTGGTAAATCTTGGCTCATTCAAACTTTATTAGTTCAAAACGAAATCGTTGTCTTTCTATCATTCTTCCTTCTACCTTTAGTAGTTTTAGTTACGTTTTTAACAAACAACTTTAAGTACCTAACTGAGTATGCGTTTGGATATCTACTGTTAAAGCTACAACTCCCGCTATGGGTTATAGGACACTACTTAGTAACAGGACATGTATTTAACAACTTACTTGCAAGCCCATCTATAAATGGCTTTTTATTAGGGCTCATCCAAAGCGGAGAAATTAATAACTCTGACATTCTTGTTAACACTATTACAGCAGGAGTAACATCTCTTGGTATAGGTTCTCTATTTCTATTTGGTAAAAGTGCAGCAGGTGGAATACAGCAAGGAGTAGCAGCAGGCGGTGAAATTGTCAAAGGTGCGATGGAAATTGGTAAAATGGCACTTCAAGCAGGAATGGCTATAGCTACAGCTGGTACATCTCTTGCAGGACAGGCAGGTATTGCTGCTTCAGGTGCGGCTAAATTAGCAGGTAGTGCAGGAGGTGCTGCAGGAAGTGCTGTAGGCAGTGGAGTAGGAAAAGCTATTCAATCTATGGCAAGCGCAAAAACAGCTTCTGATTTTGTAGGCGGTGCAACTCAATTAGCTACAGAAGGAATTAAAGCTCTTGGACAGAGGGTAATACAAAGAAATTTCACAAAACATCCTACTACAAAGGTAGCAGATGGTCAAGGAAACTTTGTTACTTTCAATAATAAAACAGGTGGTATACAATCAATAGACGCAAGCGATAAAGAAAGTTTTAATAAGTTTACGGATGCTCTAAAGAGGAGCGGATATAAGGTAAAGACAGGTGAAAATAGAGCTACAAATGAACATTTCCTTATAGCTGAAGATGTACATGGTAGACAATCAAGATTTGTGGGGGAAAATGGAAAGTTTGTATTTGACAGAAATGGTAGTGATAAAGAAATACATATAGATACTATTACAGGTGGACGTGAAATGAAAGAGGTTAAATAAATATAAAAAACCACTTGACAAATAGAAAATTTTATGATATAATTCGATCAAATTTAAATAATAGGAGGTAGTGTGTTGTTTAAGAAACACCCTTATACGTTTGTTTGTTCTTTTAACAGAGACATAACTTTTCTGTTTTTTAGCGAAAGTGGAGAGTTTGACGATGGATTTGCGTATCCAATGCATGTAGAATTTCCATCAATCCAATATGAACTCGAACCCGACCCACGCTTTGCTCATCTTTATATTCCTGTTAAAGAAAAATGGGAATTTTTAACGTTTATAGCAAATCTAAATATTATACTCTCTTACAGACATAACAAATGGTCACCTCAAAATATAGACGAAAAGCCACTTGCTAAGTTTGACGAATCAGTTCAAAAGGTGTTTTGGAACAGAGACAATATAGAAATATTGGAAGATTTAGGGAAAAATGTTGACGCAATCAATAACCTATTTGCAAGAAAAAACGAAATACTTAAAAGATTGAAAATATCACAGGAAGAGTTTGATAACTATCTACCATTAGCAAGGGAGTATATACAGCATGCAAAAAATAAACAGATAGAAGTATTCAATGCAGAGGAACTTAATTCGGTTTATGATAAGTTTTATAGTTTAGCTATGGACAATTATCAGATTGCTTTTTATATATACGACGAACAAGGGCATCCATTTGTAAATAAGTATCGTGAAAGGTTCCCACAGCCGAACCTTTTAAAACTCATGTTTCAAGAAGACTACCAGTATCCTTTAGTTGACGAATTTATTAAAGCTGCTGAAGTTTATGGAATACCTATAAGCCTTGCTGTAGAAAAATATATTGAGTATGCAAATAAATATACCTTACCTGAAGATGAACACTTTAAGACAGAAGCTTTTAAATTGTTAATGGATATGGGATTAATTTAGTGGGAGTGGTTAAATACATCCTTACTTTCTTACCTACTTACTGTCTCACCTACTCACTTCACATTAACATATCAATAAACCCGTACAATCTCATACAAGCTTTTTGGTCTAAGAATATTCCACCCATCTTAAACCCTTTCTTAAAGAACATATGGTCTATTAAAGTTTTTTTTAATTTATTTAAATCAGTGTTTAGCTTCCTATGACCTGCTATGAGGATTATCTCTTTGTTTTTATACATTGCTGTTAGATGCCCGTCTATCATAATTAAGTTATCAAGTCCCTTGACTTTTCTCTTGTATAGGTCTTTAAAAATGCCGATTGGTGAATAGTAGACAAAGTTATTGTTAGAGAGGAAAAATCTTATTTTTTCATCGTATCTATTTTCTACTGTAAGTTGCAGTTCTCCACTTTTTAGATACTCTTTTAGTCTTAGTCCTATTATAACTTCATAAATTCTTAATATTCCTTGAGGTTGGATTACTATATCATTAGTAGTACCATTACTACTAAGCAACATTAACTTTAAAGTGCTTGGGCTATGCTTTTCTAAATGTAATTTTAATTTTTGATTGCTTGCAGAAACTTCTGCCATACTTACCACCTTTTACAAAATTTTTATTATTATATCATAAATTGATTTTGCTGTTATGTTATTATATAATTATAACAAAATACTTGTTAATGGAGACTTACAATGCAAATAATAATGCTTGAAACACAGCCAATTAGAGATATGCCTACTTCTTATGTATCAGCGGACAGCTATGAAGAGATGATTAAGATAGTAAGCTACTATGAGAAAATTCTAAATACCTATGCTTATTCTGTGGAGAAAGGGAAAAAATACCAACTTCCCAAGTATTCCTTTGTAAACTTTTATGTAGATAGCAACTACTTTGCATACTATATGCCAACAGACCCTAAATACTATGATAAAATATCTAAGAAATACCAAATAGACGGCGGATATATAAAAATCCCTTTAAAAGGCAAGGTCTATACGCTACCTTTACTGAATTTTCCGAATGATACAAAGCTTAGGATAGTTGTTGTTAGAAGGTGATAGGTGATACGTGATACGTTAGATTGGTTTTAGACATACTTAAACAAAAAATGTAAAATACCTTTTGCACTTATCACTCATCACCTATCACGTATCACGTTTACGCCGAGTGAAGGGAGGCTTTGATGTCTAACACAAGAAGGTCGTATGCATCAGACCTTCACGAAGAAAAGGCTCAGCGTGAAGGGAAAGGGTTAATAGGTTTTCTGTCGGATTTAGATTGGCTGAAAGCAGCTGAATTGACAGACGGAAGGCCGCTTGATGAGACTAAAATAACTACTTCTGAAAAGCTTTTCCTTTTCTTTAGAGGTAGCAAGCTTGCCGCAGGTTCTCACTTTCTAATTGGTCTTACCGATTTTGTCTTGTTGATACTTTTCACGTGGCTTGGCTTTTCTATTTTAGCTAAAATTCTTTCAGTTATGTTAGAAATTACTGTAAAAATTCTCTTTCCAACATATTTAGTTAATCAGTACTATTTATTTCCAAGAGGGCTTGTCTACACATACTTAAAAAACTATTTCCTTGGCATGACTACCACATTTTTTATATTTGGTTTTGTTGTTATGATACTAAAGACAGTTGTTTTTGCATTTGCCAATCTACTAAAAGGAACAGGTGGTGGAATAGAAGATGTTATAATCTTCTTAGAAAAATGGTATCCACCTGTTGTTAACCCATACTATTTTGGATTTGAATGGATAATGCTGCTACTTTCCTTCTATCCTACTGTTTATTTTTATTACTATGTTAAGCATCATCCGTTGATAGAAAAGCCTTATATACCGCTTGACTATATTCCGAAAGTTGATGAGTGAGGTGATGGGTGATAGGTGATACGTGGGAATTGGTTTTTGACTTATTTAAATAAAGATGTATCTAACAATTACTCACTTAAAATTATGGTATGATATAATATAAGTAGAAAAATAGTGAGACTTATAGCAATTGATATCTGGAGGTTTAGTATTGATGTATGAAAGAAAAACAGAAGGTAAGATCTCCCGCTTTGGAAAAAGAATGAATATTTCTCCCCCGTATCACTTATCACGTATCACGTATCACCTATTAGCAACTTTATCAATAGTAGGGTTCTCCCATGCAGATGAAAAAGCTTATTGGGATACGTTGTATGAAAATATTAAGAAATGTGTTATGCAAGAGATAGAGTACGCACAACTTGGAATAGTGCCAAAAACAAAAGAAGAACTTAGAAACTTTTTGTTAGCAGATAATAAGAGAAAGGGATATTACGTCATTGTAAACGTATCTAAGTATCCATCATCGGACATCTGCTATCTACAGTATTTTCTAAATAAAAACGGCAATAAAGGAAAGTATTACATCCCTTCTCAAATAGTCTTAGCAGATATCTATAGCAGAGTAGCTGATGCGGAAATTATGAAGCAAAAATTATCTTCTACAGTAAAGCCTGAAGATATCGAAATATTGGAGGTAAAATGATGAAAAAAGCCATTCTTTTAGCAGTAATTGGTTTATTCTCCTTATCTTATGCAGACGATAATAAACCTATTCTTGATTATTACAAGCCTATTCCAACTGATAGCTTAGACAAGAGAGTTAGTTACATAGAAAGTGTATTTAACTCAAAGATAGAAAATGTAATGGAACAATTAAAAACAATACAAGGCAAGCAAAATGATTATGAAAATGCAATGAAATATCTTGCAAGTCAGATAAAAAAAGAGATAGAAGAGTTGAAAATACAGGTAGAGACGTTAACTGAAGAGTTGGCAAAACTGAAAGGAGAAAGACCATCTGTTTCTGCACATACACCAGAAGAATCAAATAACGCTGATTTTTGTACTACTAAAACGCAGGCATCTATTGTTAACTCTAAAGGGGAGGTAATTGCAAGGGTAAAAAAGGGTGTTAATCTTGAGGTGGTGGATGAATCTAAACGAAGTTATAAAGTGAAGTATAAAGATGATGTTGGGTATATAAGCAAGAAGTATTGTAAGTTAGGGGGATAAGATGAAGAGAGCTATAGTTAGCATTCTTGGGCTTGTATCTCTATCTTATGCTGAAAAAATATACACAGACGGAAGTTCGGATATAAAGACCTGCGGGATTAAAGACCAAGTAGGGTCTATAGTGGCACCATGTAAGATAACAGATATCTACTTTACAGGAATGGAAGCCAACATTTCTGCCACATCTCCAAATATTACGTCTTATTTACTAACTGAAGACACTGGTTCTTTAACAATATCGTGTAAAGATAAAGCGTATACCTTTGTGTTTAAATCATCTGATAAATGCGACAATCATAAGTATATCATAGACAAGACAAACATTCCTAAAGTAGATAAAGCACCAACAACAGAAGATAACTCTATTGTAGACAATGCTAAAGACTTAATGAGAGACATGGTAAACGGAGTAGTAAGTAGAGGATACGATATAAAACCTGTGAAAGCCCAGTCTGTAGTTGCTAATGATGATTATCTTAAAATTAACATAGAGACAGTTTATCTTGGTGGTCAGCTCAATGGATACATAGGGACAATCAAGAACCTGTCAAAGTTTGTATCCAAAAAAATATACCTGCCTAACTTAATGGAAAAAGGATGGGTAATGGTCTATATAGAAGGAATGGATGGGAAAGATGTAGAGTTAAAGCCTGAAGAAACAAGAAGAATATTTATCGTTGCTACACCAAATGCTGATAGGTTGACAATGCCATATAGGCAGTGAGTAAGTGAGTAAGTGAGTAGGTGGGGGTGGTGTTTGCATTACTTTTAAATAATGTAAATACCTCTTACTCGTATCACCCATCACCTATCACGTATCACGTTAAAAGGAGGAAAAAATGGATTTAGAAAAGATTATAAAAAAAGATGTAAGTAAGGAAGGAGAAAACGGCGCAAATAAAATACCGATAGATTTTAAGGATAAGAAGATTATTATAGGGGGAGGGATAATAGGTGGATTATTTTTGATAGTCCTGCTTGGTAAAATGTTTGGAGGTGGAGAAACGGTTCAAGTTCAGCAGGGAGTTGGAAGCAAGGAAATAAAAGCAGTAGTGGAAGAGTCAACAAAGCCATTAGCTGAAAAATTGCAACAACAGGAAGAAATAAATAAGCAATTGTTAGAGATGTTGAAAAAACAGCAGGAAGGACAAAAAACAGAGAAAAAGAAAGAGGAAAAGAAAGAAGAGCCGTCATCTCCTCTTAGTGCATTGTTTCCAGCACCAACACCTTCTCAACCTCAACCTTTACCTGCACCACAACCTGCACCAACACCTATGCCTTCTTTCCCAATGCCTGAAGAAAAGGAAAAGAAAGATCCACCAAAGCCTAAGTTGAACCATAAAAGTGTTGCAATAGAGAAGGAAGGTAAAATTATAATTCCTGAAGTAAATGAAGGTAGTGGGAAATCTGCATCATCGTCGGGAGATGGGTCTGCACCTGTATTTATTGCTGATGAAAATGGCATGCCTATTTTAAATAGAAATACTACAAATGCAGGTGGTTCTGATAGTAATGTAAAAAAAAGGAAGAGTGTTTATATCCCTGCAGGTAGTATGACATACGGAACGCTGTTGTACTCCTTTACAGCTCCTTCGGAAGGTATGTTCCCGCCTGTAGTGATAGAAATAGAAAAATCGGCTGTAGCTGCAAATAGATGGAAAGTCCCTATAGAGAAATGCTTTGTGTTAGTTAAGGCACAGTACGATATTTCAACTGAAAGGGCAATACTTGGTGGGAAGGATAGTGTAATGTCTTGCGTTCTTAGAGACGGGAAGGTTATAGAGAAGAAAGTAAATATAGCTGTAGGGGAAGAAATAAACGGAAACGTTCAGACGGGGTTAAGTGGGACTGAGAAGTGGTTAACAGGTGAAGATTTTGCTAAGATTAGCACGTTATCAACAGTTCAAGGGATAACAGCAGGGCTTCAGCAATCGTTAATGACACAATCAATAACAACTTCAGGCTCTGTAGTGAGTTCTATAAGCAACAGAGGACAGTATGCAGTTCTTAGCGGAGTTAATAATGCGTTTAATAGATTTTATGAGTTTTGGATGAAAAAATACGATAAAAAAGTTCCTGCGATCGAAGTAATAGCACCAAGACCTGTGTTTATTACATTTGTTAACGGCGTTGACTTAGGAGTATCTGATAAGGAATTAGGGTTTTAATAAGGAGGAGAAAAAATGAAGACTTTGCTTTTAACAGGGTTGGTTTTAGTGGCTGTTTGGATTACGTCTTGTTCGGTAAAAACAGACCAAAAGGTTCAAAGAATAAACTATTCATTATATGACAAGCTGTATAACGATGCAGAAAAAACAGCTTTAAAGCCAGTAGAAAAGGTAATAATTGCAGATAAACCTGTCTTAAACGCACCAAAGTATATAAAGGTCTATAGAGGAAGCTATAAAGATAGTAATGGTAATGTAATAGAAGGCGGGATTATTTTGCTAAAGATTGATGACGGAGAACCAAAAACAGATTTTTAGGAGTGATGCATGATATTTGCAAGCGAGTTGGCTAAGTGTAGGATATTTAAAAGAATAAGCAACATACTATTGGCTACAGCTGTTTTAGCTTTCCTATGGGTGTTATTTACAGCTCCAACTAACATCAAGACAGATAAGGATTATGTGTATGAATATGCAATAAAAAGGCTGAATTATTCGTTTACTACAGCTGATGATGCATTTAATAATAGCCTACAATACAAGTTTCCCAACTATGATGTCTTCATCAAAGATGAGCTGGAGTTTATTAAAGACCATGGCGTGATTAACTACTTCTATGTATCAGGTATTCAAGAACTTGGAAATGGTAGTTTTTCTGTAAGAGGTAATGAGATACAGCTGTGGTGTGATAAAAACACAGGGACATGCGATATAAAAAAGGCAGGTATTGAAGTTTATAATATTAAAAAGATTAAAGGCAAGTTTCAAATTATAGAAAGTAATGCACAATAATGGTATAATAAAACTATGCTATCGATATATAAACTATACAGAGCAATTGAAGATGGGAACCTACTTGTAAACAATACATTTATTGGCGGAAAGGTAAGAGAGTTTAAGTTGCCTAATAGTTATAAACAGACATTGAAGATAGACGGAGAAGTAATGCTATTTGAGTATATACCGTTTTCTATTCCGTCGTTAATTGTAAGGGAAAAGAAGATAGCAGAGCATATCAAGAAGAAATACCTGCCACTATTTGAAGATAGGCTACTTGAGACAACAGATAGGGAAATAGAGATATTTAATGCAGAATGGGATATTACACCTTATTTAAGATTGAAAGAACCAATGGATAATTATGTTAAAATAGAACATGAAAATAACAGGATTATACTATCTGCAGAAAGTGGCAAAAGAATGCCTGACAACTATGTGTATTACTTTAAACCGTTATTTTCAGATTACAATTTGTAGACGTGATATGTGATGGGTGATAGGTGATACGGGGAAGAGGTATTTTATATTCTTTAAAAATAGTGTCAAAACCAATTTTTCGTATCACGTATCACATATCACGTATCACTTCAAAAGAAAGGAGATGTGCATGATGAAGAAAAAATTATTCGTATTTGGAATGCTTGCAGTAGCAACCAACTCTTATGCAGGGTTAACAGATGACTTGAAAAATATAATGGAAGCTAAGCAGCAGGCATCTCAGCCGTCAGGAAGTTTGACCCAGTCTTTACAACAGATGCAAACAGCAAGCATTAAAGATGAAGTAGAGAGAAAGCTGTATAAACCAATCACCATTAATGTTAACAACGTATCCTTCGAATACCTGTTCTCTCTTATCTCTAACTATGCAAAAGTACCAATCATATTGAAAGATTTTGAAAATGCATCGTCTACGTCGGCATCATCAGTATTACCAGCAGGTGGGTCTACAGCTATCACACCAATGCCAGGAAGACCAGGGGCACCAAGAACAGCTCCTACTACAAATACGGGAACAACGGCTACTTCTACAGCTGTTGGCGGGTTATCTAAGCTTGGATACGTATCTTACTATACAGAAAATAAACCTATTATGTATGTATTAGATGAGCTATGTGGGTTGTATGACCTTTCGTATGACATAACGGATGACGGTAAGGTGATTGTTTACAGATATAAATCAGATGTGCTTCAAGTAAGACTTCCTGCATTAACAGAAAATATTAACTTAACAGATGACTACCTAACTTTAAACTATAAGAAGGATTTTTATAACAATTTAGAAAAGTCATTACAGGGGCTTTTAAAGGATGAAAACAGTAAAATTACTATAAATGAAATGGGGTATATAACGGTTAGGGCAAGACCGTCAGAAGTAGAACTTGTTAGAAAAACAGTAGAGCAGATAAACAAATACTTTACAACAACAATCCCATTAAGATTAACTGTTATAATAGTCAAATTAAATGACAAAAAGACGATGGGGTTAAATCTATTTAATTGGGTACAGTCCAATGTCGGTAGTGGACTATCTCTAAAAACAGGATACACAAGCAGCATACATCCAACAAACGCATTCACCATTGGAGTATCAGGCGCTAAACTGACTGGTGCGATAATCCAAGCACTTGGTGAAATTGGGGATGTAAGAGTTGTAGAGGATAATTACATGAGAGCGTTAAACTATAGACCGATTATGTGGAAGCCATTAACTAAGCAGAGAATTTTATCAAACGTTCAACTAACATACATGCAATCTGCACCTACGGTACCTGGCGGTGGAAGTGGAAGTGGATCTATAACAACTCCACAGATAACAACAGAAACTGAAAACATAGACCAAGGAAGCAATTTAATGCTTGTTCCTTACGTATTAGATGAAAAAGAAGGCAGGATTGTAATTAACTTCTACAGAAGCCAAAAAGATATTCTAAAGCTTGAAAATTGGGAGGTAAACCTTGGCGGCGCAGGCTCTACTCAAATCATCCTACCAACTGTTAAATCTTACTCACAACTACAAGGTACAGAACTTAGAAAAGGTGAGCAACTGATTTTATTCTCATCTACCTTAACAACTGCCCAAATTCAAAAAGAAGGTATTCCGTTCCTACAAAACATACCAATACTTGGATACCTATTTGGAACTCAAATAAAAGAGGATGATAAATTCCAAGTAATTGTAACAATTAGCTATGAGGAGAAATAAGTAAGTAGTGGAAGTGGTTTGATGCATGTATTATATTAATAGTAGGAAATAGATATAAAGGTGGTGTGTGATGAGTAAAATAAACAAATCGAAAGGCTTTACATTAGTAGAGTTAATGGCAGTTGTATTAATACTTGGTGTCATCTTAGCAATAGCAGTACCAAAATTTTTTAGACAAGCACAAAATTCAATTAGTGGGTCGCAAATCATCTCTGATTTTCAGTATATAGCACAAGCCATAGGCAACTATGCTTCTGATTACAGAAAATATCCCGACCAACTATCAGACCTAAATAGTGGTGGCTATAGATACCTACCTGACGTGGATATTAACGCAAATCAAGCTGTGATAGATAACCTAACTTTTTCCTATGTGCCTTCGGATAGTGATTGCGGTAGCAGCCCATCTCTTTCTATAAACAATATATCTTCCGAAAGTTATAACGAAGTGAAAAATTACATTGGAACAGCTATAAAGTGGAGATTAAATGATGCAAACAGAATGGTTAAGCTTTGTTTGTAAAGGTGAAATAATGAAGAAAAAACACGTTGAACGTGGTATAAGTTTGGTAGAGGTAATGTTGGCTGCTTTGGTGGTGGCTATAGTAACAGGGATAATTCTTAGAAACTACATATCAGAAAAACAAAGAGAGGTGTATAGAAACTTAGCACAGGTTATCGTGGCGTTTGATAAAGGTGTTTTTGATGCAGCTGCAATGGTTCAAACTGCAAACGTTAATTACAGACCGATATTAAATACATTAAATCAAAGTGTATCCAGTAGCTTTGGCATAGTCTATTCACCGTCCCAATTTGTATGTCCTTTAACAAGAACAAGAAGTTGGATAACTCAAAGCAACTTTCCATCTGATTACGACAATTTAAACTCTAATGTTCCTGCTAACTTTTTAGACCCAAGAATTCAAGCAGGTAAATTGGACGGTGAGTATTCAATAACAGCTTGGTATCGATTTATATCCACAAACTCACAAACAGGTAGAAATAGGTATGCTTTATATGAGCTTGAAATAACACATGCAGATGGAACTGGAC
>QGLW01000208.1_pt1 | contig 15804 bp, 18 predicted proteins | sample 1725341 | NCBI WGS metagenome assembly QGLW01 (sample SAMN05439265, study PRJNA331180) | Hot springs metagenome, whole genome shotgun sequencing project. | isolation source: microbial mat of Apron and Channel Facies of Mammoth Hot Springs | place: USA: Wyoming, Yellowstone National Park | collected... | reverse complement strand
AGACAAACAAATACACTCCTTTCTCATAATAATGACATTTTCTCAGATTGCTTATACTATGACAATATCACAGACCTATAACATTAATCAAATAAAAACTTGCTTTTTAAAAAATATTATATTATTATTCATAATATGAATAAAAATCATTCAAATCATGAATTAAAATACAAAAAGAGACTGATAGGAGACAAAATAAAAAAGCTATAGATAGCTTTCCTGTCGTTGTTCTTACAGGTGCAAGGCAGGTAGGAAAAACTACATTTTTAAAAGAAGAGTTTCCAGATTTTAAATATCTAAATTTAGATGAATTTACCATCTTAGAACAAGCCAAAATAGATCCATATTCACTATAGATTGGAGCAGAAAAGGTTATTATAGATGAAGTTCAAAAATGCCCTGAAATTCTTTTAGCAATAAAGAATACAGTAGACAAAACCCAGAGAAAAATAAAATTTATTCTTTCGGGTTCTTCTAATCTTCTACTTATGAAAGAAATATCTGAAAGTCTCGTTGGAAGAGCCATTTATTTTGAGATATTCCCCATGACATATAGAGAAATTACAGGTAATATAGAGAAAATTAATTTTTTAAGATTATGGAAAGATGATTTTATTGAAGAAGAAACCTTAGAAAAAATCAATCCTATACCCTTTATCTTAAAAGGTTTTATGCCTCCATTATTGTATATAAATGATTTAGATTCTATCCTTTTATGGTGGGAAGGATATATAAAAACATATTTAGAAATAGATCTTAGAGATCTTTCTCAAATTGAGAACCTTCTCGATTTTAGAAAACTTATGTCAGTTTTAGCTCCAAGAACTGGTAATATAATAAATCAGACAGAAATTGCAAGAGATATAGGTTTAAGTCAACCTACTGTTTATAGATATTTAAAACTTTTGGAGATATTAAATATCATAAGAAGGGTTCCTGCATATTTTTCCAGTAGAATTAAAAGAGTGATAAAATCACCTAAAATTTTCTTTATAGATCCAGCCCTTTGTGCTTATTTATCTGAATATCATGATGAAGAAACCATAAAAAATGCACGTGAATTAGGTAATTTTTTTGAAACTATAGTATTTTTACATTTTCAAGTATATTCAGAGCTTCTTAATCCCAAAGGTAAACTATATTATTATAGATCTATTTCTGGTAAAGAGGTTGATTTTATCTTAGAATGGAGAAGAAAACTTCTTGCTTTTGAGGTTAAACTTACTGAAAATCCTACAATTAAAGATATTAAAAATCTTATAGATTTCATTGAAGAAAATCCAGATTCAATAAGAGGAGTACTTATTTATACAGGAGATTCAATAAAATATCTTCACTCAAAGGTAATTGCTATTCCCTGGTGGTGGTTATAAAAATGCGATAAAAGCTGAAGCATTCTCATTCTTATATACTGAAATTCTTGCTTATCTTAAAGAGGAACAGTTACTAATAAATTCCCCTTCTTCAACTAAATATACTTCCTCTTTGCTTTATTACAACAAAACCTATTTTCTGAAGTAAACTTATAACTTCCTTAGGTCTTACTATAGGCAATTTAGACATAAGCATAAATTTCTAAATCAACCTTTATATTGAAAGATTCTAAAACTCTTAAAGGATTAGTCCTTAAAGGGTTCTCTTCTTCTGGTATAGTACTTTCAAGATAAAGATTTATTACTCAATAAGATTAGATTTTGCCTCTTCTGGAGTATCTCTTTGAGAGACTATATCTATCTTCTTCTTAAAGTATAATACCTGTAAAAAAACAAACTTAGACATCCTCTTTTATCCTCATTCTTTTTTCTTGCAAGAAAATCTTTAGACTTTCCTTAGTAATATCTCAGAATCCAACCCCCATCCACCTCTTAATCTCTTTCTTTTTATGGAATAATTCTCTTAATCCCTTCCATCTTGTCAAAGTCTTCATCATAACTATAAATCTCATTAACCTTATATTCCAACATAAAGTAATAATTAAAAATATCAGCAGAGGAGATATTCATTTTTGAATAAGCTTCTAAAGCTTTTTCAACTATATTTCTAAAATCTAATTTCAAACCCCTAAGGTTTAATATAGGCATAAGTAAGTCCTTAATTTCTTCTCTGGAAAGTTTGTAATAGCTCTGTAGAGTAAAGATTGTTTCAAATATTACTAAAGGGCTAGTTAAAACCTTTTCTTCATTCCTTTCTACTCTCTTTAATAGCTCTAAAACAGCTTTTGCTTTTTCCTCATCATCTCTCGTAAAATATCATAATAAAAGGTTAGTATCAAGAAATCTCATATCCTAAAATTCCCTTAAAACTTCTTCTGCAATTTCTTCCTCTACTATTTCTCTTATTCTCTTAAAATCTTCTGGCTTTCTTTTCGCCTTTACCTTACCAAAACCTTCCTCTAACTTTGAAGGAACAGGAACAATCTGTACTACATTATCCACTATAACGAACTTAACTTGATCTCCAGGTTTAAGTTTTAGAAACTCCCTTATCCTTTTTGGTAAGGTGATCTGTGATTTTTTTGTAAGAACTGACCTATCAGTAATCTTAGGCATATTCACTTACCTCCATTTTAGTAATACTATAACTTTAGTATTATTATAATTTAAAGGAAACCTAAAATTAAGAGATCTCAGAAAATAGTAGGTAACATAATTTTTTCCTAATAAAACTCTTCCTAATTTTGAAGATTTAATAATCAATGAATTTTTCCTGTTATCCTTTTAGAGTAGTTATTAAGACCTGTAGGTCTTTTTACTAAGATTTTATCCGAGTTTTTTTAAAAGTAATAGCTATTCCCTGGTGGTGGTTATGATATTTTTCTCTCTACTACTCTTTGTAATACAGACACAACTTCATCTATTTCCTCTTCTTTTAAATTATTATGGAATGGTAATGCTAATGTTCTTTTTGATATATTTTCAGTAATAGGAAGATTATTTTATTCAAAAATTCTAAAAAATGTTTTTATTATTATTAGAAAATCACTCCAACATGTAGCTTTCTCAGCATATTCAAGATTGAGTTTTATTTTTTCAGGCATTACTTTATCGATATAGATTTTTTCTGGATCATTTGCTTGTGCTAAAATTTCATTTTCATTCACATATTTAATAGATGCAGGATCTGTCATACCCGGTATAATATCTAATACTTTTCTCTGTTCCGAGTTATATAATACTACATATTTTTCAACTTCTGGTCTTGGCCCTACAAGACTCATTTCTCCCTTTAAGACATTAAGTAACTGAGGAAATTCATCGAGTTTATACTTTCTTAAAAAATAGCCCACTTTTGTTATCCTTGGATCATTGCCAACTGTAATTAAACTACCCTTTTTTTCTGCATCAATAACCATTGTTCTAAATTTCCACATGTAGAAAGGTTTTCCTTTATAGCCAATTCTTCTCTGTATAAAAAATACAGGTCCTCCGTCTTCTAACTTTATCATTAAAGCAATTATTGCCAAAAAAGGCAAAAGAAAAGGTAAACCTATTAATATAAAAAACAGATCAAAAATCCTTTTACACTTCCTCATCTTTATCTTTTATAAATTCTCACTACATCCAATACTGCTTCTATTACATCATATACATCTTGATCTGTCATACGTGGATATAATGGTAAACTAATAATTCTTTGATAGTTCGCATATGCAATAGGAAAATCCTCCGGTTTATAACCATATTTATTTCTATAATAAGTATGTAAATGAATAGGTATAAAATGTACCGATGTTCCAATATTTCTTTTTCGTAATTCCTCTATAAATTGATTTCTATCTATCTTTAAAACTTGTAAATTTAGTCTAAGGACATATAGATGCCATGCATGCTCTACATATGGACGTTCTACAGGAATCTCTAAAGCTTCTTCTTTTGAAAAAGCATCATTGTACATTCTAACAATTTCTTTTCTTCTTTTTTGAAATCTTTCAAGCTTTTTAAGCTGCCACAACCCTATACTCGCTTGTATATCAGTCATATTGTATTTAAAACCAGGAGATATCACTTCATAATACCAACTTCCTTCTTTTGAATACCTTTTCCATGCATCTTTACTCATTCCATGAAGACTTATTATTCTCGCTTTTTCTATAAATTCTGGATCACCTGTTAGCATTCCTCCTTCTGCTGTAGTTAAATTCTTAGTAGCATAAAAACTAAAACACACAGGATTATTGCTTGAACCAATATACCTATCTTTATATTTTGCTGAAATAGCATGAGCTGCATCTTCTATTACAAATAAATTATATTTTTTGGCAATATCATAAATATAATCCAGTTCCACTGGATGTCCAGAATAGTGTACTGGTAATATTGCCTTTGTCTTTGAAGTTATAGCACTTTCAATTTTATTTGGATCAATATTAAGAGTATCAGGCTCCACATCTACTAATATAGGAAGTGCACCTACATGTTCAATAACATTTACTGATGCACAAAAAGTCATAGGTGTAGTAATTACTTCATCCCCAGCACCTATTCCTAAAGTAACTAAAGCTGTATGAAGAGCAGCGGTGCAAGAATTAAGAGCAAGAGCAGAAGGGGTATTAAAATAATTTTTAAATTCTTCTTCAAACTTCTTTGTTTTTGGTCCTGTTGTTATCCAATCTGACCTTAAGGTATCAATAACTTCATTTATTTCTTCATCTTCAATAAGAGGAGGAGAAAAAGGAAGAAATATATCTCTCATTTATTGATACTCCTTTCTTTAGCTTTCTTAATTTTAATCACTTAAACAGATTTATAAGATATTATAATCTAAAATATCCTATTTTTATCATCTAGAATATTACTCTTTAAATTTTTAAGATACATTATCTATAACCATTAGATTCCATGCTCTATATAAATGGAAAAATATACAGATAATAAAGAGAAGATAAAGATAAATATATAATAGCAATATTCACTCATTTATTGCCTCCAGAAATTTTTGAGCTAAAACTTTATAATCATGATTTTTAATAACATATTCCCTACCTCTTTTCCCCATCTCCTCTCTTTCAGCAGGAGACATCTCAATTAACTTCTTGATAGCCTCTGCAATAGCAATAGGGTCCTCTGGGGAAATAGATATTCCACAACCGCTCTCCTTTACTAAATCATTTCCTGCTTCAATAGCATGTATTATAGGTTTTCCAGCCATCATATAATCAAAAAGTTTATTAGGACTTACACCATAACGATACAACTTATTTTTCCTAAAACCTATATATAGAATATCCATTTCATTTAGTACTAAAGGAATTAAATTTTTAGATACTGGGGGTAGAATTATTACATTATCAAGCTTATTTAATTCTACATATTTTTTAAGATTTTCTTTTTCAAGACCTTGTCCAATAAGTACCAAAACTACAGGTAAATTCTTAAGATAAGTAGCAGATTTCACAAAATAATCTAGAGCATTGGCCACATTAAAAGAACCTGCATATCCTACAAGAAACTTCCCTTCTTTCTTCAATTTATATATAGCCTCCTTGTGTTCTTCAGGCAATTGAGTATTAAGTAGTTGCCATTCATTTATATCAATTCCATTAGGAATATGCACAAATTTTTTAGGATCTAATCCTCTACTAACCATATAATCTAAAGCTTTTGGCAAGATAGAGACAACCTTATCTGCATGTTTATATGCAAAATCTTCTGCAATCTGCATTACTACAATAAATGGATGCCATTTAGGCATCCCTCCGAGTTCTATAGGAGTTAATGGCCATAAATCATGGACCTCAAAAATCAACTTAGATTTTGAAAACCGTGAAATCAAATATGCTGGAAATATATCTAAAGGATAAGTAGAAGAAGCAATAACAACATCTGGTCTAATTTCTTCTGCAAACTTTCTACTGTTTTTGATTAATTTTATTATAAAACTAAATATATTTAATACTCTTTTTATACCATTACCTTTATAAATAGGTGTTACTATCCATAAGTATTTTATGCCATCTATTACTTCTTCTTTCTTATAGTTTTCAATTTTAGGATTTTTACTTCTTGCATGGGAAAATGAAGATGCAATTATTGTAACATCATGTCCCATCTTTAACCATTCTCTCGCTAAATAATAAGGTCGATATTCCATACCATATTGCGGAGAACCAGCGTAATGATTAATAATTAAAATATTCATTTTATAATATCACCTTTTTTCTAAATCTGAATATATTATTAAATAAAAAAATTTATATGTTAACTTTTGCTTAACTCTTATACAATATCTCCTCATACAATTTTATCAATTTCCCGCTTTCTTTTTCCCAATTATACTTTTCTAAAACTGCTCTTCTTCCATTTTCTCCCATTTGCCTTGCCTCATCTAGGTGATCTATTAAATACTTTATTGAATTAGCTATTTCTTTCGGATCAAGTGGATTTACACAAATACCACAATTATTACCTTCAACAATTTCCTTCCATAGAGGAAAATTTGAAGCAATAACAGGAAGACCTGCCAACATATATTCAAATATCTTATTAGGCATAGCATTTATATGATTTGGCACTGGAAGAAAACATACCATACCAATATATGCATCATTTAAAAGATATGGTACTTTTTTAGGATCAACCCATCCTAAATATTCTACTTTTTCATAACCCTTTAATTTTTTAACTTTATCTTCCAAATCTTTTGATTCAAATTTCCCTGCTAAAATTAATTTTATTTTTTTATTTTCAAAAAACTCTAAGGCCTTAATCATTTGTATAATACCTCTTATTTCGGCAAGCCCCCCTACATATATTAAAGTATAAACATTTTTATTATCATAATATTTCTCTTTATACGAAAAATTTTCAATTATTGGGAAATTCTTTACACTAATAGCCTTTTTATGATATGAAAAATTCATCAATATATAATCTGTAGCAGTTATAATACCATCAAAACATAATGACGCATCTTTTTCAAATACATCTATAATAAAAGATATACTTTTTCTTAAAATTTTGGGAATATAATACTTTGAAAGAATCTGTTTCCCATAATCCTCATGTACATCATAAATCACTTTTCTTCCAGTAAATATTTTTAATAATACTCCTACCGGTAAAAGCTCAGGATCATGAAAATGATAAACATCCGCTTTTAATTTCATTGCCTTGCTAAAAGCTTTAATAGGTAATATTAACATCCTTTTTAATCTACTTTTTATCTTTGGTAATGATATTATATTTATTCCATCTACATTTTCATCTTTATCATGTTGAGCTATAAGATAAACTTCATAACCTGCTTTAGCAAGTGTTTTGCATTCTTTATGAAAAATGCGTACATCAAATGGAGAATGTACTGTCGTTATGTGACAGATTTTATTATTCAATATCCTTTTAAATACCATAATTATCAATCCCTTCTTTCATAATTCTATGACTATTAAAGAAAGCAATTGTTACAGCTATAATCAAATTTAATCTTGGTTCTTGAAAAGGAGCATTTGTTATAGAAGTTATCAAAATTATAGATAAAAAAGAGAAATTTAAATAAGAAAATAAAAGTTTTCTAAATTTAAAAGAAATATATATCTGATACAATAAAAAAATAAGATATGTAAGTAGAGAAATTAACCCAAAATTATATAAAAACCATAAGTAACCACTATCTATATATATATTTCTTGAATAATAAAATTCTTTAAAACCACCCGTTCCTAAAATAAGCTGTTGTTTTACATTATCTAATATATAGTTCCACACTATAATTCTTTTTTGCCAAGAGCTTATTTCTTCTATATTCATATTTTTGATTGATCTTAAATATGATATTGGCAAAATATTATAGACAATAACAATAAAACCTACTATTATTAAACTTGTTAATATGGTTTTTAAATATCTCTCTTTGTACTTTGAACCTGTAAAAAAAGGAATAAAAAACGTACTAAAAAGCAATGCTAAAAAAGTTGTTCTTGATTGACACAAAATTACTATCAAAAATGAGATTAAGGAAATATACAAATATTTTTTAGATCTTAAAGATAAATACAAAGCCATAAATAGGGCATAAAAAAACGAAAAAAGAATAGCATTGTTATTTGGATTGCCCATTATCCCTAAAAGACGTTTAATATCCTGTCTTTCCATAAAAACAGATAGATGAGTTTCAGGAATGTATAATCTTCCAATATAATTATTAAAACCAAACAAATTAAAATATTGTATAACATTCATAAATACTATTAAAACAAAGAATATTTCAAAAATTTTAATAAATTTTTGACTATATTTAATAAAAGCCTTAAAAAAAACATTAAGAAAAATTATGAACTTCAATATCTTTATAGGCTCCCAAAGAGCACTCACATATAATATATTTTTGTTTATAATAATAGAAAATAATTCTATTATAGCCAAAAAAAATATTATAAGTACCTGATTATTAATCAATAATCTTCGTTTAAAAATAATTATGGGAAAAATAAATAAAAAGAGTAAATCTTCAATTCTTATAGATAAGCTTGAAGAAACTCTAAAAGAGGGCAAAAATAGAATAGAAAAAATTAAAAAAACACTTATTAAATAGTCAATATCCCAAATATAATTTTTGTTATTATTGAATTTCTTTATGAGTGTATCCATAACGTTAATTTATATTTACCACTATCCTTATGTACTTATTTTATTCTTTTGATAAAAGCTCATTATATATATCTAGATATTTCTTCATATTTTTAGAATAAACACCATGCCTTTGTATAATTTTTCTATTTAAAGAAATCATGTCATAAACAAAATCCTTGTTATTAGTTAATTCTATAGCCTTTCTAATATAAAGGTCTAAACTGTTTATATTTTCTACAACAATTGCATTAATACCATCTATTAAAAATTCTAAAACAGAAGGTACATTTGATACCACAGGCAAACATCCACATGCCATTGCCTCAAGTAAACTTATAGGAACTCCATCACTTACAGGTACAGATATAAAAATCTTACTTTTTAAATACCATTTTTTCAACAAATTTTTATCCAACCACCCCACAAAAGACACATAATCTTCTAAAGCATTATTCTTAACAAGAGTCTTTAATCTTAAAGTTTCCTCACCCTCACCTGCTATAACAAGCTTCCAATCAGTATATAATCCAGACTTTATAAGCCTTCCAAATGAATCTATTATCTTATCTACCCTATATATTTTATTATGCAATCTATTAGAAAAAATAATATTTTCTTTATCTTTCAACAAATCCCCAATATCAACTAAATAATCGTCATATACCCCAAAATTCACTAATCTTATATTCTTATCTACTTTACCTAGAATATTTCTAACAATCAATGTCTCAAAAAAAGATTCAGCAATAATAATATCAGAATGTAACAAATTGAATTTAACCATCTGTCTCAAAAAAATATTCTTTTGTGGCAATAATAATATATCAGAACCCCATAAATTTAAAACAGTTGGAATCCTATAATTTATATTAGCTAATAGACTATAAAACGCATAACTATTAGCTTGATGAATATGTATGATTTCAGGCTGTTCTTTTTCCAAAATTTCTTTTATTTTTTTTACTGATATGTATATATTCCATATTTTTTTAAAAGAAAAATCTACTTTATAAACTGTACAATTCAAAGGAGTATTTTCAGGTATTTTATTAGTTATCAATATTATTTTTTCAAAATAATTACTAAAAAAGTTTAAGAATTTACTTATATGAGGCCCTTCGCTTCCTACAAATGCAATACTATTTAACATTTTTAATCTTCTCCCCAAATTTTCTTTATTTTTTTTGCAGGTACCCCACCATAAATCCAACCACTTTCTAAATGTCCTTTTACTACAGATCCTGCAGCAATAATACATAATGGCTCTATAATACTCCCATATAATATAATAGAACCTGCTCCTATCCAAGAACCTTTTCCAACAATTATTTTACCTTGTTGCCGTTTTATATACTTGCTTAATAGCCTATTTCCAACATCACCATGTGTAAAAAATTGAACATTAGCAGCTATCACAACATCATCTTCCAATATTATCTCGTCAGGTAAATCAAAAAATACATTTTTACCGATATAAACATTTGATCCTATTTTTAGATTTTCAAAATTTCTTTTAGGATTATCAATTATTATATTCTTTATTACTACATTATCTCCTACTTTTGCTCCAAACCTAGATATTATATAAGGGAAGAGAAATGTCAGTGAAGAAGATGATAAAAATTTTGTAACAAAATTTATACCTAAAAAGCAGGAAAAAAATTTCAAATAATATACTATAACAAATATTAAAATTTTCTTTACAATTTTTTTTAAATATTTCAATTACTTACACCCCTTACTAACTTGAAAATTTAATTAAAAACAATAAATACAACATAAAAACACAACAAAAATACATAATAATTAAATACGTACAATATTCATAATTCTTTTATTTTCCCACCTTCCAACTTATACTTACTTCCACAACTTTTACATACTGCAATATTATTTTCATCAAATTCCAATCTTTCTCCACATTTACATACCCATCCAATTTGTCTTGCAGGAACTCCTACTACAAGGGCATATGGTGGGACATCTTTTGTTACTACTGCTCCTGCACCTACAAAGGCATATTCACCTATAGTTACCCCACATACTATGGTTGCATTTGCTCCTATTGTTGCTCCTCTCTTAACCAATGTCTTCTTAAATTCATGCTTCCTCTCAATAAATGCTCTTGGATTTATTACATTGGTAAATACACAAGATGGACCACAGAATACTTCATCCTCTATCTCTACTCCTTCATATACACTCACATTATTTTGTATTTTTACGTTATTGCCTATTTTTACATTAGGTCCCACCATTACATTTTGTCCAAGCACACAATTTTTCCCTATCTTACTTCCACTTAATATATGACAAAAATGCCAAATTTTTGTACCCTCCCCTATCTCAACTCCATCATCTACATAAGAGCTTTCATGAACAAAATAAGGCTTATTATTTGACATATATTCCTCCCTTATAATTTATTTATCCCATTCATTGTTTGCTCAAGGAAAGTTAACACTTTTAATCCTTCATAACCATCTGTTATTGGTCTTTTTCTTTCTTTAACACATTCTATAAAATGGAGAAGCTCCAATTTTAAAGGTTCACTATTTTCAATAGGGATAACCTGCATTTCTTCCTTTTTAGCTATAGGAAATCCATTATTAAATTCTACCTTATGAGGATACAAAAATAACTTTTCTTTTGTAGTATCATCAAATACAATCATACCATCTGTGCCTATTACTACTAATTTTTGTTCCTTATAAGGATGCCACCAACTTACAAAAATATGACCCTTAACCCCATTATTAAACTCAAAAGATGCCAATACTCCATCTTCAATCCCTTTTGTTATAAATCCAAAACCTTGTGAATACATTTTAATAGGCATATCTCCTACTATACTAAGAATCATTGAGACATCATGGGGAGCAAGGCTCCACCATGCATTTTCATCCTTTCTGACCTTCCCTATATTTAATCTATGGGAATAAATATAAAGAATATTACCTATGACGTTATTATTTATCATTTCTTTTAATTTATTTACTGCTGGATGATATTGTAAAATATGCCCTACCATAAGTATTTTTCCTTTTTCCTCTGCCAACTTGACTATCTCCTCTCCTTCTTTTACAGATATAGCCATAGGCTTTTCCACAAATACATCTTTACCATTTAAAAGAGCCTTTTTAACTAATTCATAATGAGTTACAGCAGGAGTTGCAATAACAACAGAAGTTATCTCTGGATTTTGAAAGATATCATTCACTTCTTGAGTATAGTTCACATTTGGAAAATCTTTTCTTCTTTCTTCTATAACTCTTTCATCAAAGTCACATGCTGTATGAAGAACATTAAGCTCATATAAATTTCTAAGGATATTTTTTCCCCAATATCCAAGTCCTATAAGTCCTATAAATTTACCCATTTTATTTTTCATCATACCTTAACTTTTCAAAAAATTTTTCAATTTCTTATTTTAACTCAAAAGTAAGAATATTATACAAATTTCTTATTAAATCTTTCCTTTTTATCATAAAAGTGTTACCCTCTCATCTATATTAATTTCTCTTTTTCTTAATGCATTTCTCGTATCAACAATCCTTTTTGCATTTTTATATATAAGATTATAATCCACATTATCATGATCCGTAACAATTAATACACAATCAGCATTTTTAACTTTTTCTTCTGTTAATTCAGATGATCTATATACCTTATCCTTACCGTTTACATTAATTTTTACTTCTGATATATATGGATCATGATATTCTACTATTCCTCCAAGTCTTTCAATTTCTGGAATAATCTTTAATGCAGGAGATTCTCTGGAATCTGCAATATTAGGTTTATAAGATACACCTATGATAAAAATTCTTGATCCATTAACTGTTTTTTTATCCTTATTAAGTGCTTCCATAACAAGCTGTACCACATATTTAGGCATATTATCATTAATTTCTCCTGCAAGCTCTATAAATCTTACATCAAAATCATATTCTTTTGCTTTCCATGAAAGATAAAAGGGGTCAATAGGGATGCAATGGCCCCCCAGCCCTGGTCCAGGATAAAAAGACATAAATCCATAGGGCTTTGTAGATGCAGCTTGGATAACCTCCCATATATCAATTCCCATTTTATTACATAAAATGGCAAGCTCATTTATAAAAGATATATTTACAAGGCGAAAGATATTTTCAAGAAGTTTTTCCATCTCAGCAACTTTTGGAGAAGAGACTTTAAAAACCTTTGAAACTATAAGGGAATATAGTTCTCCCGCTTTATCAGTAGAAATTTGATTAATCCCTCCCACCACTTTGGGTATATCTTTTGTAGTAAATTGCTTATTCCCAGGATCTACTCTTTCAGGAGAGAAAGCCACATAAAAATCTTCTCCTGCTTTTAATCCACTTTTTTCCAATATTGGTACTAAAACTTCTTCTGTAGTGCCAGGATAAGTAGTACTCTCTAAAACAATTAATTGTCCCTTTTTTAATTTTTTAGATATCTCTGTAGCCACATTTATTATGTAAGAAATGTCTGGCTCCTTATGAGCTCCAAGAGGGGTAGGTACACATATAATTACTGCATCAGAATTTTCTACAGGTTCAAAATCAACATAAGCTTTTAAATTACCGCTTTTTACAACCTGTAATAAATCCTCACTTTTTACATCATCTATATATGACTCCCCTTTATTTACCATCTCTACTTTTTTAGGATTTTGCTCAATTCCATATACAACAATTCCTGCTTTTGCAAATTCCAAGGCTAAAGGAAGACCCACATAACCTAATCCTACTACAGATATTGATTTAAAACTCATTTTTCAAACCCCCAATTTTTAATATTCTTGGTCTGATTCATCTTTCAAAACTATATAATAAATAAATTCTCTAAAATCATTTAAATTATTTAAAAATTCAAATAGACGAGATAGGTCAATCTTTATATATTCGTGTACGAGTAAGTTTCTTAAACCTACCATACTAATTAATCTTTTTTCCAACTCCTCAGAAATCATTACTACTTACTAAAGCACAAGAGATATCTATAATTTCTTGAATACGCCCTAATATCCCATACCTAAGAGCCCACTGTTTAATTTTATATCTTAATAGATCATCTAAGGATATATTTTTTCTAAATTCTTCTAATATTACTAAATTTTCCTCTAATCTTTTTATTTTTTCTTTAAGCATTCCATTATTCCAAATCTTCTATTTTTTATTCTTTCTTTTAAATCTCTATCTAATATTTTTCTCAAATATTCTGTATCCATATATTCTATAAATGTTTTATATTTAAAATCAATAAATTTCTCTCTATCTATCACATAAACAGGAAGGCCTTTTGATATGATCTCAAAAGCTAAAATAGGATCTTCATAATAAAGCTTATTTAGTATTACTATATCTATGTCCCTTTCTAATTTAGTTTCTAATCGGGAAACTATATCTCCTATTTCAAGAAAATCCAAATCCTTATTTAAATGAATAGCAATATCAATATCACTATCATCTCTAAAATTTCCTCTAATTAATGATCCAAATATTATAACAAAGTCAACAGGATAGTCTTTTATAATCTCTTTAAGTTCTTCTTTTGTTTTTTCAAAAATATCTTTTTTCATTATACTCCCAATACTTTATAAAATTTCTTTTACTATAACCTCTTTCATCTTTGGAGCAGAGTAGTAATTGCTAAGGTTTATATAATCTCCCTCTTTTATATTTTTTTCAGCTTCTAATATCTTTTCCACATCCGCTCCTACTAATCTATTCCATCCATAATTTACAGTCTCAATCCACTCAGTCTCATCTCTTAAAGTAATACAGGGTACTCTTAACCAAAAGGCTTCTTTTTGTACACCACCAGAATCTGTGAATATAGCTAAAGCATTCTTTTCTAAACTTATCATATCCAAGTATCCAACAGGATCTATTAATAAAATATTATCATGTTTTACATAGTTTTCCAGTCCAAATTCTATAATCCTATTTTTTGTTCTTGGATGAATTGGAAAAACAACTTTTCTTTTAAATTGAGCTATAGCTAATAAAATATTTTTCAATCTATCAAAACTGTCTGTATTTTCAGCTCTATGGATAGTAAGAAGATAATATTCCTTTGGACTTAATTTTAAATTTTCTAATATTTTGCTTTTTTCTTCACTTAGCCTTGAGAAATGCATAATAGCGTCAAACATGATATCTCCAACCAAATAAACCCCCTTTGTTATCCCTTCCTTCTCCAAATTCCTAATAGCAGTCTCTGTAGGGCAGAATAGTATATCAGAAAGGTGATCCGCCACAATTCTATTTATCTCCTCAGGCATATTTTTATTAAAACTTCTTAAGCCTGCCTCCACATGAGCTAATTTTATATGAAGCTTAGATGAGGCTAAAGCACCTGCCAAAGTAGAATTGGTATCTCCATAAACTATAACCAAATCAGGTTTTTCTTTCAAAAGAACTTCCTCTATTGCTATTAACATTTTACCTGTTTGTTCTCCGTGAGATCCTGATCCAATACCCAGATTATAATCAGGTTCTGGAATATTAAGTTCTTCAAAGAAAATATCGCTCATATTATCATCATAGTGTTGCCCTGTATGCACAATTATTTCATTAATACCTTCTTCCCTTAAAGCTCTTGAAAGAGGTGCAAGTTTAATAAATTGTGGCCTTGCACCTACTATGGAGACTATTTTAAATCCATTAACATCTCTTTTCTCATTTTTTTGCATATTCTATTTCTTAATCCTTAGTTTGATAATATGTTATTTCTGACATTCTTTTTCCCTCATAACTCTCTTTTTTAATATTTACATCTTTTTTATACGTAGGAATTATCTCCATAAGTATCTTCTCAATCTCTTTCTTTTCTCTTTTTCTTGCTGATTCTTTCAATTCATGCAATCTCAAATTAAATTTACTCTTATCAAAATCTATATAGGAAACAATTTTAAAAATTTTAGGATGAGAGGTTTTCTCTATCTTTTCTTCCTTTTCCCAAAGCTCTTCTCTTAATTTTTCACCGGGCCTGAGTCCAATTATCATTATTCCTATATCATCCACCGAATGTCCTGAAAGTTCAATAAAGTTTTTTGCAAGATCTATAATCTTTACTGGTTTACCCATATCCAGCACAAAAATATCTCCAGAGTTTCCTATGCTTCCTGCCTGAAGCACAAGTCCCACAGCTTCTGGTATAGTCATAAAGTATCTTTCCATCTCAGGATCCGTAATAGTAATAGGTCCTCCATTTTCAAGTTGTTTTTTAA
>QGLW01000205.1_pt1 | contig 16262 bp, 18 predicted proteins | sample 1725341 | NCBI WGS metagenome assembly QGLW01 (sample SAMN05439265, study PRJNA331180) | Hot springs metagenome, whole genome shotgun sequencing project. | isolation source: microbial mat of Apron and Channel Facies of Mammoth Hot Springs | place: USA: Wyoming, Yellowstone National Park | collected... | reverse complement strand
CTCGGCTTGCGCCTCGGGGCGACAGTTATAACAGCATTCAAATTTTTCAGAAATGTTCTAAATTAATAAGCATGGAAAGTTTAAGGCTAAACGTTGAGGGGATGACCTGCGTTAACTGTGCAAGAGCTATAGAGATATCTTTAAAAAACCTTCGAAAGGATCGTCCTTAAGAAAAATGAAGAGATATTGGCGGAATTTGTCCCTGAGGATGAAATTAGAAGGGAAGCAAAGGAGGTAATAGACTATTTTAAAACCAAAGGGATAAAGACCTTTCTCTTAAGCGGAGATGCGCCTGAAAGAGTTGAAAAAGTAGCTTTAGAGCTTGGGATTGAGCATTATGTTGGTGGAGTTAAGCCTGAGGAGAAATTAACTCATCTTCAAAGGATTGAGAAGGAGCATGGTTTTTGCGCCATGGTAGGCGATGGTTTAAACGACCCCCCGCTTTAGCTAAAGCTTGTCTTTCCTTTGTCATGGGAGAGGGGGTAGACCTCTCTAAGAGAATAGGGGATGTAGTTCTGCTTTCTGGAATAAAAGGCTTGAAGCACTTCTTTCAAATGGCAGAGAAGACCTCACACAGGATTAAGCAAAATCTATTCTGGGCTTTTATTTACAACTTGCTTGGGATCCCTATCGCAGCTGGTGCCTTAAGTGGCTGGGGAGTTTATCTTAAACCGGAATTTGCTGGTCTTATGATGGTTTTTTCTTCACTAAGCGTAGTCCTAAACTCAATAAGAAGGTAAGGGGGAGAAGGCAAAGATGAAAGAAGAATTAAAGCTTAGGATTTATGGAGACCCGGTTTTGAGGGAAAAGTCTACTCCTGTAGAAAAATTTGACGAAGACCTAAAGGAAACTATCAAAAAGATGGCTGAACTTATGTATAAAGTAAAGGGGCTTGGGCTTGCCGCAAATCAGGTGGGTATCCCTAAAAGATTTTTCATAATGGATATCAAACAAAAGGAGGGAACGCCCGAGCTTGAAGTTTACATAAATCCAGAAATACTCAATGCCAAGGGGTATACCGAGTATGAGGAAGGGTGTCTAAGCATCCCGGGTTATTATGCCAAAGTAGAACGTTATGCAAATCTTTACATTCGTGCCTATGACCTTGAGGGAAAACCTTTTGAGAAAGAGCTAACCGGTCTTCAGGCCATAGCCTTCCAGCATGAATACGACCATATAGAAGGCATACTCTTTGTAGATAGGATTTCTCCCTTAAAAAAGGAGCTCTTTAAAAGATGGTGGAAAAAGCGTGAGAAGGAGTTAGCCGGAAAGTAGTCTTATCCTTTCGATGTATCTTGTTTTTCCCTGTTCGTCAAACTCTAAGTAGACGCCTTCAACCTTTAGGGGGGGTGATTTTTCAACTTCAAGCTTTCTTCCAACCATGGTGGTGTATAGCTCAAGAGCTTGGTCTATCCTCATACCTATTATGGAATGAACGCTTCCGCACATACCAACATCAGCAATAAAGCCTGTCCCTTTGGGTAGGATGGTTTCATCAGAGGTTTGCACATGGGTATGTGTGCCAACGACCGCTGAGACAAGCCCATCAAGGAAATAACCAAGGGCAATCTTTTCTGAGGTAGCTTCGGCATGAAAGTCAACGAAGATAAAAGGGGTCTCCTCCTTTAACATCTCCGCAAGTTCTTTCCCAATAAGGAAAGGGTTTTCAAGGGGGCGCATAAAGATCCTACCCTCAAGGTTTATCACTCCAAGCTTTTTCCCCTCTTTGCTTATGAGGCCATAACCCCTACCCGGGGCACCCGGTCCATAGTTAGCAGGTCTTAACACCCGGTCAGATTTTACAAGGTAGGGGATGAATTCCTTTTTCCAGATATGGTTTCCGCTTGTTATCAGGTCAACGCCAAGGCTAAGGATCTCTTCAGCCACTTTTTCAGTAAGTCCATAACCACCGGCAGCGTTCTCACCGTTCACAAGCACAAAATCCGGGGCGTATTTTTTCTTCAACCCAGGAAGAAAAGTTTGAAGGGCAAGCCTCCCGCTTGCCCCAACTACATCCCCTAAAAAAAGCAATCTCACCACTTCGTCCTCTCCTTACTTAGCATACTCAACTACCCTTGTTTCTCTAAGCACTGTAACCCGAATTATACCAGGATAGGTTAGTTCTCTTTCAATTTTCTGCGCAATCTCTCTTGCAATAAGATAAGCTTCTTCATCGGTTACTTTTTTGCTATCCACGATAACCCTTACTTCTCGCCCAGCCTGAATGGCAAAGGCTTTCTCAACCCCGGGGAAAGACTGAGCAAGGCTTTCAAGCTCTCTTATCCTTTTTAAATAAGCCTCTAAAAGTTCCCTTCGAGCGCCTGGTCTTGCGCCTGAGAGGGCATCCGAAACCTGAAGAAGAATACCCAAAAGTGAAGTTATGGGCACATCCTCATGATGGGAAGCAATGGCCTGGACTACCTCTTCATCCTCTCCGTATTTTCGAGCCAATTCCGCTCCGATGAGGGCATGCGGTCCCTCTTGTTCATAGCTTGCTGCCTTTCCAATATCATGAAGAAGGGCTGCCCGCTTTGCTTTCTTAAAATCAAGACCAAGCTCTGCCGCAAGGTTAGAACAGATGATCGCCGTCTCTATGGAGTGCTGGAGGACATTTTGGCTATAGCTTGTGCGGAATTTAAGCTTCCCAAGGAGCTTTAAAAGTTCGGGATGAACCCCGTATATTCCCATCTCAAAACAGGTCTTCTCCCCAATCTCAAGGATATGGCTTTCCATTTCCTCTTCCACCTGTTTTACCACCTCTTCGATCCTTGTGGGATGGATCCTTCCGTCGGCAATAAGCCTCTCTAAGGCGATTTTAGCGATCTCTCTACGATAGGGGTCATGGCAAGAAAGAACCACAACCTCAGGCGTATCGTCGATCAACAAGTCCACTCCGGTTAAAGCCTCAAAGGTCCTGATATTTCTTCCTTCACGCCCGATGATCCTTCCTTTCATCTCTTCGGAAGGAAGCTCAACGACCGAGACGGTTTTTTCAGTAACAAAGGGGATGGCTGCCTTTGCCGTAGCATAGGCTATGATTTCCTGAGCCTTTCTCTTTGCTTCCTCCTGCATTTCCTTCTCTATCTTTGCTATGAGCTTTGCCTTATCTTCTGTTAGATCTTCTTCGACCTTCTTTAAAAGATATTCTCTGGCTTCTTTTTCGGTGAGACCGGCAATTTTCTCCAACTCCTTCTTTGCTTGAGCTACAAGCTCGGAAAGCTCCTGCTTTTCCTTTAGAACTTCTTCTTTCAGTCTGGTTAGTTCAAGGGATTTCTGTTCTACTTGGTTAAGCTTTTCGTTAAGGATCTTTTCCCTTTCAAGAAGATGTTCCTCTTTAACCTCGATCTTTTTTTCCCTTTCTCTCAATTCGTTGAGCTTTTTTTCTTCCTTTTCCTCAAGCTCCTTTTTAAGCCTTCTTAGCTCTTCTTCAATCTTTGCTTCGGCTAACTGCAGCTTAAGTTTAGCTTCCTTTTCTGCCGATCCCAAGATTTGTTTAGCCTTTTCCTCGGCAGTGGAAATCAGTTGTTTGGCGTTTTTTTCGGCTTCCTCAAGGATATTCTTAGCCTTCTCCGTTGCTGACTTTACTAAGGCGAGCTCTTTTTTCCTTTGAAGATAAAAATAAAGGAAACTGAGCCCAAGTCCAACGATTAAACCGATGATGAGGAGCACCAAAGACATCATGAATATCCCCCCTTCCTTTATCAAATTTAAGGAGGGAAAAGAGGAAGGAAGGTGAGCCTTTAAAAGGACCCCCGGGTGTGCCGTGGGGGTGAGGCCGTCCTTTTGGCTCTGGTGGTTAAGTTTTCGGGTGGGGTCTGGTTAGCCGAGCTCCTGGCTTCAGCCCCAGAGCCACCTTACCCGTCATTCTCTTTGGTGTTAGCCAGGCGGGAATATAACCCTCACGAGCACCCCAGGGTTGGCATTTCTTTTTCTAAAAAATCTGCAAGCCTCTTACTTTGAGCCTTAAGGTACTCCTCCAGGGCTTCTTTTTCCTTTTTTGCCTTGAGATATTCGTAAGCTACCTGGAAGAGTAACCAAATAGCAAGCTTGTAGGCAGGCACGTTCTTCACTTTCAAAATCTCCACCTTCTTTTCTTCTAAGAAGGCAAGCACCTCTTTTATTTCCTCCTCCGGAAGACTACTCCGGAGGGTAAAACATTGACCTAAAAACTCAAAAGTAACCTCATGCGGAGCCATGGTTAAATCTGGGAAAGTTTTTCAATAAGACTACCAAGCCTTTCTTTTAGCTCCCTCCTTTCCTCTTCCCTCCTTTTTATCTCCTCCTGTAATCTTTGGTTCTCTTCTTCCTTTTGAGAAAGCTTGTTTAACAAATCTTCCTTTTCTTTTCTTAATTCTAAGACAGTATTTATAAGGGATTCGATCTTGCTTTCTAATTCAACAACCTCTGGCATGCTCATTTATATAGCCTCCTGGATTGTGAACTTTTTATATAAAAAAACAGCCTTTTTGTCTTTTGTCAAGCCCCGTGTGGGGCTGTTCAAAAAGGTCCCCCTACTTTGTCCTGCCGAGCCTAAGCCGTGCATCCCTCACTTCCTTCGGGACGGCGTCCGGGATGTCATCCCGAGGCGCGCAAGCGCCGAGGGACCCCTAGCTTCGCTCGGGGCGACAAAAAAGGGGCTTGGGGTGACAAAAAATAGGCTCGGGGCGACAGCAGGAGGGCTTGCACAAAAACATTTTGAATACAGCCTCAGCCCCGTGTGGGCTGTAGCTGTAAATTAAATATAAAAATTGCCCGGATTAACCGCAGGAGCGCTTACTGGTCGCCCAATGCACCAACAAAACCCTAAAACCTTAGGGTTGCTTTGAGTCGAAGGGGATGAAGCAGCAGGTCAAGACCATCGTTTATGGATTTGACTAAGATGTCTGCCGAGGTAAGAGCTGAGACGGAGCATCCTTCATCAAGAAGGACGCAAACCCCAATTTTTGCCACCTTGAGCATCCTTCTATCGTTATTTCCATTGCCAAAGGCGATCACCTTCTCAGCCCCAAGCTTCTTCACAAAGTCTTCCTTCTGCTTATCTTGGTCTGCACCCTGAAGAAGGATAACCTCACAGTTTACCCCAGAGAGCTCCTTTTCTGCCCTCCCAAAGGTATCGGCTGTTAAAACACAGATTTTTAAGAATTCGGATACTCTGCTTAGCCTTTCTTCCACCCCTGGGATAAGCTTTCCGTCAACAGAAAGGGTCCCTGTAAAGTCAGAAACTAAATACTCAAGCTCTACCTTCCCAAACCCTGGTATCTCAAGCTCAAACATAGGGCACCTCCCTTTAGTTTTGATAGGACTTTGCCCTGGCGATGAATTCGTCAGCCAAGGCTAAGAAGGCTTGGCTAACCTTATGGTTTGGCTCATAGTCAAGGATTGATTTCCCGTGGCTTTGGGCTTCGCTAACTCTTATACTCCTTGGGATCAGAGTTTTGAATATGATCCAGGCAAAGTGCTTTTTTGCCTCCTCTGCAACCTCCTGACTGAGCCTGTTTCTGATGTCATACATGTTAAGAATAAGCCCAAAGAGCCTAAGCTCAGGGTTAAAGCTTGCCTTAACCCCCCTTACCGTTCTGACAAGTAAAGACAAACCCTCCAAGGCATAGTATTCGCACTGAAGAGGTATAACAACGCCCTGCACTGCCGTTAGAATGTTTACAGTAATAAGGCTAAGAGAAGGCGGAGAATCAAAAAGGATAAAGTCAAAGAAATCAAGAAGGGGGCTAGTCTTAAAGGTTGAGCTTTCCAAGAGATTTTTGAAGACGAATTCTCTGTTTTCCTCTTCCGCAAGCTCAAGCTCAAGACCGACAAGGTCAATGGATGAAGGAAGAAGATAGAGGTTCGGAAAGGGTTCAAGGATAAACCTTTCGCAGTTTCCTTCAACCAAGGCTTGATAGAGGCTTTTTTCCTTGCTTACTCTAACGCCAAGACCTGAGCTTGCGTTTGCCTGCGGGTCAGCATCGATGAGCAATGTTTTATAGCCCTTAAGACTTAGCGCCCGAGCAAGGTTTATGGCAATGGTTGTCTTCCCAACCCCCCCTTTTTGATTGATAAAGGCAAAAAGCTTCATAAGCTACCCTTACTTGTCAGCCTGAGCGTAACCTTTTCATCTGTCACCCTGAGCGTATGCGAAGGGTCTCCAGGAGGATTTTTTATTGGTTTAGCAACTTCTCAAGAAGGACTACGAAAAAGAAAAGAACGCTTATCCAACCGTTTACCGTAAAGAAGGCTTTGTTTAGCTTTGAAAGGTCATGAGGCTTGATAAGCCTGTGCTCATAGATTAGAAACATCGAAAGAAGAAGCAGACCAACAAGGTAGATGTAAGGGGTCTTTTCAAAAGTTCCTGCTAAGAGAAGAAGGGATAGAAAGGTGAGAAAATGGAGGACCCTTGCAACCCTTATAGCTCCAACAATGCCAAACCTCACGGGAATGGATTTTAGCCCAACTTTTTTGTCAAACTCGTGGTCCTGAAGGCTATAGAGGATGTCAAAGCCTGAAACCCAAGTGCTCATCGCAAGCCCAAGGAGAAGGGCAACTGTAGAAGTCCTCTCGTTTAAGGCTACATCAACGGCAAGGGGGATTAAAAAGTAGACAAGCCCCAACACGAAATGGGGGAAATAGGTAAGCCTTTTGGCAAGGGGATAGAAAATGAGAAGGAGGATGACTATGGGGCTAAGCATTAAGGCTAAGCGGTTAATCAGGGCACAGGTTAGAACAAAGAGGGAGCCTGAAAGGACGATTATGGCTAAGAGCTCCGGCTTTTTTACAAGACCGCTTGCATGGGGCCACACCTTCGTCCTTGGGTTTTGAGCATCATAGGGCAGGTCAAGGAGCCTGTTTAAAGCCATGCCAAGGGTCCTAGCAAATACCGCAGAAAGCACGATAAGGAGTATTTTCTTTGGGCTCGGAAGCTCCTTCATGAGAAGAAGGATGCTTGAAAGGACAAAGGGTAGGGCAAAGATAGTATGCTCAAGCTTTAAAAGCTCAGAGTAGAGCCTCAATCTTTGGGCTAAGCCTTTAGACAAGGTTCTGCACCTGCTCTCTAATCTTCTCTAAAAGGTCCTTTGCCGAAACGGCAAGCAAAGAAAGGTGAGCATTTTGAGCCTTGTTAGAAAGAGTGGTTATCTCTCGATGCATCTCCTGCAAAAGAAAATCAAGTTTTTTTCCTGAATTTGGCTCTCTCAAAGTTTCTTCAAAGTGGGTTAGATGGACTTTGAGCCTGTCAACCTCTTCGGTGATGTCAAGCCTGTCAAGAAGAATGGCGACCTCCTGATAGAGCCTTGCAGGGTCAAGCTTTCCCCTAGTAAGCTCAAGAAGATAGCTCTCAATCCTTGCTTTAGCCTTCTCAATGTTTTCTCTCTTTACATCTTCCTTTAGGGCAGAAATCTTATCAAGAATCCCTTTAAGCTCATGAAAGTAGCTTAAAATTCGCTCTTTAAGCCTTTCTCCTTCTTTAATTCGGCACTCTTTAAGATTTTTTAGAGCGGAATCAAGGGCAGGGAAGACCTCTTCCCAAAGCACCTCTACATCCTCTTCTCGCTCTTCAAGGGTAAGATAATCCCGAAAATAGAGAAAATCCTGGAATGTTAAAGGCTCTTCAAATTCAAGCTCTGATTGCAGGATTTCTAAGGCAGTTTTTAGCTTTTTGGCAAGCTCAAGGTCAAGGTAGATCTCCTTTAGTCCCTTGGCAAAGCCATAATATTTTATCTGGACCTCGACCCTCCCCCTTCCGAAACGCTCGCTTACTTCCCGTCTTATACGGTCTTCAAGAAGGGCATGCCTCTTAGGAAGCTTGGTATAAACCTCAAGGAACCTGTGGTTTATGCTTTTAGCAAGGCACACAATTTGAAAGGTGTCCGATAGGTAGACACCCTGACCAAAGCCCGTCATGCTCTCCATCTTTTTCCCTCTCTAACAATCCTTTAGAAAGCTTTCCACTAAGGTAAAGATCTTTTCCCTTTCCTCAGGGCGAAACCAATGGATGTTTTTCTCTTTTTTAAACCAGGTGATCTGGCGTTTGGCGTATCTTCTCGTATCCCTTTGAATAAGCTTTATGGCGGTATCAAGCGATATCTCTCCTTTAAGGTAGGAGATGATATGCCTATAGCCAATAGCTTTAAAAGCCTTAGCCGAAGGGGAATACCCCATTTCAAGAAGTTTTTTAACTTCCTCAACCCAGCCCCTATTGACCATCTCCAAGACTCGTTTGTTGATTATATTATAAAGTTCTTCTCTTTCAAGGAAAAGCCCTATTTTAAGGATATAATAGCGGGGCTTAGCCAAGGCAAAGGAATGGCTCTTGTGAAATTCTGAGAAGGGTTTTCCTGTTGCCAGGCATACCTCAAGAGCTCGACTTATTCTGACAAAATCCTTCGGGCTCACCTTTTTAGCATACTCTGGGTCAAGTTTTTTTAACTCTTCATAGGCAAAATCTAAATTTTCCTTTACCATTGCCCAAACCTTCTCCCGGATTTCCTTCGGAACGATAACCTTGAATAGCCCGTATTCAAAAGCTCGAAGATAAAGCCCAGTTCCGCCTACCAGAATAGGAACCTTGCCCCTTTCCCAAACATCCTCAACCACAGGGTCTACAAGCTTAAGGAACTTCCCTGCGTTCATCTCCTCATCGGGAGAAAGGATAGAGTAAAGATGATGGGGGACTCCTCTCTTTTCCTCATCCGTTGGCTTTGCTGTCCCTATGTCTAATCCCTGGTAGAACTGCTGGGAATCAAAGTTTATTACCTCACCGTTAAACCTTAAGGCAAGCTCAACGGCAAGCTCGCTCTTTCCCGTTGCCGTAGGTCCGCAAAGGGCTATAACTTTTTTCATGCTCTTATCAAGTTTTTTAGCTCTAAAAGACTAAGCTTGTAGAAGATCGGTCTTCCATGGGGACAGGTAAAAAGGGATTCTCTAAACATCCTTTCAACGAGGTAAAGCTTTTCTTCCTCGCTAAAGAGCTCTCCCTTTTTTCTTGCAAGAAGGCAGGATGCCTTTTTTAAAAGCTCATCCCTTAAGTCTAAGGATGGAACCTCTTCCTCTAAGAGGCTTCTTAGCACCCATTCAAAATCCTCGCCCGCTAAGTAATCTGGAACACCAAGGATAAGGATCGTGCCCTCTTGTAGTATTTTGAAGATAAATCCCTGCCTTAAAAGCTCATCCTTTAGGGCTAAAAACTTAGAGAAGGCTAACTCATCAAGGGGGATGGTTTTTCCGATGATAAGTTTCTGCGTGCGAACATCGAAAGCCTTCGCTTTAAGCCTCTCATAGATGATCCTTTCGGCGAGGGCATGCTGGTCGATGATGAAAAGCTCATCCCCCCTTTCCACAAGGAGATAAGATTGCTTGAATGCGCCAATTAACCTAAAATCATGAAGTGCGTCCTCAGGGGTGTATTTTTTCTTGAGAGAGGGGAGACTTTTTTCAGCGGTTTTCTCCTCAGGTTGAGAGATGTTAGTTTTTATCTCATAGGAAGAGGAGAAATCTCCCTCGGAGACCCTATACATATCTCTACCAAAGCTAAGAGGGAGGTCCTCAATCTCTTCTTTTCCTTCCCTTTTAGTCCTTTCCTTGATAAAGCTTGAACGCCTTCCAAAAAGGTCTTCAAGTGCTAAGCTAAAAAGATGAAAAAGGTCTCCCTCCCTTCTAAACCGGACCTCCCACTTAGCAGGATGAACGTTAAAGTCAACAAGCTGAGGGGGGAGAGATATGGATACTACGCCGGCTGGAAAGCCATAGCTTCCGTAATACTTCTTAAGAAGAGAAACAAAGAGCTTTCCCAGCCTTTCGTCTTTTACCCATCTTCGGTTGACAAAGAAGTAAAGATACCGCGTATGAGGATAAACCTTCTCTTGGCTTGTAAGAATTAGCTTTAGATGGTAAGGAAGCTTAGCATACTCTTTTGTTAGGAGATACCTCTCATCGATAGAGAGGAGCTTTGCTAAAATGACCTCAATGCTTCCAGCATCAATCCTGAAATAGGGCTCACCCTCGACAAAGACTTCCCATTTAACCACAGGATGGCTAAGCATGATGCCCCGTATAATCTCAAGAGCCTTTGCGGTTTCAGCCCTTTTACTTTTTAAAAAGGCTTTCCTTGCAGGAAGGTTGGCAAAGAGGTCTTTTACGGAAACTAAGGTGCCTTGCTTTAAGGCTGAAGGCTTAAAAGACACCTCTTTCCCAAACTCTACATAGAGTTCATATCCTGTATCAAGAGCCTTAGCGCGGCTTTTAATGGTTAGCTTTGAGACCTCAGCTATGCTTGCGAGAGCCTCTCCCCTAAAACCCAGGGTTAGAAGGGAGTAAAGGTCAGAGAGGCTTTTAATCTTGCTCGTTGCGTGCCTTTTAACAGAAAGCCTTAGGTCCTCTGGCTCCATGCCCTCGCCGTCGTCATAGACGGTTATCTCCTCTAAACCTCCACCATAGAGTTCTATCCGGATTTGAGTTGCTCCGGCATCAAGGGAGTTTTCAACAAGCTCTTTCACAACCGAGGCTGGACGCTCGATGACCTCGCCGGCAGCGATCTTAGCGACAATCTCCTCAGGCAAAAGATTGATTTTGGGCATCGAAACCCTTGCAAATTTTTAAAAGCTGTGTAGCTTTAAAGCATGAGAAAGATTATAGCAGGACCGAAGAGAATTCAAGCCCTAATCGAAAAGCTTGCAGGCAAGGTCTTAGTCAATCATCCTATATTAGAGAATGTTGCCTTCGTTGGCATCCGCTGCGGTGGGGTCCCTTTGACAAACCGCCTAAGAGAAATCTTTCATAAAAAGAAGGGTGTCTTAGTCCCCTGCGGATATTTAGACATTACCCTTTATCGGGATGATTGGACAAGGATTGCCCATCAGCCTCAGGTTAAAAAAACGGAGATCCCCTTTTCCATAGAAGACTTAAACATCATCTTAGTTGATGATGTGATCTACACGGGGAGGACGGTTCGCGCTGCCCTTGATGCCCTTATCGACCTTGGTCGTCCAAAGAAGATCGAGCTTGCCGTCCTCGTTGACCGTGGAGGTAGAGAGTTTCCCATAGAGCCAAACTACTGCGCCTTAAAACTAAAAAAACTTGCCCCAGATGAGTATGTAAGCGTCTACTTCAAGGAACTTTCGGGCAAGGATGCCATCGTCGTAGAAACCTACCCATCCTAAACCGATAAGAGCTCTATCGTGAAAAACTTCACTTAAACTAATTAAACCCGCTAAACATACATTAAATTTAAAAATATTCTCAATCTTGCGGAGGAAGACATGGATAAGACGCTTAAAGAATTAGCCAAAAAGGGGCAAATTACCCCTGAGATGGAGGCTTGCGCAAAGGCTGAGGGTGTTTCTCCGGATTATATTCGGGAGGGCATAGCTCAAGGGACGATCGTTCTCTGCAAGAACAAAAAGAGTAACCTCGCTAAGCCCTGTGCCATCGGTAAAGGTCTAAAAACCAAAGTTAATGTAAACATTGGGACCTCGAAGGATAGGGTAAACATCGAGGAAGAGCTTAAAAAGCTTGAGATGGCCATAAGGTATGGAGCCGATGCTGTCATGGACCTTTCCACAGGGGGCGACCTTGACGAGATAAGAAGGGTCATTCGAGAAAATTGTCCACTCCCTCTTGGCACAGTCCCTATCTATCAGGCAGCCCTTGAAGCCGTTGAAATCCATAAAAAATCGATGGTTCAGATGACGGTATCAGAGATTTTTAAAGTTATTGAGAAACAAGCAGAGCAGGGAGTTGACTTTATGACTGTGCACTGCGGCTTAACAAGGGAGGGATTAGAAAGGCTAAAGAACAAGGAAAGGGTTTTGGGTGTCGTGTCTCGAGGGGGCTCCTTCATCATCGAATGGATGGTCTACAACAACAAAGAAAATCCTCTTTATGAATACTTTGATGAGCTCTTAGAGATTGCGAGAGCGCACGATATCACGCTTTCCTTAGGGGATGGGCTTAGACCGGGATGTCTTGCCGACGCTACAGATGCCCCTCAAATTCATGAGCTCATCCTCCTTGGTGAGCTAACCTTGAGAGCTTGGGATAAGGGCGTGCAAGTCATGATCGAGGGTCCCGGGCATGTGCCCATAAATCAGGTCAAGGCAAACGTCCTTTTACAGAAGAGGCTCTGTCATGGAGCTCCTTTCTATGTGCTTGGACCCTTGCCCACAGACATTGCCCCAGGCTACGACCATCTTGTCTCGGCAATCGGTGGGGCGATAGCCGGGTCAGCCGGTGCAGACTTTCTCTGCTATGTCACACCAGCAGAACACCTAAGGCTTCCTACCTTGGAGGATGTGAAGGAAGGGCTTATTGCCGGAAAGATAGCGGCTCACATCGCAGACTTGGCAAAGGGGGTGAAAGGGGCTTGGGAGTGGGACCTTGAGATGGCTAAAGCCAGGGCTGAGCTCGACTGGGAAAGACAGATCGAGCTATCCATCGACCCTGAAAAGGCAAGGAGATACCGTATGGAAGGCGGAATCTCAAGAAGTAAAGCCTGCACCATGTGCGGAGAATACTGCGCTATAAAGGTCTTTGAGCATGCTTACAAAAAATTAGTCGGAAGAGGTGCTTAAGGAATTTAGACCTGATTAGAAAAATAAGGATAAGGAAGGACCCACCAAGGAGCCCCCAGTAGGCAACCTTCCTAAAGGTCTCTTGAAAACCCCAGCTTAAAGCCTGCACATACTCAGCATGATAAATGAGGGCAGAAACCTTCTTCCCAGCAATATCCTCGCTAAAAAATTGCTTTGCTAAGGGTAGTTTTTCCTGCAAAAAATAGGAAACATAGCTTGGGTCTTGGAGCTCAGTTAGGCGCTGAAAGTTTTTGTTTGTGTAGAATTCTAAATGGTTGGTAGCAAGGGCTGTCCCAAAGGATCCTCCTACAAAGCGTTGATAGTGCATGAGGGCAACGCCAAGCCCAGTCTTTGTTCCAAGGCGTCTTAGGGAAAGAGCTGTAAGCGGGGCAAAGAAGGTCCCCATAGAGATGCCAAGGGGGATGGTGAGGATTGCTGCTTTGGAGGCTTGCGTGTAGTAGTTTAGCTGAGGGATGAGAAAGTAGGTGGTGATAAAAAAGAGGAGATGGCTTAGGAGGAGTATTATACCGGGAGCAATTTTGTCTGAGAGGTAGCCTGAAATGATGCTAAACGTGCCGATGAAGATGGCAAAGGCTAAGATGTGAATTCCTGCTTGAAAGGTGGTCAGCCCCTTTAGGTTTTCGTAGTAGAGGGGTAGAAGGTAGAAGACCTGATACATCCCGAACCCAAGGGTAAAAAAATGCATCCCCATGGGCAAGCCAAACTCAGGGATCTTGTAGATAGAAAGGTCAATGAGCGGGGTTTTAGAGCGAAGCTCGTTTATGAAGTAAAGACAAAAGAGGGCAAGGCTTAAAAAGAGAAGTAAGGGGATGATGGGGGATTGAAACCAGCCAAGCTGTTGCCCCTTAGAGAGCATGATGAGAAGGGATATGGTTGCCGAGGCAACAAAGATATAGCTTAATAGATTAAACTGAAAATAGCCTTGCCTTCCTATCTCTTTTGGAAGAAGGGCAAGGGCAGCGATAACATTCACTACTCCGATTGGAACATTTACAAAGAAGATCCATCTCCAGGAAAGGTGTTCGGTGATAAAGCCCCCAAGGGTTGGACCAAGGGCTGGTGCAAAGCTTACCCCAAGCCCAAATATCCCCATGGCAAGCCCTCTTTTCTCCGGAGGATAGATGCTTACAAGCAAAGTTTGCGTAGTTGAGGCAAGGAAGGCTTCCCCAATCCCTTGTATGACCCTGAAAAGGATCATCTGAGGGAGGCTTTGAGCTATTCCACAAAGAAAGCTTGCCGAGGTGAAGATAGATAGCCCAAGGATAAAGCAGTAGGTATAACCAAGGTATTGAGCAAAGTTTTCTACAAAGAGAAGAGCCGTTGCCGCAGCCATCATGTAGCTTGTAATCACCCACTGGATGCCGTAGAGGTCAGTTGATAGAGGACCCATCATCTTTGGGACGACGATGTCAACGATGGTTGTGTCAAGAATTGCCATGAAAAAGCCTGTCATAAGAACAAAGGTGATAAGGAGCCTTTTCTTTGGGGGAACGGGATAGTAGAAGTCTTTCATTGCCTTATGCGCTTTATCTCAACTTCACCGCCAAGCCCCACCTTAAGAAGGTGCATAGGACCTTTTTTCAAACGAATTTTTATTGGAACCCTTTGGGCAAGCTTCGTGAATTCTCCAGCAGATATATCCCTTGGCACGAGGGCAAAAGTTGCCGAGGTTGCCGCTAAGACCTCTTCCACCTCCCCTTCAAACTCGACATCCGGATAGCTATCAAGCCGAACCTTAGCCGGAGCCCCTTTTACCACTCCTTTAAGCTTATTCTCTTCAAGAAGGACAAGGACATAGAAGCTCTTTGGGTCAACGATGGCAAAAACAGGCTGCCCTGGAGAAACCACATCCCCCTCAGAACGGAACTTTTTAGCGATGATCCCTGAGACTGGGCTCACAAGCTTTGTGTTATGGTAGTAGAATTTTAGCTCCTCGAGCTGTTTGGAAAGGGATTCCTCTTGCGCAGCTAAAGCAGAAGCCTTTGCCCTAAGGCTTGAAACTGTTCTCTCCTCGTTTAGGGCAAGCCTTAAGTCTTTCTCGAGGCTTTGCCTCTCCTTGGCAAGGGCTTCCTTTTTTGCCTTAAGAGCCTTGATGCGATGCTCTAGCTCTTCTTCTTGCGTTCTTACAAGCTCAAGGCTTTGCCTTGAGACCAAACCCTCTTTAAAAAGGGCTTCATACCTCTTTCTATCCCTTTCAGCCTGCTCAAGGCTTGCCTTGACCGCAGCTATCTCCTCATCAACGGACCTCATCTCCTCAAGGACCCTTGACATACCAAGGCGTGCTTTGTCAGCGTTAAGGGGGATGCTTCCCGCTACCCTTTCAGCCTCCCTCTCAAGGCTTTCCCTCTCCTTTCTTACCCTTTCTATTTCCGCCGAAAGAGCTAAAACCTTGCTTCTATAATCCTCAGGCTCAAGCTCGGTAAGCACCTCCCCTTCCTTTACTTCATCTCCCTCTTTTTTATAGAGTTTGACAATCCTTCCGTTAACCTTGGTAAAGCTTGCGTAAACTAAGGTGTCAGCCTGGACAAACACCGCATCCGTTGTGGCATACTTATAGCTTCGATAAAGGTAGTAGATAAAAAAAGCAACAAATATCAAAAAAAGAAAGATAAGGAGAGGGAAGACGGTTCGTTTATTCAACCTTTAGCTCCAGGCTCCTTAAGTAGGCTTTTTTGATGGCTGACATCACGCCCCCAGAGAAACCTTTTTCATATAGTGCTTCAAGGGCGGCAATCGTTGTCCCCCCAGGGGATGAAACCATGCTTTTGACCTCGTAGGGTGACTTTTTGGTTTGGTTCATAAGCTCAACGGTTCCCCTTACTGTTTCAAGGGCTAAGGTTTCGGCTAAGTCCCGTGGTAATCCCACGAGGACACCAGCATCAGCCAAGGCTTCAATAAATAGAGCAACATACGCTGGACCGCTTCCTGAAAGGGCGGTGACCGCATCCATGTAGCACTCCTCTGAAGTTAAGGCTAAACCAACGGTTGAGAAGAGGCGCTTTGCAAACTCTAAGTCTTCATCAAGGGCAAAGCTTCCCTTGCTTATTACGCTTACAGCTTTTCCGACGGTTGCACAGGTGTTTGGCATAACCCTTATGAACCTTGTCCCCTCGGGGAGCCTTTTTTCGTAGAACTTTATGGGTAAGCCAGCGGCAATGCTTATGAGGAGATGATTAGGGGTCACGCTGTCTTTAATCTCGGCTAAAACCCCTTCCATGACCTGGGGCTTTACCGCAAGGATAACCGTTGTCTTTTTCTGCAAAACTGTTGGATTTTCAGAGGTTGTTAAGACTCTGTAAAATTCTTCTAAGTACTGCCGTCTTTCTGCGTTTGGCTCAGACACAAGGATTTCTGTAGGCTTATAGAGCTTGCTATTCAAGAAGCCCCTTATCAAAGCCTCAGCCATCATCCCCCCACCGATAAAACCAATGCCCTGCCTTTTCATCTCTTCCTCCTTTGAAAAAGGTTTTACTTAAATTAGAAAATTTAGCATATCTTTTGGGCATGTCATCCATCCTTCTTTGTCACCCCGACTGTCCACTTTTGTCCTGCCGAGCGATAACGAGACACCCCTTTCTTGGTTCGGGACGGCGTCCCCAGGACGAGACGGCGGCCCCAGGGAGACCCCTCGGCTAACGCCTCGGGGCGACAGCCCATCCATGTCCTCCCGAGGCACGCCAGTGC
>QGLW01000203.1_pt1 | contig 16327 bp, 13 predicted proteins | sample 1725341 | NCBI WGS metagenome assembly QGLW01 (sample SAMN05439265, study PRJNA331180) | Hot springs metagenome, whole genome shotgun sequencing project. | isolation source: microbial mat of Apron and Channel Facies of Mammoth Hot Springs | place: USA: Wyoming, Yellowstone National Park | collected... | reverse complement strand
CCCTACGGCCTGATCAGGTTGGCGGGGAGGTGGAGCCTCCCCGTGTCCGAGACCAGCCAGTTGTAGAGCCATTTCGCTTCCAGAAAGGCCCTTCCCAAGTCCCTTTCCTTCTCCCGTGAAGGGGGACGTCAACGGCCCCCCGAACATCTACGAGCGGGCTTTCCAGGTATCCCCCGTCAAGGGGAGCGGTGGCCGTGTGGCACAGCCTACGGTCCGGTCGTTCCACTTGGGGTGGCACGAAGTCCACGAACCAAAGTGCGAGGCTAGTCTCTTACTGGTGCTTTAGAGTTATTTCTTTTCCATCAGGAGTCTTCACCCTGACCAGAACTGCATTCGACCTTTTTTCTATCCCAACCACCTTCCACCCCTTGTAGGCTTCTCCCACAAATAAAGGGACCTCTCCTTCTCCAGGGAAGGAAAGGACTACTAGCGCCTTTTCTCCAAAGGCTATCCCCACGACCGTGGGCCGGACCGGCGACGAGGGTTTTTGAGACTGAGAGGGGCCATTTTGGCCAGATAGTGAAGATGGAGGCGGAGGCAGTTTTTCTAGTGAGGGCGAGCTGGGAAGAGGGGGTGGAGGCAAGCTTGAAGGGGAAAGGGAGTCCGGGGAAGGGGATGAGGTCCTAGGAGACCTCTCGTCAGCTTTTTGTGGGTAAAGGAAAGGGTCCCTGGGTACTTTGGGAGTCTCTGAGCGCTCTTTTTTTAGCGGGGGTGCCAGCTTAGGATTCTCTCGTTGCGGGAGCTCGGGTATCTGGTTCTGGGGAGCTGGTGGCCTTGGGGGAGAAATCTTCTGCGGCGAACTCGTGGAAGGAGAAAGTTGAGTTGCTTGAGGAGGAGATGCCACTACCACCGTTGGGGGTTCGGTAACTGCTTCTTGGGGGGGAGGTGGTAAGGGTTGCGGTTCCGGCTCCGCCGGGCGCATCAAAGCCCCCTTTAGAAGAAGGAGGCTCGCTCCCACGAGGAGAATAAAAGAGAGAAGGAATCTGCGGTCTTTTAAGAACCCCCCTTTTGAGGGCGTTCCCCTAAACGGGAGTCTCTCTAATAGACTCGCAAAGACCTTGCCAAGGTTGAGGGAGGAAGAAAGCGGGGGTGGTTTCTTCTTCATCTCAACTCCTTTTGCGCAATGCGGGCACACTCCAAGCGGCGCTTATAGGGAAGCGAAGAAAAGGTTGGCGGATAGCGGCATCGTACGCTCCCAGAAAACGTTTCTGGGGACTCTCCCCTATCACTGGGTACCTCCCCCTAGGGCGTTGATGAGGGAGAAATAAGGCAGGAGGATGGCCAGCATAATCCCTCCCACTAGCACTCCCACAACAATGAGAAGGATCGGTTCCAAAGCGGAACTTAGCCCCTTCATGGCGGCCTCGTAGTTTTCTTCGTACACCTCTCTCACCTCATTCAGCATAGGAGCCAGGTGTCCGCTTTCTAAGCCGATGGTCGTAGCCCCCACCACCATAGCGGGCCACAGTTGGGGCTCCTTTTCCATGGCCACATTAAGGGCGATGCCGTTCTCTACCGAGGTGTAAAGCCTCTCGACGCCCTCTTTGTAGATAAGAAAAGGGACGGCCTCTTTTGCCAAGGCTAAGGCGCGGGAAAGCACTAGCCCGCTAGAAAGCGTTAACGTCAAAACCCTCAAGAAAGAGATCATTTGGGAATACCCCACAAGCGGGCCGAACACAGGTGCCCGTAAGATCAGCTCCTCCAGCTTCTTCCTGACCTCGGGGGTCCGCATAGCCCAGCGGGCGTACAAGTAAAGGGCGAGGGCTCCCCCCAAAAGACCGAAAAGGCCAATAGGGGATAGAATAAACTTAGAGGTAAGGAGGAGCATCTTAGTGAGGAGGGGCACGCTCGCGCCAAGTTCCAAGACTGGGGAAAGCATGGCGGGCACTATGAACACAACCATGCCCAAAGTCAAGAGAATAGCGAAGGAGAGAATTACGATCGGATATATGGATGCTGATATAGCGAGAGAGCGGAAGTAAGCGGACTTGCCTAGAGCCTCTCCTATCTGCTTTGCGACCTTATCTAGGTTTCCGACTTCCTCAGCGGCTTTGAGAGCACCTATAACTTGAGGAGGAAAGCCGCCCTGGCGTTCCAAACTATCTGCGAAGCGGCTTACCCCCGAGGCAATGTCGTTCAGGGCCTCTATGATTTTGAGGGAGAGCGGGGGTGCGAATTGATCGGCGAGCGTCCTAAGGGCGCTCGACAAGGGGACTCCTGCAGAAAGAAGCGACCCTAACATCTTAAAGAAGAGCGATAGATTTCTCGCATCTAAAGGAGATTTTCTCGGGGTGGCGAAGGAGCGTATAGGTTTTATCAGAATGGGGTCGTAGCCGCTCTCTTGCACCCTCTCCAGGGCAAGGTCGGGACTAGGGGCGCTTAGGTAAAACTCCACCTCCTCCCCGCCCCCAGAGATCGCCCTTATTTGGTAGATCGCCATTCACTCCTCCCGTTTCAGAAGGTACCACTTTCCTTTCGCTTGCATCAGGTAAGCGTTAGATCCAGCGTAGGGACGGAAGAAGACCATGTTTCCTACCGCCCCCAGGTAAAGGTTTTTCGGGAGGTAGCCTCCTTCCAAGACCGGGTAAATCCCTTCTACCCTATCCCCTCCGGGGGGGACTGTGAAGAGATAGTCTCTTCCCAACTTGAAGCCCAAGTTTTCGGTCGCCTTGGGGAGAGGGAGAATGTTCTTGGTTTCGGGGGAAGAAGGTGATGGAGCTTCCGGGAGCGGGGGGCGCAGGACTTCTGTTTCCCCGGCCGGAGCCTTTTGCGAAAAGGGGGCCTTTCTCTCTCGGAGAGACTCAGGTGCGACAACGTAGCGAGAATGGAAGTCTGCGTCGCTCGCGCTTGGAGCCTCTACGCTCATCGGGGCGATTAGGATGATGAGCTTCTGCCCTCCTTGGTTAGTTTGAGAATCACCGAAAAGCGCCCCGAGGATGGGGATGTCCGAAAGAATAGGGACTCCTCCACGGCTTTGCGTGGCGTTGTCCCTGAGAACCCACCCCATGAGGAGGGTTCCGCCTATCGGCAGAATGTAGCTTCCCTCAACCTTTCGCTTGGGGTACTCAACGCTTCCCGTAGAGACGATGGGTTTTTCCGACATCTCGAGGGTGACATCAGCCGAAACCACTCCTGCGCTTACCCGGGACGTTTTCACCTTAAGAATGAGTCCCCACTCTATGTCCATGGGGGAAGTTGCGCCTCCCGCTTGCTGAGCCTGTTGAGGAGATGTGTTTCCTTGCTGGCTCTGTCCCTGCGGGGGGAGAAGAACGAGCCTGCCTCCATCCTGGAGCTTTCCTTCCCCCTCTTCGGGGACGGCCAGAGAGACATCGGTAACGAATTTCCCCTGGAGGGCGCTTTGCGAAGCCTTGAGTCCAGCGAAAAGCTTGTTGGTACCTTCAGGGGGAAGAACGAGGCCCAGGTTTAAACCGCTACCCGAGATGGCCGCTTCCAGCGCCTTGCCGAGAAGGCTTTGCAAGTTGAGACCAAAATCTCTTAGCGCCTGCTCTTTCACCTCGTATATGGCCACCCTGTAGATGACCTGTTTAAGGGGGACATCTAGGTCCTTCAGGAGGCCCCTTAGACGCTCCTCACCCTCTTTGGGCACCACCACTATCAAAGATTCATCGGAGACCGTCACTTTAAGCTCAGGATACGAGAGGGCGAGCTCTGAGGCGAGCTTCTGCGCTGGCTTCCACCGGGGCTTGTAGGTTACCCGGGCAAGTTCCTTTAGTGGGCTAGAAGGATCTAGACCATCGAGGAGCGCAAAAACCTCCTTGTGGAGTTCGGCTTCCCCCGAAACCAACAGAGAAGGGGGGGTAGGGATCGCCTTTATAAAGGCGTTTGGGTATCGAGAGAGGAGGGGTTCCAGGGATTTGGCGACCACCTCCGGGTCCGCCCGGTAAAGGGGGTAAACTGCGGTGAGAACCTGGGTTTTTCTCTCTTCCGGGCCGAGGTGGCTAAGGACTTCTCCTATTTTTGCGCAACTCTCCTTGGTGTCGTAGCAGAGGACTTTGCCCACTTCGGGGAGCAGGGCGTACCCCTTCACTTTAAGCGAGTCCAAAAGACCCTTTAGGGTGTTCTCGGAGACCCCCTTCGGCAGAGAGTAAAAGACAAGGGCTTGTTGAGGCTCCGGGGAAGAGCTTTTGGATGCCACCCCCTTCTTAAGGGAATCGAGAAGACTAACCACTTCGGGCTTGAGACGAGCGGGCACTCGGAGGATGAGGAGGGTGCTTTTCTCAGTCGCTGTAGACGCTATGGTAACGTCTGGGTATATCTTGGAAAGCCCCACCAAATCAACCCCCTTGGGCATCTCGTATGTGAAGACCACCACCTCCTCCTTCTCCGAAGAGGCGCCTTCTGGCGCCGGGAGAGGAGGCGGAGGGGGTGGAGGTGGAGGAGTAATCTCTTTTTGGGTAAGGGCGGAGAGTCTATCCCTCGGTCCGACAACCACGATCTTCTGCTTAGGGTCTATTTTGTAGCTGTATTCCTTGGGAAAGAACGCAGAAAGCAACTCTATAGCTTTGTCCAAGGGGAGCTTAAAGTTGCGGATCGCCACCTTAGGCGGATTTTCCATCTGCACAATTACCCCGTAGCCAGCAGCGCCCGCTATGGTCCGAATAGCTATATCTAGAGGTACGGGGTTGGGGCCGAAGTCGGCGTTTACCGCAGGGAACGAAGCGGCGAGCGCAAAGCCTATAGCCAAGAAGAGCGTCCCAAAAACCTGTCTCATGGGGCCACCTCTCGTCTATAAAGAGTAGCAAATCTTGCTTGAAGAGCGATCTCCTTTCCCTCAGGGACCAGCTTTACCTCTCTGGGGATGAATCCCCTCCGAGAGAGTTGCCGGAGGAAATTATACACCGAGGGGAAGGAGCCCTTCCCCGTCACGGCGACACTATAGGCCCCCAAGAACGAGAAAAAGTCCTGTTCCGAGGACGCTATAGGAAGGAAGCTGATATCGGGAATAGGGGTGATGGGCTCCACCTGGAAATTCAAAAGCCCCTCTCTTTCAGAGAGGTCCTCCAAGAAAAGAAGGATTTCTTTTGGGGTAGGTTTGGCGGGGAGAAGAGCAAAAAACTTGCTCAAAAGCTCTTCCTTTTCTTTCTGCGCAGAAGCGTAGCGGGCATCTATATCTCTTTGGTCTAGCGCCCGTATTTCTCGAATCTTTCCCTCAATCTCGGAGAGGTTGGGCAACATGGTATTAGCCACCTCCAAGTATCGAAGCGTCCCTACCGCTAGACCGACCAGGCCAAGGAGAAAAAAGAGTAGGGGCGAGCTTTGGGCCTTCCTTTTTCCGAGGCCTACGGGTCTTCGCACTTTTTGACCTTGCGGTTTGCCAAGCATACCCTCACCTCGGTCTATAGACTAAGCCGACTTCTACCTTATCCCCCACCCTCTTGTAGCTCTCAATCTCCACGTCACCAGTAGAAGCGAGGCTTTTTGCAAGTCCAGCCAGATCCCCCTGGAAAGAAAGGGCGATTCTAAAATTTCCTTCTGCGTACTCCAGCCTCGTTATTTTGTAATCTGGAGGCACTCGCTCGGCGTAGGTATCAAGGAAGGAGATAAACCTCTTTGAGAGAACATCAATAGCGGGAAGGGATTGTTTCAAGACAAGCACTTCGCTTTTTAGCTTATTTAGAAGTTGTTCCTTTCTTTTGATTTCGCCCGCCCTCCTCTCCAAAAGGGAAAGTTCCTGGCTTGCCTGGGAGATTTGCGCTTCGACCAGTTTCTCGTATGCGAAGGAGCCGACGTAGGCGATAACCCCTAGAAGAGCGACGACATACTCGGGGTTGAGCTTCCTTCCTCCGGCGGTGAGGGCGACGGGCTTCGCGTAGGCGTACTCCACTGGGACACGAAAATCTTCAGGGGGGGGCCCATGTGCGGCCGAGGGGTCCACCGTTAACCCGATGCGGGCTAGGGCTTGCGCTGTCTCAGGGAAAAAGACCTCTATGCCCTTAGGCTGGCTCTCCGCCATCAAGGAAAGGGTTTCGGTCAGCGAAGCTACCACTTCCTCCCTAAGTCGGACAGCATCCTGGGCGCTTTTTTCGATAGAAAGTCGCCCCAAGGCAGGGAGAGCCGTCACCAACTCCAAGAACCCTACCTGCCCGTAGTAAACCAACCCGGTTCCCTTCACGGCGAGAAGGGCGAGCCTCTTTTCCCCAGACTCGCCCCCTGAGGCCAAAGAGGGCAGAAGCTGGCTGACCCAGTAGTCCCCAAGAACGAGAGAACCCGAGTACACGTAGGCTTTCGGGAAAAGGCTTTGAACAACTTCCAAAACCTCTGCGTCCAGGGCCCGGCCGACAAAAAAGGAGGTGGTTTTGGAGACTATCCCCACCGGCCTTTTTGCCCCCTCATCTGCGGTAAAATTCCTGAAAAGGATCTCCTTAGCTTGGGACTCCGCTACGGTATATACGTTTAGGTCCGTTGAAAGCCAATAGTACTCGTTAAAAAGAAAGACTCTGCGGGCCGAAGAGCCGATGCCCCTAGGGATAGACTTTTTGAGGAGGCGCAGATTCGCTTTTGTAGGGGTCAGGGCCTCTGCGGGGTAGTCGAACCACCTCTCCTTTCCCTTCCCCCCCACAAGAAGGCCGCCTTGGTGGAAAAGGTAAACGTCCACTACTTACCTCCGAAGAGCTTGGAGATGGGGCTTCCTTTTGGTGGGGAGGGGATATCTTCTGTCTTTTCCGTAGAGACGGGTCTTTGCCCCGATGCCCTCAGTCGTTGCAACTCTCTTTCGAAAATATCCACTCTATTTGCGTAAGCTCTTCCCACCGCCTCCTCCACTTCACCTGCGGCAACAAGCTCGGCCAGGTGGTCCTCTATGGCCTGCATACCCTCATTTGTGCTCGCCTTAAGCGCATCGTAGAACTTAGCCCAGACGTTTCCCTCCTTTTCTGAACCCAGAATAGCCTGGGCGAAAACCGTCTTGTTAAGCATGAGCTCGTAGGCCATGATCAGTTTGCTTTTGTCTTTATTGGGCACAAGCTTCTGCGCAATGATCATGGACAGCGAGGAAGCGAGCTGTTGGCGGGCCACTTCTTTGTCGCCCGCCGGGAGAGCGTCGACAATGCGGCTCACCGTCTCCGCCGCCGAGCGGGTGTGGAGCGTTCCAAAAACCAAGTGCCCCGTTTCGGCGGCGGTGAGGGCCGCCTTGATGGTCTCCGTATCGCGCATCTCCCCGACAAGTATAACATCTGGGGCCTGGCGAAGCGCAGCCCTAAGAGCGTGGATGAAGCTCTTCGTGTGCCCCCCCACTTCGCGCTGGTTAATGAGGCTCTTCACGGGAGTGAACAAGAACTCTATGGGGTCCTCGATGGTGATGATGTGGGCGTGGGAAGTCTCGTTTATCCGCTGAATGATGGCGGCGAGAGTCGTGCTCTTTCCGCTTCCGGTAGGCCCCGTGACCAAAACAAGTCCCGCCTTCTTTTGGATAAGCCGGTAGATCGCATCGATGGAAGTCCTTTTGAAGCCCAATTCCTCTAGTCTGGGGGGAGAGGTGTTGATCACCCGGGCGACAAAGCCCCCGCCCATTGCGGTCATGAAGGCATTTATTCGGAACCTGAGGCCACTTGGGGAAGCGACCGAAAAGTCTATCTCTTTCTCGTGGCGTAGGCGCTCGTAAAAGCTCCCTCGGCCGTCTGTGACAAGCTCCTTCCCAATCTCGTTTAGGGCCCGCACTACGGTCTCCGAGTCTACGGCCTCTGGGGAGTAGGCGACCCAAGAACCGTGGATCTTAAAGCTGACGTGTAGCCCCTCCCGCACCATCACATCGCTAGCCCGGAGACGCACGGCCTCCTCTAGGAGGTCCCAGGTGTCCCTCCATTCCCTTCTCGGGCTCACGTTTCACCCCCTTCGTCTGTCTTTTTCTTACCCACAATCTCCACGAGGTCTTCGTAAAAAATTACCCCAGAGCGCACGAACTCCAAACCCCTCTCGTACATGGTTCGAAAACCCCGTTTCTTGAGTTCTGAGACCAAGGTTAGCGTCAATCTTTCGTCATCGGCCAGAGCTATCTTTTGCCGGGTCTCCTCGTCTAAGAAGAAGATCTCGCTTATAGAGACTCTCCCCACGTACCCCTTTCCCTTGCATGTGGGGCAGTTAGCGCCTATTCTCGGCGCACGGGCCCCTTCGATTCCCTCGGGGGGCGAGGGGTCGGGGATCGAGCAACTGGGGCAAAGCCTGGGGACAAGACGCTGGGCCGAAGCGCCGAGAAGGGCATCCACAATTTTGTAGCGCTCTACCCCCATTTGCTCGAGCCTACGGATGGTGGAAGGAGCGTCGTTCACGTGCAACGTCCCTAAAACCAGGTGGCCGGTAAGGGCGGCCTGCGTGGCCACGGAAGCGGTCTCTTGATCGCGTATCTCCCCCACTAAGATCACATCGGGGTCTTGTCTGAGGAAGGCGCGAAGGGCTCGAGCGAAGGTTAACCCCACCGCCTCGTTTATCTGGACCTGAGAGACTCCGGGGATCCGGTATTCCACGGGGTCCTCTGCGGTCAGAATCTTCTTTTGTTGGCTACGGGACCTGATCTCGCGGATCAGGGCGGCGAGGGTGGTGGTCTTGCCGCTCCCCGTCGGCCCGGTCACGAGGAAAATGCCGTGGGGGTAGGAAATAACGCTTTTATAGGCTTCTCGCACCTCGGGGTCGGCGACCAGATCGTCCAAAGAGGGGAGGTCTCCTTCCGGGGGGAGGAGACGGACTACCGCCTCCTCCCCTCTTACCGTGGGGAGAACGGAGAGCCTCCCTTCCACTCCGCCTCTTTCGTCCAAGGAAAGCAAGATTCGCCCATCCTGGGGAACCCGTTGTTCGTCCAAGCGAAGACCTGCGAGAACTTTTAGTCGCGCAATTAGGGCGTTAAAGACGAGAAAGTCGTAGCTACGCACTTCCCGCAGTATTCCTCCCTCCCGGAATCGAATTCGTCCTCCGCTTGCCTCCCTTTCGAAGTGGATGTCAGAGACTCTCGCTTCTTTCGCTGTAGCGAAAAGTGTTTTTAGCAGTCCAAGCGTTCCATAGGGGTCCTCATCTGGGGTTTCGGAAGTGGTAGCTCCCGATGTCGTTTGCAGGGAAGAAAGGTTCTCCTTGACCCTTTTTGTCTCTTTGTACTCTACGATCGCTCTCGCGGCCTTTTCTATGGCCTCCTTTGTGGTCACGTACTCGATGCGGGCATCGTAGCTCCGGAGGTTGCTCTTCAGGTTTTGGTAGTCCGAGGCTACCGCCCTGGGGTCGTAGGTGGCGAAGAGAAGAGTTTGAGTTTCTGGGTTGTAGGAGTAAGGGATAAGTCCCTTTTGCAACCATTTCTCAGATATTCGCTCGTAGGCCTCGGGGTCTGGGTTAAAGTCCTTAGGGGGGATGTAGGTCTTTCCAAGACTTCGGGCTAGAGCCTTGTAGTAGGCCTCCTGCCCTACCCGAGAAATGAGTTCATCTTCAGGGAGGTGTGTTTCTGCGGGTGTGATCAGGCCTTCTTGAACGAGAACCTGCACCACCGAGGGCTTACTAAAGTAGGAGGAAAGGGGTGTTCCCACCAAACGCTACCTCCTCCCCCCCGAGGAGGGCAAGTATCCGCCCATCGGCCCACCACCAGAAAGCATCGCCTCGTAGTTGAGAGCCTCGGCCTCGCTAAGCTCTCCTTGAGCTACGAGAGCACGCAAACTCTTAGACCAAGAAAGCTCAGTAGAAGGCGTGCCTCCATTGAGGGCTACCTCGATCTTTTGGGCACCTCCATCTCGGAGAGAGTGGAATTCGTAGGCCAATCGGAGTCCCTTTGAGGTAGGAATAAGCCTTTGCGAAAGAACGCCCTTAAGGGTTCCCATGAGGCGAGCCTTGGTCACCTCCCGCTCCCCTCCTTCGAAGCTATGGACGATCCTGTGGATGGTTTCCCGGAGGGTTGAGGTGTGATAGGTGGCGAGGACAAGAAAGCCAGCTTCTGCGAGATAGAGCACCCACTCTAGGGTTTCACGATCTCGCACTTCTCCCACAGCGATGAGATCTGGGCTTTCCCGTAAAGCCTGGAAAAGGGCATGCTTGAAGTCAGGGAAGTCGCGCCCCCGCTCTCGTTGGTGAACAAGCCCTGGGTACTTAGCAGGGTCCAAGTAGAGGTGGTACTCTATGGGGTCTTCTAAAGAGATGATGTGCCAGGGCTTAGTCATAGCGGCCCTCAGAAGCAAGCTCGATAGCGTGGTAGTTTTTCCGCTCGCTGTGGGGCCGGTGATCAGGTAAAGCCCCCTGGTTGAGAGTATTTCATTGCCTACCGTGGGAGCGAGGCCAAGTCCTTCCAGTCTGGGTTCTGGAGGGGGGATAATGCGCATAACCAAGGTCACATAGGAAAAAGCCTGAGAGAGCTTTCTCCTGGCGGTCTCTTCGTCCTCGGCTCCTCCGAAGGCTGTGTCCAGAGCTTCCTTTAAGTAGCCCCCATTCACAAAACCGTGAACCCTCACTCTGTAGCCCTCATTCAGGGCCATGCCAATGTCCACGGCACCGTTCTGGATAAGGGGCTTCAGGTAAAGGTCGGCGTAGTTCGGGAGAAGAGCGATCTGGTTGGCAACATAGGAAAGTATGCGCAGAGAAAACTCGTAGCTCCCAAAACCTTCGCGTAAGTTGAGTTTGCTGGGGATTGCGTTCAACCCCTGAATGATGACAGGATCAACAGTTTTGGCCATTTCGCTCAAGGCCTTAGAGAGGGGCATTACCTGGCCTATGTAACGAACCTTCACGGGGGAAGTGGGGGAAACGTACACGTCGGACACTCCCACCTCTCCAAGGGTCTTGAGTAACTCTACAAAGTACGTGTGTAGCGAAAGCTCTTCGTGCATCCTGGTCCTCCTCCTTCCTATTCGATCCTACTACTTTTTTGTTTCCATTTGTTGACCTTCACTCACAGCCCCGCCAGTTAAGATTCTGGCAGAGAGATGCTGTACAGAAGATGGATGGGGGGCCTATAGGGAATAAACGGTATCCACGCCACCTTGTTTGGGTCTGTGTGGCAAGCGCGGATCATGTCTTCTACCACCTTATCGGCTTCGTGTCGAGCGAGGTGCCTTCCTCCCTTGATCACCGCTATCACTTGATGGGCGGAAAAAAGGATATGGGCAAGCCCCCCCTCGTCTTCGAAGCCCACGAGGCCGACACCTCCTGAATTCTCTAGATTCTGACGAAGTTCATCGAGGCTCATCATTCTCCCCCACCTTATGTCTAAGGCTTTTCGGTGGGCCGCTTTAGAAGGATGGGGATGTGGAGATAACCCAAGGCCTCTCCTTCCCCATGAACCGTCACTAGCACCTCCATGAGCCCACCTGCGCCCCCTGTGTCCACAACCAGCCAGAATTTGTTCTTTTCACTAGGGAAAACTACTATAGGCAGTTGCGCATCTCTTCCATCTAGTTTAAGCTTCACCTCCCCAAACGCAACGCCTTTAGGGGCTCCAAGTGCGATACGAACTTGCGCTCCCTCCTGAGATAAAGCCCCCACAAAGCCGGGGAAGGGAGCCGTGGCACTCGGAATTCCTCCTACCGGGTACACACCTCGCTCGCTCGTTTCCCACTCCAGTTCGGGAGTAAAGTCTTCACCGAGGCGCTCCCTTGCCTGCGGAGAGATTGGGTTAACCACAACAACCAGTTCCTTCTTTTCTGGGGCTTCTAGGGAAGGAACGAGCTTTAGGTGGTACACCTTCCCGTAAGTGCGGTCTCGGAGATGGGCTTCAACAGGCTTTTCCTTCACGGGCACACGGAAGCACACCTCACCTATCCTCTCTTCATCCAGAAACCAGCCCAACTTTCCAAGGTACCCTTCGCTATCGGAAATCACGAGGCAGAGTTCACTTCCTGGGGGGGCATCGATAACTGCGCCGAAGATCACCTCTTTTGCGTGTCCGAGGAAGGATACCCCAAAGAGGAGGGCTATCCCCAGGGCATAGCGTGCGTTCATGGGGTTATAATAACACCCTCTTGAGAGGTCGGTGTCTTCAACTCTCCAGTCTGCCTTGTGTATACGAGAGGGTTCGCTCCGCCTCTTTTCGGACGAGCTCGTTCGGATCCCTAGAAAGAACTTCCAGGATTTCCCGGGGAGCGCTTTTGTTCTGGGCGAGAGAGTACCGAACCATGTCCTCGCCTTTCGCCAATATCCGAGCGACTTCGGGGGCGAGGTAAGGGCTTTCGGCGAGAGTTGAAAGCACGAGGGAAGAGGGTTTTTCCAAGAGCCTCTGCTGAACGATAAGGGGAGCCGCCGTCAGGCGCAACGCAGAAATCACGGTGTGCTCAGGTGCCCGGTCGTAAAGGTCTGCGAGAACTCCATGAGGAACCCCTGGGTTTACCAGGAGCCTCAAGTAGGAGTCCGTGTCGATTTTTGAAGCGATGTGGAGGTAGGCCTCAGCCGAGAGATGGGGGTTAGAAGCGACCGCCTCCCTAATCTGGCGAGCGGGGTCGCTAGCGAGGGCCTCGACCGCCTCCAAGGAGAGCGAGAGAGCTGGGTTAGAAGCGAGAAAAAGGCGGACGATAAACTCGGGGTCCTTGGCTAGTCTCTGCATAACTTCAGCTGGAATAGAAGGGTTGGCAGCGAGTTCCTTTCGCACATCCGAGTCTTTATCTTCCGAAAGAAGGTGGGCTATCGCCTGGGGAAGAGCCGGGTTGCGGGCCAACTGGGCCCGAACTCCCCAGTTGCGGTCCAAGGCCAAGAGGCGGAAAAGGGACTCGGGCAAAAAGGGGTTTCTGGCGTAAGCCATTTTAGCCTCTGTGGGGAGCGCATTCATGGGGAGTCCAAAGAAATTGGGGTTCATAGCCATTGTTAATGGTCATCATAACTGGCGAATTTCCTTAACTACGCGCAAAAACAATCCCATGAGACTTTTAAAGTCGGCCCTCAAGGGGGGCTCATCCATCCAATGCGGGGTCCGCCTCCTTCCCCGCCTCACCCTGAGGTTTGTTTTGCGCTTATAATATAGCCTCGGAGGTGGGAAAGTGATCTTCACGAGCTTTACCCATGCGGGAGGCGCAGGAAAGACAACGTTGGTGCGGGACCTCGGCTACGAGTTGGCCAGGAGGGGCTATAGGGTCCTGGCGATAGACCTAGACCCGCAAGCGAACCTCAGCACTTGGCTTGGGGTTTCTACTGATGGCGAAGACGGGACCGTCTTGGAGGTGATTCGCAAGGGGGCTCTTCCTGAGCCTATTCCCCTCTATGATGGTTTTCACCTGGTCCCCGCCAATATTCTCCTGGCCGTAGGGGAAGTGGAGCTTGCGCAGAAACCCCTCGGCGAAAGCCTCTTGCGGGCCGTCCTCAAAGAACAAAGGGATAAGTACGACATTATCTTGGTAGACTCCCTGCCTTCATTGGGCAAACTGGCCCTCCTTGCGGCTCTAGCGGGGGATGGGCTTATTGTTCCCGTAGAGATGAGCCCCAAAGGCCTGCAAGCCACAATTACCGTTTTGGAGATATCTAACAGTTACATGCAAGCCCTAAAACACATGGGGCAAGAAGTTCCAGGGAAAAACTTCGTCAAACTCATGGTCCCCACAAAATACGATCCCCGTACGCATGCGAGCCGGGGGACCCTGGATGCTCTCCTCTCTTCTGGGGTAGGCATTCCCATCGCCCCTCCTATCTCTCTCAGGCCCGGGGCTTACGGCTGGGCGGCCGAGCGGCAACTTCCCTTGGGGAAGAGCCCCTACCCCGATGCCAAGGAAGAAGTGGAAAGGGTGACCGATTTCTTCCTCGCCACACTTGGCATTCCCGCCCCTAAGAGGGAGGTAGCCCATGAGTAAGGAGATGGTTCGGAGCACCCTGAACGCTCTTCTATCTGAAAAACTGAGGACCACCGCCCTTTCTTCTGGGGAAGAAACCCTCCCCCTCGAGGCCCTCGTCCCCTCTCCCCAGCCCCGCAAGCGCTTCGAGAACCTCGAGGCCCTCGCCCAGTCCATCCGGGAGAAGGGGGTCCTCCAGCCCCTCCTGGCGCGGCCCCTGGGGGACGGGCGGTACGCCATCGTGGCCGGGGAGAGGCGCTACCGGGCGGCGAAGATGGCGGGGCTCGCCGAAGTCCCGGTCCGGGTCCTGGACCTCTCGGAGAAGGAGGCCCGCCTCCTCGCCCTGGTGGAGAACCTGCAGCGGGAGGACCTGAACCCCTACGAGGAGACCCTGGGGGTGCTGGACCTCCTATCGGAAGACTTGGGGAAGACGAGGGAAGAGGTGGTGGGGCTGCTCCACCGGATGCAGAACGAGAGGAGGGGGAAAGCTACCCACAACGTTGTGGGTAGCCCCGAGGCCCAGCGGGTGGAGGGGGTCTTCCAGGCCTTGGGCCGCATGACCTGGGAGTCCTTCGTGCAGCACCGCCTCCCCCTCCTAGGGCTCCCCGAGGACCTGAGGGCGGCCCTGGAGGAGGGCGCCCTCCCCTACACCGCCGCCTTGGAGCTCAAGAAGGTGAAGGACCCTGAGGCCCGGGCCCGGCTCCTGGAGGAGGCCAAGGAGGGCCTCTCCCTGAGGGAGCTCAAAGCCAGGGTGCGGGAGGCCCTGAGGCGGGAGCAGGCCCCTCCCTCCTTGCCCAAGAAGATAGCGGCCCGGTTGGCCCGGCTGGACCTCGAGGCCCTGCCCGAGGAGAAGCGCAAACGGGTGGAGGAGTACCTCGAGGCCCTCCACCAGCTCCTGGAGTGAGGGGGTGCCTGTGGTCCTCCAGCTGGGTTCCCTGGTCACCTACCGCCACCGCCCCTGGATCCTGGCCGACCGGGAGGGTTCCCTCCTCTACCTCCGCCCCCTGGGCGGGGGGGACGGGGAGCTTCTCCCGGTCCACCTGGACCTCCTCGAGGCCCTGGGGCCCGTCTTCCCCTACGAGGACCTCTCCCACGCCTCCTTCCCACCCCCACCCTCCTCGCCCCTGGCCTCACCCCAGGAACTCCGCCTCTTCCTCCAAGGAGCCAGGCTTCTCCTGCGGGACGGGACGGCCTCCCTCAGGAGCCTGGGCCGGGTGGGGGTCCGGCCCCGGGCCTACCAGCTGGTCCCCCTCCTGATGGCCCTCCGCCTGGACCCCGTGCGCCTCCTCATCGCCGACGACGTGGGGGTGGGGAAGACCGTGGAGGCGGCCCTCATCGCCCGGGAGCTCCTGGACCGGAAGATGGCCCGGAGGCTGGCGGTCCTGGCCCCTCCCCATCTCTTGGACCAGTGGGCGGAGGAGCTTAAGGAGAAGTTCGCCCTCGAGCCTGTGGTGGTCTCGGCGGGGAGCCTGGCCCGCCTGGAGCGGGGGCTGGGCTCGGGGGGCAACCTCTACCGGGGCCTCCAGGTCATGGTGGCCAGCATCGACTTCCTCAAGCACGACCGCCACCGCCCCCTCTTCTTGGAAGGCGCCCCCGACCTGGTGATCGTGGACGAGGCCCACGGGGCGGTGGGGGGCCCCAACCAGGCCATGCAGAAGCGGTACGAGCTGGTACGGGCCCTGGCCGACGACCCTTCCCGGCACCTGATCCTCCTCACGGCCACCCCCCACAGCGGGATCCCCGAGGCCTTCAGCCGCCTTCTGGGGCTTCTCTCCCCCGAGTTCGCCACCTGGGACCTGGCCCGCCTGGACGAGAGCCAGCGGAGCAGGCTGGCCCAGCACTTCGTTCAGCGCACCCGGAAGGACATCGCCGCCACCTGGGAAGACACCCCCCTCTTCCCGGAGCGGGAGGTGCGCTACGAGGGCTACCGCCTCACCCCCGAGTACCGGGCCCTCTACGAGGCCGCCTACGGGTACGCCCGGGAGGTGGTGCGAAAGAGCGAGGGCCTGGTCGAGGGCCGGAGGAGGATGCGTTGGTGGGCGGCCCTCACCCTCCTGCGGGCGGTCATGTCCAGCACCAGGAGCGCCAAGAGCGCCCTGGAGCGCAGAGGCCTCCCCGTGGAGGACGAGGAGGCCCTCTTGGAGCTGGCCCCTCTGGTGGCCGAGTCGGCCGAGGGCGGCCCCGCCGACGAAGTGCCCCAGAGCCTGGTGGAGCTGGTGGGAGCGGAGGGCGGCCCCAGGAGGCGGCTCGCCGAGCTCAGGCGCCTGGCCGAGGCCATCACCCCGGAGAAGGACGCCAAGCTCCAGGGTCTCCTGGAGATCCTGGGGGGGCTCCTCAGGGAGGGGCACCACCCCGTGGTCTGGTGCCACTTCGTGGACACGGCGGAGTACGTGGGCGAGGCGGTGAGGGCCCGGTTCCCCGAGGCCCACGTGGCCGTGGTCACCGGGCGTATGGACGGGGAGGCCCGGCGGGAGGCGGTGGAGGCCCTCATGGAGGGGTCCCCCCGGATCCTGGTGGCCACGGACTGCGTCTCCGAGGGGGTCAACCTCCAGGAGGGCTTCTCGGCGGTGGTCCACTACGACCTCCCCTGGAACCCC
>QGLW01000200.1_pt1 | contig 16470 bp, 20 predicted proteins | sample 1725341 | NCBI WGS metagenome assembly QGLW01 (sample SAMN05439265, study PRJNA331180) | Hot springs metagenome, whole genome shotgun sequencing project. | isolation source: microbial mat of Apron and Channel Facies of Mammoth Hot Springs | place: USA: Wyoming, Yellowstone National Park | collected... | reverse complement strand
ATAATTGGTGTTGCAAAGGATTCGTCGTACCTCTTGTAGTTTGTGAACCTTTGGAGGGTGTCGTATAATGTTTGCATTTCAAAGAAGCCGGTTTTATCCTGAGCGAAATTTGTCCTTACAAAGCTCTGTCCCCCAAACGCCCTCGCGGCTATTTTCCCATCCTTCCTCCTAGCCCAGGGTATTCCCCAGTGCTCCAAAAGTAGTATTTCATAAGGCATAAGCTTGACGAAGCGGAAAACCGTATCCTGATCCGCGAGAAAATCGGAACCCTTTATTGTGTCCCAAGCGTGAAGTTCAAAGGAATCTCCCTCCTCGGGCCTTAAAACCGCCGCAGTCCCACCCTCGGCGCACACGGAATGCGCCCTCATAAGTTGCACTTTTGAAACTATTCCAACATCCACTCTATCCCCGAACTTCCTCCCTATCTCCACCGCAGCCCTCAAACCTGCAAGTCCAGCTCCAAGGATTATCACATCATGCTTATAAACCTTTGAGATTTGCATAAGGCAGATATTTTATGCTTGAATTTTTCCGCCTTAAAATTTCCATATGATACTGTTTTTAATTTCCATAACGGCGGAGGATATAGTTAAAAATTTAAAATCCGCATCCGCAAACATAAGGGACTATACCGCAAAAATGGAGTCGAAGGTGAGGAAAAAGGATGGGAAGGAGGAATACAAGCTTTATCTCCAGAAGTACAGGGATGGATGGGTATATATGGAGGTGTTGGAGGGTGAGAGTAAGGGTGGAATAGCAGTGTATGATCCTGGAACCAAAAAGGTTAGGGCGAAAAAGGGTGTGCTGAAAGCGACTTTATCTCCTGACGACCACAGGGTTAGATCTGCGGTGGGACACAGGATATACGAGAGCCATATAATATACTTTGCGAATAGGGTAAAAAGCGCGGAGCTTATATCCGAGGGAACCCTTGCGGGTAGGAAGGTTTATATAATAAAGGTTCCCTTAAAAAGCGAGGAGAACTACGGGGCGGTATATTCCAAGTACTGGATAGACGCGGAAAGTTTCCTACCCGTTATGATAGTGGATTACGATGAAAGGGACCAGGCGATAAGGTCGGTGAAATTTATGGATGTTAAAATAAACGTAGGGCTAAAGGAGGAGGATTTTAAAATTTAGAATGCTTGGGTATTTTAGGAAGATAAGGTGGATCTTTTATTTTTCTTTTGTTGGAAGTTTGGCAAGCTTGCTAATTTCATCCTTTATAGCAAAGCCCGTATATGAAAGCTCCGTAATCTTGGTTCCTTCCCTTGAGGACATAGACCAGATGCAATCCCAAGCCATACTTTTCTACCAGCTCACGAGGGGGGGTATGTCCTCACCCGCCCAGATCTTCATAGATATAGCAAGCTCATATAACTTCAAAAGGGAATTCATAGAGAAATTTAACCTTTTGGAAGTATTCGGAGAGAAGGATATAGATGGGGCGGTTAAGCTTATGGATTCAAAGTTCCAAATAGAACCCCTTCCGAGCGGTTCCTTCGCCCTTAAGGTCAGGGATGTAGATAAAAATAGGGCTAAAGACCTCGCGAAGAAATACGTTTTGTTCTTAAACGAAAAGGCTAACTTGACGTTAAATGCGAAAGGTAGGGAGCTTAGGAGGTTTTTGGAAAGGAGGATAAAGGAAATTGAGGATTCTATGAAAATTCTGGGGGATAGTATAACCGCATTTGAGAGGAGGGAAAAGATCTTTGTCTTATCCGCCGAGGATATTCTTGCCCCGGGTATCGCGGAGATGATTAAAAACATTGCCCAAAAGGAGGTTGAAATTTCAACTTTGAGCGCGGTGTTCTCGGAAAAGATACCAGATGTAAGTATGTTGAAGAAGGAGTTGGATGCATTAAGGTCAAATCTTTCGCAGAAGTTTTCCTATTTACCCGAGAATCTCAGGAAGGCATACGAGTATAGGGTAAGGCTCATTATACTTTCCGAAGTTTATAAGACCGTATATGCGGAATACGAGAAGGCAAAGATATTGGAGAAGAAAGATAATCCGATAATACAGCCCGCCTCGGAACCTATGAGTACAGAAAAGAGGGTTTGGCCTAAGAGGGTGGTTCCAACCCTCGCAACCGCCCTTATGATGGGACTTGGAACATTTTTTATGCTCATCTCCTTTATGATATCCGATAGGCTTAGGGAGACGGGCTTTGGAAAGCTTGTAGAACAGTTAAAGGAAGATATTGGTTTATGAAAGGGAGGGTGCTTTTTGTAAGCGATGTATATTACCCTTATCCCGGTGGGATCTCCGAGCATATACATCAGCTTTCCATCAATCTTAAGGGGCTCGGTTGGGAAACCCACATTCTAACAACGAATTTCAGGGAGAAGATAAACTTTGAGGATCCACCCTATGTACATAGGGTTGGATTCTCCATAAAAATACTAATAAACGGTTCAATAGCTCCCGTCGCCTTCTCACCAAGGATAACCTTCTTGGTGAAGAAATTCTTTAGGGAGAATCATTTTGATATAGTTCATATACACGGTCAAGTTGCCCCGACCTTACCCCTTCTGTCCCTAAAATACTCCCAGTCCATAAACGCCATAACCTTCCACGCAGCTTACAGGAGGAGCCTCTTAACGGAAACCCTAAAGCCATATATAAGGGGATACCTTTCAAGGATAAAGGGATTCATAGCAGTTTCACCCGCAGCCATAGAACCTATAATTAAGCACTTTGGGGAGGTAGATCATAGGATAATTCCAAACGGCGTATCCCTTCGGAGGTTCAACCCTCAAAATAAACCCCTGAAGCACCTTATGGGGCATAAAAATATCCTATTTGTCGGAAGGCCAGAGCCGAGGAAAGGTTTAAAGTTCCTGATAATGGCGATGCCCATAATACTCTCAAAGGTTCCAGATGCGAGGCTTGTGGTGGTGGGTTCTGGACCCCTTCTCGGTTACTATAAGTCCATGGTTCCGGATGAAATAAGGGAAAGGGTTTTGTTTGAGGGGGCGGTGGATGGGGATGTTCTTCCTAGATATTATGTTTCTGCGGATGTTTTCGTTTCTCCGGCTACGAGATCCGAGAGCTTCGGTATGGTTCTCCTTGAAGCTATGGCCTCTGGTGTTCCTGTGGTTGCATCGAGGAACGAGGGTTACCGTTATGTTGTGAGGGATGGGGGAAATGGGCTTCTGTGCGAACCCGAAAACGAGTTTGATTTGGCGAATAAAATAATAAAAGTTCTAACGGACGAAAATTTGAGGAAAAATCTAATAGAAAATGGGCTAAAAACCGCCCAAGAGTACTCTTGGGAGAATATAGCAAAAAAGGTTGAGGATTACTATTTTTACCTTTTGGGGAGGTGAGTATGCTGTTAGAGATAAAAAATTGCGACGTGGGGTACGGTAAGCCTATAATAAGGGGAATAGAGTTTTCTTTGGATTTTGGAGAGATCTTGAACGTTTACGGTGAAAACGGCGTTGGAAAGACCACCCTACTGAAGGCGTTTTTGGGGATCTCGGTTTTGAGGGGTGAAATAAGGGTTTTATCAAAGAACATCCTTGACCTTACGCCCATAGAGAGGGTTAAGTATATATCCATTGCCTTTGCGGAAACTATAAGGACGGATATAACGGTGGGTAGGTACTTTGAGCTTAGCCCCTTCCCCATCTTCAAGGAATTGTTGGATGCCTTTGGACTTTTGGATATATTGGATAAAACTTTTAGGGAAATCTCAACCGGAAACAATCGGAAAGTTCAAATAGTTAGGGCGCTTTCATCCCCCGCACCTGTTATAGCGTTGGACGAGCCCTTCGCGCACCTTGACGAAAAAGCGAGCAAGATCCTTTGGGAGATAATTGAGGAACTGAGGAAGAGGGGAAAGTCCTTTATAATAACATCCCATAGACCCTTAGGAGTTGTAAGGAACTTTAAATTACCTCCAACGTCTCAATGACCTTCTTCGCCTCGGATTCTATTGGTGTGTCCGAAAATATTAGGGAGTACCTGCCGTTCCTTTGCAAAACGAAGTTCCTTATCCCTTCAGCCCATTTTCTTATTACCCCCCTATAAAAGGCCGCGGAATTTGGGGAAATTTGTACCCTTTTACCACTTTCCGCATCCACCAAAACCTTACCCTCCAACTGAAAATTCCACTCTTCCCCGCTCAATATATGGAAAACAACGAGGTCGTGAAATTTTAGAAGAATACCCAAACCTCCCTGAAGTTCATCCCAATCAAACTCAAGGTCCGAAATAAGGACAACTAGGGACCTTTTTCTGAAACGGGAGACGATATTATAAACCGCTTCATGGAAACTCCCCTTTCCTTTTCCCTTCACCTCGTAATAACATCTAAGGAGGTGATTTACACCCTTACCCGGCGGGATAATTTCCCCGGAAAATTTTACCAATGAAAACCCATAATTCAACCTGTTTGCGGCGAACATAACCATACCAGCAACAACCTGTGCCCTCTCATCCTTATTAAAGAGTCCCATGGATTTTGTATCGTCAAATAGAACTATCACCGGGATCTCGGATTCGTTTGAAAACTGCTTTAAGAATAGCCTCCCCCTCCTTGCAAATGTCTTCCAATCCACCCTCCTTATATCATCCCCCTCATAATACGGCCTATGTCCCGCAAATTCCGGCGAACTTCCGAAGGTTCTACTCCTCTGTTTTCCAGAATAGAACCCATCGACCACACCCTTCACCTTTATCTCAAACTCCGAAATTATCTCCTTCGGGATCTTCAAGGTAGGGTTAAAACCGGGTCTATGTGCTTTCCGTCCTTCAAAACCTCGTAATGTATGTGCGGTCCGGTGGTTTTTCCCGTTCTTCCCGAAAGCCCTATTAACTGCCCCGTCTTCACCGTATCCCCCTCCTTAACAAAAGCCTTTGAAAGGTGCCCATAAACCGTTTCGTAACCCTTATCGTGCGAGATCCTAATGAATATCCCTAGATCCTCGTTGTACCCCACTTTTTTCACTATGCCCCTTGCGGTTGAAAAAACGAACGTGGATTCCGGAACGGATATATCAAGCCCCGTGTGGATCCCTTTATCTACACCCCTGACTATGGGACCTGAGGCAGGCAGGGCGCAAGGTACATCGCAATCTTCAACGAAGATCGGAAGGGAAGGGGAAACCCCCTCAACCTTTGGACCCTGAACACCCTCACCGAGGGCGTATGACAGTTTCTCAACCTTCACCTGAAGCTCCTGGTATTTTTTTGAAAGCTCTTTTAGCTTTTCTTCCGCCTCCAACATCCTTTTAACCCTATAGTATAGGTTTTGTCTGTAAAAGGCGGAGAGAAGTAGGGCGGAAAAGAGCGCAAAACCCACAAAGGCAAAAAAGAGGATAACGAAAACCAAAACCCTAAAAATGATATACCTAAAACCACTAAAAACCCACCTCTTTACCCCTTTTTTGTCGGTCTTTATGATCTCTAAACGCTTTATCCCTTAACCCTTTGAATGACCTTAACTATCTCCTCCCTTATCTCTGCGGGAAGGAACATCTTACCTGTGTATTTGGTTATTGAACGGATCTTTTCGTGTTCCGTGGTAAATTGCTTTATAAGATGAAGGAGTTGCGCCCTTGCGTTCATCTCCAATACAAAAACGATCTTGCTGTTTCTTATAAATTCGTTGAGTTCGTCCTCATAAAGGGGCCAGAGTGTCCTTATCCTCATAAACTTTACGTTTATACCCTCCCCCCTCAACTGCTCCATAGCCTCGAGGATGGGTCCCAAGGTTGCGCCCATACCTATTATTCCCACCTCCGCACCTTCATCCCCATAAAAAGCTGCCCTCGGAAGATCTCCCGACCTTTTGGCTGTTTCGTACTTCCTCAACCTTTTATCCACCATCTCCTTCCTTAAACGCGGATCTTCCGTGGTATATCCGGTTTCATCGTGTTCGTTTGAATTGGCGGTAAATATTGTCCATCCAAGTCCGGGGGTTGCCTTTGGGGATATACCATCCTCAGTAATCTCGTACCTTAAATACTGCCTCCCCTCCGCCTTCATCCTCTCAGCATCTTCCTTGGTAAGTAGTTTCCCCCTATCTATCTCAATTTTGAAGGGATCCAATGCCCCCGGTTCTACGGTAAATTTGTTCTGCGAAAAAGCTTGTTCGGTGAGGATCACCACGGGAGTTTGGTATTTTTCCGCAAGGTTAAAGGCTAAGGCGGTAAAGTAAAAGCCCTCCTCAAGGGTTCCGGGAACCAGAACGATCCTCATAAGGTCCCCATGCCCACCGTATAAGATGTGGTTTATGTCCGATTGCTCGGTTTTTGTGGGAAGCCCCGTTGATGGTCCAGCCCTTTGGGAATCAACTATAACCAAGGGTGTCTCGTTCATATAAGCAAGCCCAAGGGTTTCCGTTTTTAGGGAAAGTCCCGGACCGGACGATGTTGTCATAGCCCTTGCCCCCGCAAAGGCGGCACCTAAGGCGAAGTTTATGGAAGCTATCTCGTCCTCAGCCTGTATCGCTACCGCCCCGAATTCCCTACCTTCATCCGCGAAGAATTCAAGGATCTCCGTTGCCGGGGTTATGGGGTATGCGACCTCAAACCTACAACCCGCTGCCAAGGCACCCAGGGCTATAGCCTCGCCCCCCATCATCATTATTCTGCCTGGGTCCCCAAGCTTTTCTAAATAATAATCGTCCTTCTTCCCCAATTCCCTTGCCTTCTCCCTACCCAGTTCGTAAGCCCCTATGTTCGCATTTATTATCTTATCCCCCTTTGCCTTAAACCAATCCGCTATTACTTTATAAGCTATCTCGTGGTCTAGGTTCAAAAACTCTGCTATTATCCCCAGAGCAACGACGTTCTTTATAACCTCCAAACCCAATTTCTCCCTTGATATGTTCGCAAGCGGTAGTATATAGTAATGGGCATCCTCCCTCTTCAAGTGGGAAGGTATCTCGGGATGCGTGCTGTTATCGTAAATTATTACACCACCCGATATGACCTCGTGGGTATGCAAAGGCAGGTTTTGGAAGTCTAAAGCAAGGAGGTAATCAATGTTGTCCTTTGGTCCGTACATTGGTTTGTCTTTTGCCCTAACGGTTAGGTTGGTTGGCAAGCCCCTTATGTTTGAAGGGAAATCCTTTATCATAACCACATAAAACCCCATCTTCTTGAGGATCTTGGATAGAAGTTCCCCCGTTGTTAGGCTTCCATCACCCGCAAGCCCAGCTATCTTTATAGCAACATCATTTTTACGCATAGCAGGATATTTTAAGGTTGCAAAAACCTAAAAACTTTCCCGTGCTTTACGATTTCCCCTTTCGTTATAAATATTACATCCTCCGCTATATTCGTTGAAAGGTCCGCTACCCTTTCAAAATTTTGCGCGATATTTACGACCTTTAGCGCAATTTCCGTCTCAAGGGCCCTCACTGCCCTATTCAGAATCCTGTCTCTAAACTCATCTATCGCCTTATCCGACTTTATCACCTGTAGCGCAAGTTCTGGATCCCTATTCTTAAATGAAGAATAAACCTCTACGAAGGACTTCTTTGAAAGTTCCCTTATCAAGCGTATATCTTCCTCGAGATCTCCGATTTGAAGGTTCTTTTCCTTTAAAATCTTAAAATCCCTTGCTACGTTCTCCGCGTGATCCGCTATCCTCTCTATGTCGTTGTTTATCTTCAGGCACATTAAAATTTCCCTAAGGTATCCTGCTTCAGGTTGAAATAAGGCTATGGTTTCCACAACAAGCTCGTCTATAACTATTTCAAGCTCGTTTACCCTTTCCTCCCTTTTGATGGTTTCCTCGTAAGATTCAAGGGATAGATCTATCATCTCAAGGGTAAGAGAGTACATCTCGTCAAGATTCACCTGTATATCCTTAAGGCGACTTTCTATCATATCTCAAAGCTTTCGCCCGGATTTAATATCACCACTTTTACTTTATCCCCAACCAGCCTCTCAAACTCCTTAGGATCCGCCTTTATTAGATCAAAAGTATTGTAATGCATCGGGATTACGAACTTGGGGGATATGAATTCAACCGCCTTAGCGGCCTGATAGATGTCCATAGTAAACCTACTACCTATGGGAAGTATGGCAAGATCGGGCTTGTAAAGTTCGCCGATGAGCTTCATATCGTAAAATAGCCCAGTATCCCCCGCGTGGTAAATCGTTTTCCCATCCATCCTTATTATAACCCCCGTAGGATCCCCAACGTTTGCGGTATGCCAGGCAGGCGTGAAGGCAACCTCAACCCCCATACCCCCGACGTTTACGAAACCCCCTATGTTCATAGGCTCAACCTTTTCAAGGTTGGATTTTACCACGAGCTCGTACTGGGAGACAAAGTACGCGCCCGTCCTCTTGCATATTTTGACCGCATCCTCAAACCCGTGATCCCCGTGATCGTGCGTCACTATCACCACATCCGCCTTCTCTATATCCTCAACCCTTTTTAGTGGGGATTTCGGATTCCCAGTTATAAAAGGATCAACCAAAACCGTCTTGCTCCCTTCTATCTTAAACGCCGCATGCCCTAAAAAAGTTACTTTCACCATATTGGGTATTATAAAGCGGTTTAATTGCGAAAGATGTTTCTGCTTTAGAATACAAACGATATGATGATCTTGTTTGTAAGTTTGGACAGTACATATGTAAGAACAAAGGGGGAGGAGATAGCGGGTGCGCTCATAAAAACCTTACTCGGGGAATTGCAAAATTCTATAAACCAGAAGGGTTTAAAAGGCTCGGTTTCCTACTGCTCGGAGAGGGCGATCCCTTTAACCGATAGCCTTTCAAAAGCTTACGGTGTGAAAATAAAGAGGACCAGCTTCAAGTTCAGGAATCCCAAAAACAAGCCGGACAACATGGAAGAGGGGGCTTTGAGGTTCTTTAAAACCGTAATAAAGGGGGGCAAAAAACCCGAGTATTACATCCAAACCTTCAGGCGTGGAAACCAAACGATCCATAGGTACTATAAACCCCTATTCGTTGCACCGTTATGTTTAAATTGTCATGGTAAGGATAACATGGATATACCTGCGGAAGTCCTTCAGGAGATAACAAAGAGGTACCCGAAGGATAAGGCGAGGGGATATTCGGAGGGAGAATTCATGGGTGTGATAAGGGTTGAGTTTGAGGAATGAGCCTTTTACCACTTTGCATAAACGCGGAAACCTTATACGTGGAAGTTGCGGACGATCCTTGGGAGCACCAAAGGGGATTAATGTTCAGGGAGTATTTACCGGATAATAGGGGTATGCTTTTCATCTTCCCTTACCCCCAAAGGTTACACTTTTGGATGAAAAACACCTACATACCCCTTTCAATAGCTTATATATCAAGCGATTGGAAGATCGTAGAGATATACGATATGGAACTTTTAAGCGAAAGGCTCGTATCCTCCAAAAACAAGGTTCAGTATGCCCTGGAGGTGAATAGGGGATACTTCCAAAGGAAGGGTATAAAGGTGGGAGATAGGGTGAAGTTCCCCTGTGAATGAAAAGCTTCCCAAGAGCGAGATATTGAGGGGAAGGAAATTAATAAGTTGGGCTTTCAAGAACTCAAAAACCCTATATTCTGACGAGTTTGTAATTTTAAGGTTTTGCCCTTATGGGGAAAGGAAGGTTCTGTTTGCGGTGGAAAGAAAGGTAAAGGGTGCGGTTAAAAGGAACAGAATAAAGAGGCTCTTAAGGGAGTTTTACAGAAAAAATAAAGATAAATTTCAAGTGGGAATTTGGATCTTCATAGGGAGGGAAGCCCTCCTTAGGATCAAATCGCACGAGATCAATTTCCCCTTTATAATACCCAACAAAGGAGGTGAAGGATGGAGGATATAAACAACATAGGCAATATGAGCGAAGGCGAAGGGAGGAGGGTGCCGAGGCTTTCCGAAAGGAAACCTTACGAGAAACCAGCAATAATAGGAAGGACAACGGGAAGGGGGGATAACACGTTGATTGTCTCATAGCGAAATTTTTAATTATCGTTTTGGTGTGGGGAGGTTATTATTTATAGATTGGTTGAAGGGGGTTTTTGTAATATGGATGGTTCCAACCCATGCTTTTGATGGGTTGTTCTCCTACGAGCTTAAATCTACCCCCCTCTATCATTCCGTAGCCTTTTTTAACGGACTCGTTGCCCCCGTTTTTCTCCTTTCCTCAGGGTTTTTGGCAGTATATACATTTAAGGGTGAGAAGATATATCAAAGGTTAAGGAGGGGGGTGGAGCTGATGGCCTTCGGGTACTTCCTTCAGATGCCAACATCTTCAATACCCAAGATGTTCGTAAACCCACAAGATATCTTTGGGAGGATAAACACTTTCCAAAGGGTCGATATTTTAATTTGCATAGGTTTGGGAGCGATAGTTCTAAGCTCCCTTTTGTACATATTCAGGGATAAGCTTAGGAGGGTCCTGCTGTTTCTCTTCTTGGCTTTTTTCTTTTGGTACTTCAGCCCTTTCATAAACAAATTCGGGGAGAACCTTCCCCCTTTCATAGCCCCCTACTTCTCATTTAAAAACTCCCTCTTTCCCCCATTTCCATATTGGGGGTACTTATTTTTTGGTTCCGCCCTGGCATCCGCATTTTTGCTAAACAGAAAGATATTCTTTGCCCTAAGCCTTATACCTATCTTTGCCCTTTTCCTGAATTCCTTCCTTAATTTTCCAAGATACGAAACTTCCCTTGGATATATCCTCCTGAAAACAGGCGTTGTCATTTTGTTGATTTATATTCTTATGGGTGCGGAAAACTTCGGTTTTAGGTTTAAACCTTTGGCACTTCTTGGAAGAAATTCGCTTCTATCTTATGCCTTCCACAATTCCATAGTTTACGGATCACCCTTTACAAAACCCCTTTTATACTATTACGGACACGTCGGTTGGCTTAAGGGAACACTCATTGGAACCTTCATCTTAGCTTTAACTTGGGTTTTCGTTTATTCTTGGGAAATTTTGAGAAAGAATTATGGTCAAAGACCCGCGAGGGAATTCTGGAAGTTTGTAACCTTAACCGTCCTTTTATCACCTTGGTAAATCCTCATTAGAATTCCAGCTATGTTGAAAGACAAAATGTTTTCAATAGCTGAGGATATATTGAAGGTTGCGGAAAACGACGGAACGGAGGTTATAGTTTTCGGGGAAAACAGTACATTAGTTAGGTTCGCAAAGTCAAGGATCCACCAGACAACAAACGTTAAGGATATTAGGGTTTCGATTAGGGTGAGATTTGGCAAAAGGAGCGCAGTGGTGAATTTTTCTTTTAATGAAGATAGAAAGGATCTGGTACACGCTGTGAAAAGGGCGGAGAGTTTGGCTAAGCTTTCCCCCGAAAACCCGGATTTACCCGATCTTCCGAGGGCAGATAAGATAGAAACCTCAATAGATCAGTTTGATGAGGATACTGCGGAGATTTCACCGGAAGAAATCACAAGAATAGCTGGGAATTTAATAAAGGAAACGCCAAAACCCTTTGAGGCTTACGGTGTTGTCTCGGGTGGAAGCTTGGAATATATATTTTTAACATCCTCGGGTTTTGAGGGTTACAATTTCTTAACGGACGCCCATATAAAGCTTAACCCCATTTACGATACCTACAGCTATTTAGTTCAGAAATCTGCAAAGACATTTAAGGATTTAAATTTGGGAGAGGTTTTGGAGAGGGTTGAAGAAGGGTTAAATTTTGTCTTAAAACCGAGGGATGCAGAGCCAGGGAAGTGGACGGTGATCCTTGAACCGTTAGCTCTGGAGGAGATAATACAGTTTCTAAATTGGATAGGGTTTTCGGGTAAATCCGCAATTGAGGGTATATCCCCCTTAAGGGATAAGGTGGGTCAAAAGGTCTTTTCCGAAAAGGTAACCATCCTGAATGATGCGCTGAACCCTAGGGGATTCGTATTACCCTTTGATTTTGAGGGGAACAGGAAGGGTTTAACTGTAGTGGTTGAGAATGGGGTATTTAAGAATTTTGCACACGACAGTATAACCGCCAAGAAGATGGGAGTAGGATCCAACGCGTGTGCCTCTCCTTTCTCAAACAACCCAATATTTCTAAACCTATATTTCAGGGGCGGGGAAAAGGATTACAAGAAACTTATTGAAGAAACGGATAGGGGGCTTATAATAACTAGGTTTTGGTACGTTAATTTGGTTGATCCTCAAAGTCTAACTTTAACGGGTATGACGAGGGATGGGGTTTTCGTGGTTAAAAATGGTAGGATCGTGGGGAGCATGAAAAATATGAGGTTTAACGAGAGTATATTCAACATGTTGGGTGGGGTTTTGGATATTTCAAAGGAAGAGGAGCTTGTAAGTGAAAGCACTTGGTACGATATGCACTACCCACATGGGATGATCCTACCCACAATAAAAGTGGAAAACTTTAATTTCTCTTCCTCCACTAGCTTCTGATTACTTATCTTTTATTGCTTCGTCTAGATTCAAAATACCCTTTTCGTTGGTTATTATCACCTTTATTTTGTCGGAGAGCTTGTCGACGTAAAGGTATCCGACATATTCGGGGTTTTTCTTTATCTCCTTGGCAACTATTGAGATAGCCTCAGCTTTCCCTTTTGCCTCAACCAGCATCCTTTGAACATTTAAGCTCTCCTTTTTTATCAATTGCTGCATTTTCAATGCTTCCTGCTCCGCCAACTTCTTTTCTTCAAGCGCTTTTTCGTAATCCGGAGAAAACTTTATATCCCTTATCAAAACATCCAAAACATTGATCCCTATTGGCTCTAATTTGTTCCTCAATATCCCCTTTATTTCAAGGTCCAAACCCGTCTTTCCGAAGGATAAAAGCCCATCGGATGTGTATTTTGATATAACGGATTTTATCGCGGATTTAAAGACGGGCTGTATTACCTTCTCCTCGTAATACATTCCCACATTCCTATGGAACCTGATAAGGCTATCCCTGTTTATTTGGTAAAGCAACGTGGCTTCAACCCCAACGCTTACACCATCCGAAGTTATACCCCAAAGGGTTCCCTCCCCTTTCCTTTTAACGGAAGAGCTTAGGGTGTATTCCCTAACCTGAAGATCGTACTGATAAAGGTTTTCCAAAAAGGGTATTATTAAATTTCCACCTTCACCCAAAACTGTATAAGTCCTAAAAACTTGGTTGAACTTTATACCGGCATAGCCCTGAGGTATAACTCTGTAGGACATAGAGATAAGCATCAAGATCAAACCTACGAGGATAAGGACTATAAGAGTGGGGGAAAGCTTTATCTTCCTTTTGGTTTTTATGGTTCCCTGTTGTTCTACCAGAACCTCCTGGGTTCCGTATTTGTACAGGATGTAAAGGATCGCAAGGACAACTATTAGCGAAAGAATCGGAGAAAGCAAATCCTGAAAATTGATGTTCATATTTTCTCTATTTTGTAGTCCTCTATTATAGGGTTGGAGAAAACTTTCCTCGAAAGTTCTTCCAAGGTCTCCCAAGCTCTCCCTTCGTCCTTTTCCTCAATTACGATCTCAATCACCTTCCCCACTTTAACGTCCTTAACCTTTATTCCCATCTCGGATATTACCCCCTTTACCGCCCTACCTTGAGGATCCAAAAGGTCCTTTCTTGGCATAACTATAACCCTAAACCTATGTTCCACAATGTTTATTCTAACCTCGTTAAAAATCAGCCCCCCTTATATCCTTAATTCCCATTTCCCCTGTTGTCTAAATTTTCCTGTCTCTTTTAGAGTTAGAGTATATAATAAATATATTAAATATATATACACACCAAATTGTCTAAACAGATAAATTCGCAAATTAACCGATTTAACCCAAATTTTCTGAGTCTAAATTTAGACTCACATCCAAAAATCTCAATAATGATGAGGGTTTGAGCTGTCTAAATTTTTGTTTAACATAAATTTCTAAATTTTGAAATTTAAGCCACAAAACCTTTAAAAGGGGCGATCCAAATTTAGACAACTTTTTACTTCTCCGTCTAAATTTAGACAGACCTTAGACAAATTTTAGACCGTTCGGTTTTATAATTCCCAGCTATGTTGTTTTCGGAGATGGAGAAGATCGCGGAGGAGATGGAAACCATAAGGGGGTATCTTTGACATAGATGGGCTCAAGGAAAAGATAAGGAAGATAGAGGAGGAAAGCTCAAGGGCGGATTTTTGGAGCGACCCTGTTATGGCATCCGAGAAGATGAAGGAGCTAGGCGCCTTAAAAAAACTCCTGAACGATTATATTAATCTTTCCGAAAGGATAAATTACCTTAAAGAAATATACGAGATGGCGGAGGAGGATCCGAGCCTTATGTCCGAACTTGAAATTGAGATAAAAAAGTTAAGGGAAGATATCACCGATTTCCAAATAAGGACATTATTTACTGCGAAAGAGGATGTTCAAAATGCCTTCTTGGAGATCCATCCCGGTGCGGGTGGAACGGAGAGTCAGGACTGGGCAGAGATGCTTTTAAGAATGTACATAAGGTGGGCGGAAAGAAAAGGTTTTAAAGTTGAGGTCCTTGATTATCAGAAGGGTGAAACCGCAGGTATAAAGTCCGCAACCTTACATATAAAAGAACCTTACGCTTACGGTTATCTCAAGGGGGAGAAGGGGGTGCATAGGCTGGTTAGAATTTCCCCATTTGATGCAAACAGCAGGAGGCACACATCCTTCGCCGCGGTAACGGTATATCCGGAAATGCCGGAGATAGAAGTTGAAATTAGAGAGGAAGAGATAGAGATAGAAACCTTTAGATCCGGGGGTCCAGGGGGACAACATATGCAGAAGAACGAAACGGCGGTTAGGGTGAGGCATATACCTACGGGCATAACAGTGGTTATGCAGAGTGAGAGGTCGCAACATCAAAATAAGGAGAATGCCCTTAAGATCTTAAGGGCAAGGCTTTACGAATACTACAGGAGGCAAAGGGAAGAGGAGCTTGAAAAAATATTGGGGCCAAAAACTTCAATAGAATGGGGGCACCAAATCAGGTCTTATGTCTTATATCCTTATAAGCTCGTGAAGGACCATAGGACGGGTTATGAGACGTCAAACGCGGAGGGGGTTTTGGAGGGGGATCTTGATGAGTTTATAAAGGCCTACCTCGTTTATTTAAAGAAAAAGGGTTGAAGGTAGGGATAGTTTGCCTTTTTCCCAAATACGTTGAAAGTCCCCTAAAATATGCACCCTTGAGGAAGGCTATAGAGCTTAGGAAGTTGGAGATAAGGTTTTTTTCGCCGATAGATTACGCGGAGGGTCCAAAAGATGTGGAGGATTACCTGTACGGTGGTGGCGAAGGGATGCTATTGAGGGTGGATTTTATGGTTTCCGCTATAAGGGATGCGAAGGAATGGCTTAAATCCGCCCCCGTATTTTTGCTTTCTCCCACTGGGAAAAGGCTTGAACAGAGGGATATTATTGAAATTTCAAAGTTGGAAGAGATCATCCTCGTTGGTGGGCACTATAAAGGGATAGACAGCAGGATATACGATTACGTTGATGTTGAAATTTCCATAGGGGATTTTGTGGTATCTTCAGGTGAAATCGCGAGTTTAGTTGTTTTGGATGCGGTCGCAAGGCTTATTGAGGGGGTTTTAACCCATAAATCATCCGCCGAAACGGATTCCCTTTACCATAACCTCCTCGAGCCCCCCCTATACACCAGACCTTACGACTTTGAGGGAAAAGAAGTTCCCAAAGTACTTTTAAGTGGAAACCACAATCTCATAGCCCTTTGGAGGAAGGAACAGGCGATAAAAAGGACATTACTTTTTAGGCCCGATCTCCTTGAAAAGGCCAACTTTGACGAAAGCGACAGGAAAATTTTGAAGAAAATAGTTAAGGAAATTTGCGAAAAATTTGGAGATTTATAACCCCTTTCCGAACCTCCTTAATATCTCCTCAAACTTACGGGAAAACTCCTCAAAATCCATATCATTAGGTGGGTAAACTTCAAAAGCCCCTGAAAATTCCTCCTCGTTGAAATTTTCCAACATTTCCTTCCCTTCCTTGGATGTTTCCACCTCAAATTTCTGATAGATCTTTGTCTCCCTTTCGCCCTCCGATCCCCTTAAATACCTATCGAATTCCTCCGTATCCCAAACCATAACGTTTTTACTTATCCATTTAACCTTTTCCGCCAAATCTCTGTCCCTCGTGATCACCACAATCCTCTTTTCAGGATTTTTTGAAACAAAATTTATTATCCAATCGTCCGCCTTCCTCTCAAATCCCACCCAAACCACCCTCTTCCCACTTGAATACTTATCGCTTTTGCCGTCAAAAACGAAAATGAACTCCTTTCCCGCCCTCTCAAGGATCCTAACCGCCTTTTTCACCATCTCCACAGCATCTTCAATTGTTATGGCTCCTAAAGAAAATGCATAATTTAGGGCATCTATAACGAACATCAGAATACGGCCCTAAGAACTATTGAAGATATAGGATATGCCGCGGTTAGGTTGGCAAAATCCGCATCCGGGTTGGTTGGGTCAAAGGTTACACCCTTATTTGGGAAGAGGTTTATCACGGAAAAAGATATATCAAACTTTAC
>QGLW01000196.1_pt1 | contig 16742 bp, 13 predicted proteins | sample 1725341 | NCBI WGS metagenome assembly QGLW01 (sample SAMN05439265, study PRJNA331180) | Hot springs metagenome, whole genome shotgun sequencing project. | isolation source: microbial mat of Apron and Channel Facies of Mammoth Hot Springs | place: USA: Wyoming, Yellowstone National Park | collected... | reverse complement strand
CCAAGGGTTTGCGGAAGCCCAAGGGGTGGGCTACCTCCTCCAGGAAGCGGCCCTCCAAGAGCTCTATGAGCCGCCTCCGGCCCTCCTCGTTCAGGTACACGCCCCCCTCCCGCGCTTGGGCGTGGGCCGGGGTGAGGTGCCCCCTCCGGAAGGCGGAGAGGACCACGGCGTGTGCAAACATCACACGGCCCGGTTCAGGGTGGGTATACTCTTGGGAACATGGTTCGGGATGGGCTGGACCTGGCCCTGGCAGGTTTACTCCACGACGTGGGCAAACTTTACGGCCGGGCCCTCTGGGGGGAGCGGGACGAGCGGCTTCCCGACCGCACCCACACGGCCTACACCGCCTATTTCGTCCAGAAGGAGGCCGCACTCTTCCAAAGGGCGGGCTTGGACCCGGACTGGCTCGCCAAGACCGCCAGCCGCCACCACGAGGGCTGGCGGGACCGGCCCCAGTACCAGCCCCAAAGCCCAGAGGAGTGGTGCGTGGCCCTGGCCGACACCTACGCCTCCCAGGAGCGGGAGGAGGGCGGCCAGGGGGGAAGCCCGCCCGAGGTTCCCCTGAAGCCTCCCTTTAGCCAGCTCCGCCTCCAGGGCAAGGAGGGCAGGGATGGGGGCTACCTCCCCGTGGGGGGAGGGGGTCGGGTGGGCCTGGCCCCGGGGGCCCTCTACCCGGAGGCCGGCGTCCCCATGGGCAAGGCCACCTACGGCCGCCTGGTGGAGCGCCTCGAGGCCCGGCTTTCCGAGATGGCCCGCCTTTCCCTCACCAAGGAGGCCCTCCTCCTGAACCTCGCCCTCGCCTTCCAGGAGGCGCTTTCCCTGGTGCCCGCCGACACCCAGTCCGAGCCCGATGTGAGCCTCTACGACCACCTGCGCCTCACGGCGGCCATCGCCCACGCCCTCTGGCTCTACCACGGTGGCCAGCCCTCGGTGGAAGAGCTGCGGCGGGACGGGAAGAAGTTCCTCCTGGTGGTAGGGGACCTGGGGGGCATCCAGGGGCACATCTACCGCATCTCCGGGGCGGAGACGGGGGTGGGGGGCATCGCCAAGCGCCTGAGGGCCAGGAGCCTGGAGGTCAGCCTGGCGGCCGAGACCATGGCCCTGGGCATCCTGCGAAGCCTGGGCCTCACGCCCCTGAACCGCATCCTGGGGGCCGGGGGGAAGTTCTACCTCCTCCTGCCCAACACCGAGGAGGCCCAAGAAGCCCTGGAGGAAACCCAGGAGGCCTGGGGGCGCTGGGCCCTCAGGCGGGGGGGAAGCCTTATACCCAACCTGGCCCACCTGGCTTTTGAGGGTAAAGAGTTCCGCGACTTCGCCGGGGTCCTGAAGGCGCTTCACAAGGAGCTGGCCTTGGCCAAGCTCAAGCCCTTTCCCTTCCTGAAGGAGACCGAGGAGACCCGGGGGGAAGCCTTGAGGCCCTGCGCCGCCTGCGGCCTGAGACCCGCCCTAAAGGACGAGCCCGGAAGCCTTTGCCCGGACTGCGAGCGGGAGCGGGAGGTGGGAGGGCTTCTTCCCAAGCGCGACCGGGTGGGCTTCTTCCCCGAGGAGGCCCCCAGGCCCTTTTTCGCCTTCCCAAGCCTCAAGGTGGCCCTCGAGGAGAACCCCAAGGCGGTCCACGTCTTCCGGGCGGAGCTGGACTTCCGCCCCTCGGCCGTGCCCACCGAGGCCAAGCCCCTTCTTGGCCACCTGCCCCGGGTGGCCCACGCCCTGAAGGCCAAGGGGGTCTCCCTGGCGGACTACACCGCCTGGGCCCGAGGGGAGGGGCTTTTGGAGGAGGAGGAAGGTGGGGAGGACCGGGTCCTGACCTTCGGGGAGCTGGCGGCCCTTTCCCAGGGCGCGCCCTACCTGGGGGCCCTCATGCTGGACGCCGACCGGATGGGGGAGGCCTTCGCCACGGGCTTCCAGCGGGAGGGGCGGGACCTGGCCACCCCAAGCCGTCTGGCGGCCCTCTCGCGGACCCTCGAGGTCTTCTTCGCCACCGAGGTTCTGGAGCTCATCCGGAACCCGGCCCTCTACGCCGGGCGCCTAGGGTGGGATGCCCTCGAGGCCAAGGGCAAAGGGGAGCGCTACCCCCTCATCTACAGCGTCTACTCCGGCGGCGACGACCTCTTCCTCCTGGGCCCGTGGGACGTCCTCCTGGACTTCGCCCTGGACCTGGAAAGGCTCTACGCCCTCTTCACCGGGCACGAGGCCCTGACCCTCTCCGGGGGGTTTGTATTGGCGGGGCCCAGCCTGCCCATCCCCGAGCTCTCCCGTCTCCTCACCCGGGCGGAGAAGGCGGCCAAGGAGGCCGGGCGGGGACGGCTTTTCCTCTTCGGGCAGGCGGTGCCCTGGGCCCATCTCCGAAATCTCCGCCAGGAGGTGGAGGCCCTGCGGAGCGACCTAAGGGCGGAACGGGTCTCCCGGGCCCAGGTCTACCGGTGGCTTTCCCTGTGGCGGCGGTTCTGGGGGCAGGATATGAACGAGGGTGAGAGGATGCGCTATAAGCCCCTCCTGGCCTACGCCCTGAGGCGGGTCCGGGAGCGGGACAAAAGGGCGTGGGAGAGGTACATGGGGCTTTTGGACCATCAGGGCCCAGCCTGGCGGTACCTGCCGGTCTGGGTCCAGTGGGGGCTTTATCTGGAAAGGAGGGCATGAATGCCGGCTTTGGAGTTTTATCGGGACAAGGAAAAGGGGGTTCTGGACCCCGGCATCTTTGAAAAGGCCAGGGAAGTGGCCGAAGAACTGGTCAGGGAAGGGGCCATCAAGTCCAGCCAGTTCCGCAACTACTTCGCTGAGCTCCGGTCTTTGGAAAACCGCTTTGAGCGGGAAAGGCGGGAGGACGAGGGCCTGGCCTTCGCTCGGCTCGTCCCCCAGCTGGAGCTCCTTAAGGCCAAGCTCTACTACAACACCCGCTCCAACGGGCCCCTCAGCCGGGCCAGGGCCTTCGTGCGCTTCCTGGAGGAGGCCATAGACGCCGGCAAGCGGAGCCCCAAGGACTTTGAAGCCATGATGAAGTACGTGGAGGCGGTGCTGGCCTACTTTTACGCCAAGGGCAGGTAGGAGGTGCCATGAGGCTCAGGAAGATCATCCGCATCCGCTCGGTTCTTTTGGCCAAGACGGGCCTGAGGATCGGCATGAGCAAGGACCAGATGGCCATCGGCGACCTGGACAACCCCGTGATCCGCAACCCCCTCACCGACGAGCCCTACATCCCGGGCTCCAGCCTCAAGGGGAAGCTCCGCTACCTCCTGGAGTGGAGCCTGGGCGGGGACTACATCCTGAAGGCCAAGGACCGGCACGTCTACGCCTCCCCTGACCCCAAAGACCCCGTGGCCCGCATCTTCGGGCTGGCCCCGGAGAACGACCAGAAGGCCCTGGAGATTGCCCGGGAACGGGGGCCCACCCGGCTACTGGTGCGGGACGCCTACCTCTTGGAGGACTCCAAGCGGGAGCTGGAGCGCACTGCGGCCAGGGGCGGGCTTTACACCGAGATCAAGCAGGAAGTCTTCATCCCCAGGCTTGGCGGCAACGCCAACCCCCGCACCACGGAGAGGGTGCCCGCCGGGGCCCGCTTCGGCGTGGAGATGGCCTACCGCGTCCTGGACGATCTGGATGAGGAGTACTTCCAGAACTACCTCCTTAGGGCGCTGGAGCTTCTGGAGGTGGACGGCCTGGGCGGGCACATCAGCCGGGGGTACGGCCAGGTGTACTTCCTCCACCCCGAGAAACCTTGGGACGCCCAGGAGGGGCTTCCCCTGAAGGAGCGGCTTTTGGTGGAGGAAATCGCCCTAGGGGCCTAGCATGCGGGCCACCCTGTTCCGGCTCTACTTCCAGGGGCCCCTTAAGGAGCTTCCCCGGGCGCCCGCCCTCCTGGGCCACGTGCTCTGGTGGTACCGCTACACCCACGGGCGGGAGGCCCTCGAGGGCCTCCTGGAAAAGCCCCTACCCTTCCGCCTCTCCAGCGTATTTCCCGAGGGCTGGCTTCCCCGGCCCAAGCTACCCCCCGTCCAGGTGGAGGAGACCGAGCGGAGGAAGGCCATAAAGAACCTCTCCCTGGTGAGCCTGGAGACCTTCCAGGCCTTGGCGGAGAAGGGAGAGGAGGTTCTGCTGGAAGCCCCGGAGGTTCTGGGCAGGGCCAGGCCCCCCGAGCCCCGGAGGCTCCGCCGGAGCCGGGTGGGCATAGACCGGGGTACGGGGGCGGCCAGGCGGGGCATCCTCTTCACCCAGGAGCTCCTCTTCCCCGACCCCAGGACGGCCTACGCCCTTTACGTGGCAAAGGCGGAGGAAGCCCCCTTTGGCCTGCGGGACGCCCTGGCCTTTGTGGGAGAGATGGGCTTTGGCGGAGGGGCCAGCGTGGGGCTTGGCCGCTTCCGGGTAGAGGGGCCCCAGACGGTGGAGCTTCCCGAGGCCAAGGAGGCCAATGCCTACGCCACCCTGGCCCCGGGGCCACTGGAAGGCGCCCTTTTCTACGATCTAGAGCCCTACTGGGGCCGGCTGGGCGGGGGCTATGTGGGTAGCAAGCCCTTCAAGGGCCCTTACCTCAGGACCCGGGAGGGGAGCGTCTACCAAGAGCCCACCGCCCTTTACCTGGACACCACCCCGCAAGACCCCCCGGAGGAGGGCGTCAGGGTGCGGGAGTTCCTGGGGGTTTTCCCGCTGGGGGTGAGGCTATGAGCTTCCTGGAAACCTTCCGCTTGGAGCTGGAGGCCATCAGCCCGGTCCACGTGGGTACCGGGGAGACCTATCCCGCTTACGCCTACGTGCCCGATTTTGAGAAGAAGGAGGTCCACCTCCTGGACCCCGGCGTCCTTCTCCTGGCCTTGCCCGAGGCCAGGCGCTACCAGTACCTGGAGAAGGTAGCCCAGGGCCCCAAGGCCGCCCAGGACATCCTGGCCTACCTCCACAAGGAGGGCCAGCTTCCCCAAGAGGCCATCCTTCGCACGCTTCCCGCCAGCGCGGCCTTCCTGAAGACCATCCAGGAAGCCACGCAGGAGGCCCTTTTGGAGTGGCGGCCCCTGCCCCGCTCCTCCCTGGGGGCCTACCTGCCCGGCTCCAGCGTCAAGGGCGCCCTGCGCACCGCCTGGCTTTTCTGGACGCTGGTAGAGAAAAACCTGGTGGCGGAGTTCAGCGGAGGAGCCTGGCGTCTGAGGCCAAGGGCGGCGCAGGAGGAGGCCCGCATTTATCCTCCCCGGGCTCCTAAGCTTGAGCAGAATCAAGCTTTTGAGGCTGTGGCGCTGGGATACCTTGGAAACAAGGGGCCCGACCTCTACCGGGACCCCTTCCGGGCAGTGCGCCTTTCGGATTCCGCTCCCCAGGAGACCTTCTTGAACCGCATCGGGGTATTCCATCCAAAGAAGGACACCTCGGGCCTGGCGCTCCTGGCGGAAACCTTCCGCAAGGGAAGCCGCTTCACCCTGGGCTTCCGCTACCACGGAGGCTTAAGCCGGCACCGGGGCGTTTCCATGCCCATCCCCCCGAAGGACCTCCAGTGGGCTTTAAGGGAGTACTACACCAAGGTGGCGGAGTGGGAGCGCGGCTTCGCCGAAGAACATGGGCTCAAAAATGCCCTTGGTGTCTATGAGGAGCTTTTCCAGCGCCTAAAGGACCCCGAGGTCTTCCCCATTCGCGTGGGCTTTGGCTCAGGGCGTCTTTCCCTCAGGCTGGCGCTCCTTTTGCCCGAGGACCACCCGGAGGCCCGGGAGCCCAAGACCCGGAAGACCGTGGGAAGCGCGAAGCCTCAGGATGGTTTTCCTTTAGGCTGGATGGTGGGGAGGTTCCATGCCTGAGGACCTGCAAGCCCTCTGGGAGGCCTACAAGGAGGCCGTCCGTTCCGGCGGCAACCCGCAGGCCCTGTACCAGGAGATGGTCTGGCCCGCGCTGGTGGCCAGGTGGAAGGAAGCCCCCAACGTCCCCCCCCGCCGGGAGGCCTTCGCCGTTTCCGTGCACACCTTGGGAACCAGCCCCGAGGCCACCATCCTGGCCATTCTCGGCACAGGGGCCGAACGGGTCTACGTCCTGCACACCAGAGAAAGCGCTACCTATTTGGAGCGCCTGCAGAAGGAAACGGGCAAGCCCATCTACCCCATAGAGATCGGTAAAAGCGACGTGGCCGCCATCTACCGGGAGGTGAAGCGGATTCTGGACCAGCATGGCGATGTCCCCGTGGCCCTGGACCTGACCAGCGGCACCAAGGCCATGAGCGCCGGCCTGGCGGTGGCTGGGTTCTTCTTCCGCCGCTTCTACCCCAAGGCTCGCGTGGTCTACGTGGACAACGAGGACTACGACTCCGAACTCCGCCGCCCCCGGGCGGGCACGGAAAGGCTCATCATCCTGCAGGACCCCCACGAGGTCCTGGGCGAGGTGGACGCCCTTTTCGCCAAGGAGCTTTACGGAAGAGGGGAGTTCGCGCAGGCGGCCAAATACTTCCAGAAGATGGTGGGCGCCACCGGGGATGGGCGCTGGACTCTCTACCAGAGCCTGGCGGAGATGTACGAAGCCTGGCACGCCCTGAACCTCCCCGAGGCCCATAAAAAGGGCTCGGGCCTCCTGGACAGGCTGGCCCAGAACGTCTGGCTCAACCACCCCCTGAACCAGAGCCGGGACCTCTTGGAAAAGCAGGTGTCCCTTCTGGAGGCGGGCAAGGCCTTCCTCGAGGGGAAGGACCTGGGTCACCGGAGGGGGGTGGGGGCGGTGGCCCGCACCCTCCTTTACTTAGGCGAAAAGGAACATCGGCCGCTCCTCGCCGCCCTTTACGCCTACCGGGCCCTCGAGCTCCTTCTGCAGGAAAGGCTTTACAGGTATGGCCGCCTGGCGGACCAGCCCAACCTGACCCCTGAGGAAGAGGCCGCTTTGCGGAACGCGCTGTCAGAGATTTTGGACGGGCCGCCTTCGGCGGTGGAGGTCCCCAAGAAGCTGGGCCTGTTGCACCTCATCGGCCTGCTTCGGCTCCTGGGAGACCCCCTGCTGGCCGGCAAGCCCGCGGGCGAACTCCGGGGCCTTGGGGGGGTCCTCCAGGCCCGCAACACCAGCCTCCTCATCCACGGGTTTGAGGTGCCCACCGGCAGGCAGGTCGGAGCCTTGAAAGGCCTCGCCAAGGACCTCCTGGCCGACTTGGACAAGGAGCTGGGCCCGGCGGTAAGCCTCGAGCCCCTGCCTTTGGGTTTCTGATGGTCCTGGTCGCCTTGGTCCTGGTCCTGGAAGGGGAGGGCCCCCCGGAGCCCCTGGGCCTGAGGGGGTTCTTCTACACCCTCCTCAAGGAGGCCTTCCCCGAGCTCCACGACCAGGGGGAAAACCCCTTTGCCCTGGGCTTTGGCCTCAGGGGAGGTGAACCCTGGGCCCGGGTGAGCCTCCTCAGGGAGGACCTCTACGGCCGGCTTTCCCCGGTGCTGTTTGGCCTCGAGGGCCGGGAGGTGCGCCTGGGCAGGCCCTTCCGGGTCCGGGCCGTGCTGCAGGAGGGCCACCCCTGGGCGGGCCTCACCACCTACGCCCGCCTCTTCCAGGGGCCCCATAGCCCCAACCTGCCCCTAAGGTTTTATAGCCCCACCTTCTTCCGCCGCAAGGGGGTGCAGTACCCCCTGCCCGAGCCCCGCTTGGTCCTGGAGAGCCTCCTGAGGAGGCTCGAGGCCTTTGGCCCTTTGAAGGCGCCCCAACAGGTCCGGGAGGCCCTTCTGGAGAGGACCACGGTCCGCTTCCTGGAGGGGAGGACCCAGATGGCCAGGACGGAGGTGGACACCGTGGGCTTTGTGGGCAAGGTGGTCTACCACCTGCCCAAGGCCACGGAGGAGGAGGCCCTTTGGCTTTCCGCCCTGGGCCGCTACGCCTTTTTTAGCGGCGTGGGGGCCAAGACCAGCCTGGGCTACGGCCTGGCCCGGGCCTTCACTCAGGTGGGCCCTCAGGACGCCGCGACTTAGCGCCAGAAAAAAGGGCCCGATACCCCCTTGCCGGGGTACCTATGCTGGCTTGGGCCAGCATGGGGTGGTATCAGGCCCACTCCACCCGGCTCCCCGAGGGGTGCTTGCGCACCCGCAGGCGGGCGGGAAGCCGCTCCGCCAGGGCCTCCACATGGGTCACGATGCCCACCAGCCGCCCCTGGGTGGGGAGGGACTCCAAGACCCCCGCCACCACCTCGAGGGCCTCCTGGTCCAGGGTGCCGAAGCCCTCATCCAGGAATAGGGCCCCAAGCCGCCCCTTGGAAAGCTCCTCGGAAAGGGCCAAAGCCAGGGAGAGGCTGGCGAGAAAGCTCTCCCCGCCGGAAAGGGTCTTGACCGGCCGCTCGGCCTCGGTCCAGAGGTCTAAAACCCAGTACTCCCCCTCTTTAGCCCGGAAGCGGTACCGCCCCCCGGAGAGGGTGTAAAGGAGCTCGTCGGCCCGCTCCACCAGGCTCCCCTGCCTTAGGCCTAGGGCGTACTCGGGGAAGTTGTCGCCCCTCAGGTCCTGGGCCAGCTTCTCCCATAGGGCCATCTCCCGCGCCACCTCGGCCAGCCTCTTCTCCGCCTCCTGGCGGCGCCTCAGGGCCTCCCGCAGGTCCTTTCGCCTCTCCTCCAGAACGGCCACCTCCTGGCCCAGCTTCTCCAGGCGCTCCAGAAGGCTCTTCAGGGCGCCCGCGGCCTCTTTGGCCCGGGCCTCGGCCTCGGAAAGCCCGGGGGGTGGGGCGTCCTGGAGAAAGGCCTTCAGTTGCGCCTTCACCTCCTTGAGAAGGGCCTCCACCTCCTTTAGCTCGTTCTCGTGGCGGCGGATGCGGGTCTCAAGGGCCTCCCTTTCCTCGAGGCTTAGGGCGTGGGCCCGGGCCTCGGCCTCGGGCATGAGGCCCTTCACCCGCTCCTCGGCCTCGGCCAGGGCCTTGGCCTGCTCCGCCTCCTGGGCCTTCAGGGCGGAGACCTTTTGGGCAAGGTCCGCCATCCCGTCCCGAAGCCGGCGGTACTCCCTTTCCTGGGCCTCGAGGGCCCGCACCCTCTCCTCCAGGCGCTTGAGGTAGGCGGCCACCCCCAGGCCTTCCGTCCTCTCCTGGATGTGCTGGCGAAGCCCGGCGCCCAGGGCGGCCTTCTCCTCCCGGAGGCGCCTAAGGCCTTCCTCCACCTCCCCCAAGGAGGCCTCCCCCGCCTGGGCCCGGAGCCTTTCCTCTTCCTGCCGAAGCCGGTTGACCTCCTCCACCAGGCCCTTGACCTCTCCCCCAATCTCCTTGTAGGTGTCCCGAAGGGCCTGCAGGGCCTCCTCGGCCTCTTCCAGGGCCTTTTTCAGGGCCTCCGGGTCCCCGGGAATGGGCTCGGCGGCCAGGGTGTCCAGCTTTTCCTTCAGGCTCCGGGCCTCCCCCAGGACCTCCCCCTGCCTCCCCTGCACCCGGCGCAGGGCCTCCTCCAGCTCCCGCCGCCTGGCCTCCAGGTCGGGTAGCTCGGGGCGCGGGGGAAGCTCGTGGACCAGCCCGCCGCAGAGGGGGCAGGGCTTGCCCACCTCCAGGAGGTCGTGGAAGGCCAGGAGGCCCCGGCGCCTCTCCTCCCGCCTCAGGGCCTCGAGGGCCTCCTTAAGCCCCGCCTCCTCCTTTTCCAGGGAACGAAGCTCTTCCTCCAAAGCCTTGAGGCGCTCCCGGAGGCGGTGGGCCTCGGCTCCCTGAAGGCGGGCCTTGAGGTCTTCCACCTCCTTCCGCTTCTCCCGGCCCGCCTCCTCGGTCTTCGCCAGTCTTTGCCGCGCCTCTTCCAGCTGGTCCTCCTTGGCCTTAAGGCGCCTTCTAGCCTCTTCCAGCTGGGAAAGCCCGCTTAGGAGACGCTCCAGCTTCGTCTCCTCCTCCAGGACCGCCTCCAGGCGCTCGGGGTCCAGGCGGGGGGCGGGGTGGTCCAGGGGGCCCACCCGGCGGAGGAGGCCCTCGAGGGCCCTGAGCTCCTGGGCCTTTAGAAAAGCGTCCCGGGCCTCCTGCAAAGCGCCCTCGTCAAAGGCCAGGTCCTCCAGGGCCTCCTCACGCTTCTTCACGGCCCCCTCGGCCTCCTTGAGGCGGGCGCGGGTGGCGGCGAGGGCCCCTTCCTTCCGCCTAAGGTCCTCCCAGAGGGGGAGGGCCCTGGCCGCCTCCTCGCTCAGGGCCAGGCGGGCCCGGAGGTTTTCCATCTCGGAAGCCTCCTTGGCCAGCCTCTCCCGCTTGGCCTCCAGCAGGGCCACCCTCCCAAGAAGCCCCAGGAGGGCCTCGGCCTCTTTGGCGCGGGCCTCGAGGGTGGGCTTTTCCCCTTCCAGCCGGCGGCGCTCCGCCGCTAGGGCCTCCAGGGCCTGGTCCAGCTCCGCCAAAGCTTCCGGCGTGGCCCCGGCCAGGCCCATAAGCTCCCCTTCCAGGCGGCTTTTCTCCTCGGCGTAGCGCGCCTTTTTTTCCGCCGCTTTCTCCCGGACCCGCTCCAGGCGGGAGAGGCCGAAGAGGTCCATGAGGAGCCTCCGCCGCTCCCTGGGCTCCCCCTTTAAAAAGCGGTCAAACTCCCCCTGGGGCAGGAGCAAAGCCCGGGTGAAGGCCTCGTAGGAGAGGCCCAGGAGGTCCTCAATGGCCCCGTTCAGGCGGTCCAGGGTCTCCAGGGGGACGAGCCTTTCCCCCTCCGTCAGGTCAAAAAGCCGCCCCTCGCTCCTCTTGCCCCGCACCCGCTCCACCCGGTAGGTGCGCGCCCCCACCTGGAAGGTGAGCCGGACCCTGGCCTCCCCCACCCCGGGGTGGACCAGCTCCTTGACGCTTTTCCCCACCCGGGGCACGAGGCCGTAGAGGGCGAAGGCCATGGCGTCCAGGAGGGTGCTCTTGCCGCTTCCCGTGGGGCCGGTGATGGCGAAGAGCTCCACATCGGAGAAGTCCACCCCCTGCTTCTCCCGGTAGGGGCCAAACCCCTCAAGCTCCAGCCGCAAGGGTCTCACTCTCCACCTCCTTCAGGGCCTCTTCAAACCGCTCCAAAAGGGCCTCCTTCTCCTCCCGCTCTCCCAGGTAGCGGGCGTAGGCCTCCTTAAGGCCCAAATGGGCGCCCCCGGGAGGGGGTGGGGGCAGGTCGCCCGCCCCCTCTATGGCGAGAAGGTGGGGCAGGGCCCGGTAAAGGCGCTCCTTCTCGGCGGCGGAAAGCCTCCCCTCCACCACCAGGCGCAGGTAGCCGGGAAAGCGCTCCATCTCCAAAAGCCGCCCGTCCAGCTCCTCCCGCTTCAGGCGGAAGGTCTTGAGGGGCTTGCCCCAGCGCTCCCGGATGGGGTGGACCCTGGCGGGCCCCGAGGGGGGAAGCTCCACCAAAAGGGCCCCCCTCTCGGCGTCCTCCCCCTCGCCGAAGTCCAGCTGGATGAGGCTCCCCGAGTACCAGGCCAGGGGGGCCTCGGAAACCTGCTGCTGGCGGTGGATGTGTCCCAGGGCCAGGTAGCGGGCGGAAAGGGGCAGGGCCGAGTGGGGCACGGCGTAGGACCCGGCCAGGTGGAAGAAGAACTCCCCGCCCCCGGGCCGGACCCCCTCCAGGGCGAAGTGGGCCAGCATCAGGGGGCTTGCCAGGTTGGCCAGGACCCGGCGCATGGCCTCGGCGTAGGTGCGGTGGCGCTCCTCGGCCTCCTGCAGGACCCGCTTCACCAGAACCCTCTCGGACACGAAGGGGAGGAGGGCGGCCTCGATGTCCGCCACCCGCACCACCCCCCCTTCCTCCTTGAAGAGGGGGTGGCCCCGCACCCTGGCCCCCGCCAGGGCGAAGAGGGGGGAGAGGGCGGAGACGCGCTCCTTGGGGTCGTGGTTCCCGGCGATGACCAAAGCGGGCACCCCCAGGGCCTTGAGCCCCATGAAGAACTCCACGGCGTGGCCCTCGGCCTCGGCGGAGACCTGGGGGCGGTCAAAGAGGTCCCCCGAGACCACCGCCAGGTCCACCCGCTCCTCCTTCACGATCCCCAGGAGGGCCTTCAGGGCCTCTCCGATCTCCGGTGTCCGGTCCACGCCCCTTAAAATCTTTCCCAAATGCCAGTCGGCGGTGTGTAATAGGCGCACCCCCTCATTTTAGGGGGGCCCGCCGAAACCTCAGTGCCCGTGGGGATGCTCCCCGGGCCCCGCCTTCCCTCCTTGGAAGAGGAAGGCCGCCACCAAGGTGGTGAGGGGCACGGCCAGGAGAAGGCCCAAGGAGCCCAGGACCATGGCGGCGATCTCGGCGGCGAAGGGCTCGGTGTTCAGGAGGAAGCGCAAGGGGGGGGTCCTTGGTGAGGAGGAGGAAAAGGGGCAAAGAGCCCGCGGCGTAGGCCAGGACCAGGGTGTTGACCAGGCTCCCGATGTGGTCGTAGCCCACCTCCATCCCCCTCCGGTAAAGCTCCCGCAGGCCAAAGCGGGGGTTGGCGTGGGCCAGGGCCTGGACCACGGCGGCCTGGGTCACGGTCACATCGGTAAGGGCCCCCAAGGCCCCCACCACCACCCCCGCCAGGTAGAGGGAAAGGAGGTCCACCCCGCCCCACTGCTTGAGGAGCAGGGTCTCCTCCGAGGCCAGGCCGGTGAAGCCCATGGCCCCCACGAAGTAGAGGCTTAGGAGGAGGACGAAGAGGACGGAAGCCAGGGTTCCCAAAAGGGCCGCCGTGGTCTTCCGGTTCACCCCGTGGACCAAATAAATGGTGAAGAGAAGCACCCCCAGGCTCCCCAAAAGGGCGTAAAGGAGGGGGTTTCCCCCCGAGGCCACCCGGGGCACGACCAAGTAGACCACCACCAGGAGGCTTAGCAGGGTGCCGAGAAGCCCCCTAAGCCCCTTGCCCCGGCCCAGGAGGGCGGCGAGAAGGGCGAAGAGGAAGAGGAGGCCCACAAGCCAGGGCATCCGGTCGGGTTCGGCCACGTAAAGCCGCCCCCCCTCCTGGTAGAGGACCACCCGCATCCCCGGCCGAAAGCCCCCGCCGTCGGCGGGGAGGAGGGCCTCCTTTACCCCGCCGTGGACCTCCACCCGGGCCACGCCCTCCGGGTCCAGGGCCAGGATGCGCCCCAGGAGGTAGCCCCCCGGCTCCTGGGCTAAAGCGGGAAGGAAAAAGAGGACCAAGAGGACCAGGGCCCGCATGGGGCCACTCTACCCCACCGATGCCACCCCATGCTCGCCCAAGCCAGCATGGGGGCCCCGGCAAAAGGTTCCTGGGGAAGTCGCCGGGCATGGCGGACCGAAGAAAACAGAAAGCAAGGGTATGAAAAGCGCTTCTCAAGTTTGCTATCCTTGGGGCATGGAGCGCTCCACGAGGCAGAGGCGGGCCATCCGGGAAGCCTTTTTGGAGGCGGACCGCCCCCTCTCCCCCCAGGAGGTCCTGGAGCTGGCGAGGAAGCGGGTGCCCTCTTTGGGCCTGGCCACGGTCTACCGCACCCTGAAGGGCCTGGTAGAGGAGGGGTTCCTCACCCCGGTGGCCCTCCCCGGCGAGCCCCCCCGGTACGAGCGGGCGGGCCGGGGGCACCACCACCACTTCCTCTGCCGCCGCTGCGGCCGGGTGTACGAGCTCTTCGGCTGCGACCTCCTGGAAAGCGCCCTCCCCCCGGGCTTTCAGGCCGAGGGCCACGAGGTCACGGTCTACGGCCGGTGCCCGGAGTGCTACTCCCAAGCGGGGTAGAGGCGAATGGGCCCCGTCCAGCGCACTTCCTCGAGGGCCCGGTCGTAACGGAGGAGGGCGGCCAGGCGGGCCCGGGAGTAGACCCGGTAGGGCTCCTTGGGGATGAAGGCGGTGACGATGTCCACCTGGCTTGGGGGGGTGTAGTCCAGAACCACGTGGAGGGGGAGCTTGAGCCTGGGGGGAAAGACCATGTACCCCAGGACCAGCATCCGCCCCTCCTCGGGGTAGATGCAAAGCTCCCGCCCCCACTCCAGGGCCCTCAGGATGTCCAGCTCGGTGAAGCCCTCCTGGAGCATGTGCCTGGCGGCGTGGGACCCCAGGCGGTAGCGGCCTTCCCTGATGAGGGGTAGGAGGTCGCTAAGGCGGCGGAGTTTGCGCATGGTCTCTCCTTGGAAGGCCAGTTTACGCCTCCTCCCGGTCCAGGGAATGTGGCCGGGGAAAGAGCTTGCCCAGGATGCCCACCACGCCTAAGATGGGGTCCAGGGTGGCCCTACGCTGGCAGAGCCCGGTCTATCTGGAGAGGGGGAGGCTTCTTTCCCTCTTGCCGGAGGAACCTGGGTTTGTGGTCCTCCTCGAGGCCCCGGCAGGCTTCGGCAAGAGCGTCCTGGCGGGCCAGCTTGCCGCCAGGCTGGGGCTTAGGACCCTCTGGGCCAGCGCCAGACTGGGCGAGCCCAGGGCCCTCCTGGCCAGGGCCTTAGACCTCCCCGAGGAGGCCCCCTGGGGGGCGGTGGTGGCGGCCCTCAAGGAGGCCCCCACCCTGGTGGTCCTCGAGGACCTGGAGGGGAGGGAGGACCTCACCCCCCTCCTCCGCGCCCTCCCCGCCCTCCTGGTCCTGGCAAGCCGCACGCCCCTCCCCTACCCCGAGCTCCCCAAGCTCCTGGCCGAGGGCCGGCTGGTGCGCCTGGGGGCGGAGGAGCTGGCCTTCACCGTGGAAGAGGCCAGGGCCCTCTTCGGGGACAGGCCCGGGGCCGAGGAGGCCCACCGGGCCACGGGGGGCTGGCCCCTCCCCCTCTTTCTCTCCGCCCTCACCGGGAAGCCCCCCGAGAGGCGGGCCCTCCTCCAGGGCCTAAAGGAAAGCCTGAGCCCGGAGGCCTTTCAGGAAGGCTTCCTCCTGGCCGCCCTCCCCGACCTGCCCAAGGAGGCCGCCACCCCCGCCACGGAGGAGCTTTACGCCAGGGGTCTCCTGCGCCTATTACCCCAGGGCTACACCCTCCACGCCCTCCTCAAGGAGATGGCCTTGGAAAGCCTAAAGCCCGAGGTGCAGGAAGCGGTGCGGGCCCTGGGGAAGAAGCTTCCCCCGGAGCTTCTGGCCCAGGCCTACCACGCCGCCGGGCTTCACGAGGAGCTTCTTGAGCTTTTAGAAAGGCCCATCCAGATCAACCTGCCCCCCGAGGTCCTCCTCTCCTGGCGGGCCCTCCTGGAAAAGGGGGGCGAGCGGGCCCGGCTCCGGCTGGGGGAGGCCCTTCTGCAAAGCGGCCAAAGGAAAGGCTTCGCCCTCCTCAAGCCCCTGGCCGAGGCCCAAGACCCCAGGGTGGCCCTCACCGCCTGCGGCCACCTGGCCTACTACCTGGCCGACCCCCTCCTGGGCCAGGACCTCCCCCAGGCCCGGGCCTATCTGGAAAGGGGCCTAAGGTTACTGGAAGGGGTTCCCCCCGAGCTTGCGGGCCGCTTCCTCAACGACGCCGCCCGGGTCCCCTGGGAGGAGGGAAAGCCCGAGGAGGCCATGGAGATGCTGGAGGAGGCCCTAAAGCGCCTGCCGGAAGGCAGCCCCTACCGGGTGGCCCCCCTCACCAACCTGGCCTTCCTCCGCTTTGAGCTGAAGGGGGACCTCGAGGGCCGCATCCGGGCCCTGGAGGAGGGGGCCCCTCTTGGCCTTCGCTACTCTCCCGTGAACTACCCAGGCCACCTGAGGGACCTGGGGCGGCTATACCTCCTCCTAGGGGACAAGGCGCGGGCCATGGCCTACCTGAAGGAGGCCCGGGAGGCCCCGGGCCACCCCCTGGCCAGCCTCGAGGCGGCCATGCTCCTGGCCTACCTCCAGGGGGACGAGGCGGAGCTGAAGGCCCTGGTGGCCCGGGCGGAGCTCTGGGAAAACCCCTACCTGGTGGGCCGGGGTCTGGCCCTCCTGGCCCTTTTGCGGAAAGACCCTGGCCTTTTAGAAGGGGTGGAGGGCTTTCTGCCCGCCCTGGCCAGGGCGGAGCTCCTCAAAGACCCGGCCCTCCTCCCCCCCTACCCGGCGGAGCGGGAGGAGCGGCTTTACTGGCACGCCGCCCGCTACCGCCTCCTCCGGGAGGAAGGGGACTTAAAGGCCCTTTTGGGCCTCACCCAGGCAGGCCCCCGCCTCCTTCCCGGGCTCATCCCCCTGGACCTCCTCCCCAAAGACCGCCCGGAGCTGGCCCGGCCCTACCCCCTGACGGAGGTGCTGCAGAACGGCTGGAAGGAGGCCGTGGCCCTGAGGCTCGCCGAGATCCCTCCCCTCCGGGTGGAGGTCCTCGGGGCCTTCCGGGTGAGGAACCCCTTGGGCGAGGTGGAGCTCAAGGGCAAGGCGCGGGAGGTTCTGGCCCTCCTCCTCCTCCGGGTCCCCCGGGAGGAGATGGCCTTCATCCTCTGGCCCGACATGCCGGAGGCCGACGCCCTCAACAACCTCTCCGCCTGGCTTTCCCGCCTGCGCAAGGCCCTGGAGCCCTGGGGGGTTCCCACCTATTTGAAGGAGGAGGGCCTCGTCCGAACTGAAAGCGACCTCATGGCCCTGGAGGAGGCCCTCGCCCGCAAAGAGGCCGAGAAGGTCCTGGCCCTCTACCAGGAGCCCCTCTTCCCCGGCCTGGACCACCCCCTTCTGGACCGGAAGCGGGAGGAGTTCTACCACCGGGTGCGGGCCCTCTTCCTCGAGGCGGGCGAGCCCAGGTATCTGGAGCGCCTTTTGGAGCTGGACCCCCTGGATGAGGAGGCCCTCCTTCCCCTGGCGAAAGGGTGCCTCTCCCGGGGCCAGCGGGCCCGGGCCCTAAGGCTTCTCCAGGCCTACGAGAAGCGGCTTTGGGAGGAGCTTAGAGAGAGGCCTTCCGGGGAGATTGCCGCCCTTCTGCGCCGCCTTCAGGCTTAAGGGGCCATCTTCACCTTTCCTCAGGCCCCGGTAGGCCCTTTGGGGCCACCGCCGTGGCCAGAGTCACGGCGAGGCACCTATACCCTTGTTTCCCCTGGAATTACGCGGTGCTGAATATCCCCGATAA
>QGLW01000191.1_pt1 | contig 17203 bp, 13 predicted proteins | sample 1725341 | NCBI WGS metagenome assembly QGLW01 (sample SAMN05439265, study PRJNA331180) | Hot springs metagenome, whole genome shotgun sequencing project. | isolation source: microbial mat of Apron and Channel Facies of Mammoth Hot Springs | place: USA: Wyoming, Yellowstone National Park | collected... | reverse complement strand
GAGCATCTTCGTACGAAAGCCTTGCCTTCGAATTTATTATACTCTTTGCAAATCTTCTTTTCACCACGTTACCTTCCTTGTCGATCCACATAAAGACACTCATCGTATACCTGTCTTCACCGGGTTTTAAAGAGCAGAGGTCAGAAGAAAGCTGGTGCGGTAACATTGGAATGACTTTATCAATTAGATAGGTACTACAACCACGGGACATAGCCTCCTTATCCAGTCTGCTATCCTCCCGAACATAAGCTGAAACATCGGCAATGTGAACGCCAAGGAGATAAAGATTACCCTCTTTCTTAACCGAAATGGCATCGTCAAAATCCTTAGCATCTCGGGGATCAATGGTAATGATATAATCATCGCGGAGTTCTTCTCTTCTATCGGTGATCTCAACCCCTTCAATTTCGTCTAAAACCTTCTTGGGAAACTCTTCCTTTAACTTATACTTTGCAACCACAAGTTTATAGTCAACGGTGGGATCATCCTCAAAACCAACAATCTCCTCAATATAAGCCTTGTCTTCTTTGACCTTAAAAACCACCTTAAGGCCATCTTTCAGCTTTAAGCCTTTTCTTTTTGCCTTTGCTATATTCAGTTCCGATAACAATGCTTTATCATCAGGAACAATGACGTAACGTTTCCCCCATTTTCTTATAGTTCCTGAATAACTCTTCTCGGCCCGCTTTAAAATTTTAATTATCCTTCCCTCTGGCTTTTTCCCCTCCCTTTCCCTTACGATGACAGCAAGAACGTAATCTCCATCCATTGCACCCATCGTTGCGTGGGGCGGAATGAATATATCCTCCTTACCTTCCCTCAAGAGGAAGCCAAATCCACCGGCAAACTTTTGAAAGTAACCTTTTTCTGTCTCGGACGAAACGGCAACGTACCTGCTTCCATCTTTATAGACGAGTACTTGATCCATTAACCCTTTTAGATCCCTCTGTAAAGCCTTGACCTGTCCCCCCTTAACTCTCAGCTTTTTCCTGATAGAGTTAAAAGAGAGACCTTTTGAATTCTTTTTAAGCAGATTTATAATTAAACTTTGGAACTCAGCCATGTTTTAATTTTAAAGCCTTAAGCAAGGAGGTGTGACTATGCTATTTGTACCAGGAATGGGGAAGAAAAAGGAAACGGAAGAGGTTGACGTAGTTATTATTGGAGCCGGTCCTGCGGGCCTAAGCGCAGGAATCTACGCCATCCGCGCGGGGTTAAAAGGAGTAGTCATTGACAAAGGTATTGCAGGAGGACTGGCTTCAGAAGCACCTTTCATTGAAAATTATCCCGGTTTTTTTGGAATTAAAGGCGAGGAATTGGCATCAAAGATAAAGGAACATGCTAAAAGTTATTTGCCTGTCATTGAAATGTCACCCATTTCCAGAATAGAGAAGAAGGAAGATGGGAGATTTTTTGTGGAATCAGAGCAGGGTGATTACCTCGCCAGTGCAATTATATTCGCCACAGGAACCACCCACAAACATCTTAATGTAAAAGGTGAACAGGAATTTTACGGGAAAGGTGTATCATATTGCGTTACCTGTGATGGGTACTTCTTCAAGGATCAAAGGGTAGTAGTTATTGGTGGTGGTAATTCCGGTGCTATTGCTGCCATATCCCTCCACGGTATAGCTCAAAAAATAACGATCCTTGAGTACATGCCTCGTTATATGTGTGAGAATGCTTACGTGAAAAAATTATCAGAACTTGGCATAGAATACATTAAAAACGTTCAAGTTACCGAGATCTTTGGTGATGAAAAAGTTAAAGGCGTGAGGTTTATAAACCGAGAAACTGGCGAAATGAAGGAAATTGAAGCCGATGGGGTGTTTATCTACGTCGGACTAATTCCTCAAAGTGAACTGGCAAAATTCCTTGGGGTTGAACTGGACCAGAGGGGCTATATAAAAGTCGATTCAAAGATGAGAACCTCGATGCCAAAGGTTTACGCAGCCGGAGACGTTACCGGGGGAGTAGCCCAAGTTGTTGTAGCAGCGGCCCAGGGTGCTATTGCAGCCCTTTCCTGCTACGAAGATTTAAGGTTAAAATAAATTTATGGCGTTGCTTGAAAAGATTGATTCGCCGAAAGATATTAAAAAACTTTCGCTAAAAGAACTTTATCAGCTTGCCCAGGAAATAAGGGAATATATCGTTGACGTGGTATCAAAAAATGGAGGCCATCTTGCTCCTAACCTCGGTGCAGTGGAACTAACCCTCGCCCTTCACTACGTCTTTGACTCCCCTAAGGACAAACTTATATGGGATGTTGGCCATCAGGCTTACGCTCACAAGATTATTACGGGACGCAGGGAAGCCTTCAAAAACCTTAGAAAACTCAATGGAATAAGTGGATTTTTGAAACGGAGTGAAAGCGAACACGACATTTTTGGGGCAGGTCATGCATCAACGGCCCTATCTGCCGCCCTTGGATTCGCAGTAGCGAGGGATTTAAAGGGAGAAAATTACAAAGTAGTGGCCATTGTAGGTGACGGCGCACTCACCGGCGGAATGGCCTTAGAAGCCCTGAATAACATAGGGCATCTCAAAAAAGACCTGATCATAGTTTTAAATGACAACGAAATGTCCATTGCTGAAAATGTCGGAGCAATTTCCAATTATCTATCCAAGATTGTAACATCTCCTAAATACTACAAAGCAAAAGAGGAACTGTGGGAATTCCTCGAAAAGATACCATCCCACTTCCTTTCTAAAAGGTTAAGAGAACTTGCAAAGAAAATTAAGGAAAATCTGAAAAGCTTTGCGGTCCCCACAATCCTCTTTGAGGAACTGGGCATCGAATACGTTGGCCCCCTGAACGGACACGACTTAGAACAATTGATCGAAACTTTTTCAAGAATTAAGAGGGTAAAAACAGGTCCAATCCTTATTCACGTTTTAACGCGGAAGGGCAAGGGCTATAAACCCGCCGAAGAAAACCCAGAGTTCTTCCACGGTTTAGGGCCCTTTGATAAGGAAACGGGAAAAACCTTAAAAACATCGGATAAACCTTCTTACACATCCATTTTCAGAAAGGCTATCGTTGACCTTGCCGAAAAAGATGACAAAGTGGTAGCTATTACCGCTGCAATGCCCCTCGGAACAGGGCTTGACCTCTTCAGGGAGAGATTCCCCAACAGGTTCTTTGACGTTGGGATTGCAGAACAACACGCGATAACTTTCGCTGCCGGGCTTGCTCTCAACGGTTTAAAACCCTTTGCCTGCATCTACTCAACCTTCTTGCAGAGGGCACTTGACCAGCTTATTCATGATATTGGAATCCAAAAAATACCTGTCAGAATAGTAATGGATAGAGGTGGCGTCGTGGGTGAGGATGGAGCCACACACAATGGAGTTTTTGACTATGCTTACTTAAGAATAATTTCTAATTTTGTAGTTATGGCTCCAAAGGACGAAGATGAACTTGTGGACATGCTCTACACCATGCTCCATTACGAGGAGGGTCCTATTACTGTAAGATACCCAAAGGGAAGCGTTGTTGGAGTGCAAATGAAAGAATCTCCTGAAATAATCCCAATAGGCACCTGGGAAAAGTTATGGGGAAAGGATTTCAAGGATATAGTCATCGTTGCAACTGGTTCGATGGTTTACCCCGCCCTTTTCGCAGCCAAACGCTTAGAAAGTGAAGGAATTCAAACCACAGTGATAAATGGAAGATTTATAAAACCTCTCGATAGCCAGATGCTTCGCGAGATAATTGAATCCTCACCCAAGGCTATTATCACCGTAGAAGAGGGGAATCTGCCGGGTGGCTTTGGTTCCGCTGTAAATGAGCAAATTATCCACATTTCAAGGGGCAAGAAATTTAACATTCACAATATAGGGCTACCAGACACCTTCATTGAACAAGGGGCAAGGGAGGAAATTTTGAAGCTTTACTTACTTGATGAAGAGGGTGTATATAACCAAATAAAGGCATACCTTGAGTTACTATAATGCTGTGTAGTCGCTGTAATAAAAAGGAAGCAGAAATCACTTACAAAGAGTATGTCGAGGGTAAAATAGTAACCATTTTTCTGTGCAGAGAATGCGCAGAGGAACTCGCAAACGGCATCAGAATTATACCGGAAGAGGAAATGATTTCCCATGAAACACTGATAAAATGCAATGTATGTGGCACAAGTCTCAGAGACTTCAGAAATAACTTCCTTATGGGGTGCCCTACTTGCTACGATTATTTCCTTCCTTACTTCAAAGAGGTATTCAACAGGATTGTTCATCGCTCCTATTTCAACGGTGAAAGGCTTAAAGCCGAGAACTTCACTCAATTCGTCGAATCAGAATTACAAAAACTGAAACAAACCTTAGAAGAGCTTAAAGAGCGCGAAGAGTTCAAAGAGGCCATAAAAGTCAGAGATCGCATAAGAAAGCTTGAAAACATATTAAAATGGATATCCTGAAACTCATCGAAAGGGTCCCCGGTCTCTTCTCTGAAACCAACGGGAACATAGTTCAATTTGTAATTTACAAGTACTACAGAGACCTCGATGGCTATAAATTCCCGTCTAAGCTTTCTGACGAAGAACTTAAAGAAATTCAACAAAAAGTAATTGAGGTAGCAAAAGAACTCCCAATGTGGGAGAACAACTTTAATATCGTTGAGACACAGCAAGCGACAACGGAACTAACGATGATTCTTTATGAAAGAGGCATTCTTGGGTCCGAAAGCCTTCAAAGAAGAAATGTGGCCCTTATGTTTGACGAGAGTGAACGACATATCATAAGGGTAAACGAAAGAGACCACATAAAGCTTATTTTCAGGGGTGCTTACTCTGAAATGGATGAAATAGGTGAAGAATCTCAGATATACGTTGCTCTCTTAGATAGGGCTCTTAATTTTGCCTTCAAAGAGGGCATTGGGTATCTCACCTCTTCACCGAGGTACCTCGGGCACGCCTTGAGCATCTCGACCATGATCCACATCCCCGCAATTTTTTTACTCGGTCAAATCCAGAACTTTTCACAAATACTTCAAAGAAACCTAATTGTACTTTCTGGCCTTATGGATACCACAATTCAGACTTACGGTGCCTTTGTGCAAATCAAAATCACCTCTTTCTTCGATTCCTTCGCTGAGACAAAAACAAAGATGGCATCTACCCTTGAAGAGATTGTAGAACTGGAAAATCAGCTAAGAAACTTGATCTACGCAGATCGGCCAGTGGAAGTAGAGGACAGAATCTACAAATCCTTAGCTATACTCCAATCCGCGAAACTACTAAGCCTTATGGAAACCTATGAGCACCTCTCAAACCTGAGAATAGGGGTAGACCTCGGTTATATAAAAGAGATCCATCCTGGCTTCTTCAACGAAGTCTTTTTCAGGATCTTGCCTTACCACATAAAGATATATTACGGTGTACCGGAGGATGATCTTACCAAAGAAGCTGAAATGAGAGCCCTCCTAATTCAAGAGCTCCTTGACAAATACCACTATGAAGGTTGATTTAATCGTAACAAACATTGGTGAACTTGTATATTTCAAGGATGGCAATTTAGAAACCCTGCAAAACGCCGCAATTGCTATAAACGAGGGTAAAATTGTCGAATTCGGTAAAAGAAAAGAGATCGAAGATAAGTACTATACCGAAGAAAAGCACCAAGTCATAGATGCAGAGGGGAACTCCGTCATACCAGGTTTTGTGGATCCCCACACTCATCTTGTCTATTCAGGATGCAGACACGAGGAATTTCTCGCCAAACTGAAAGGAAAAGAGTATTTGGATTTACTTAAAGAGGGGAAAGGAATCAATTATACCGTATCTCTCACAAGGAAAGATTCTACAGAAAACCTCTTTAAAGCATCCTATGAAAGACTTATCGAAATGAGAAACCACGGAACCTTGACCGTGGAAATAAAATCGGGTTACGGACTTAATTTCGAGACGGAAAAGAAGCTTTTTGACGTAGCTGAAATGCTGAAAGAAAAAGACGAAGCCGACATAGTGACAACATTTCTTGGGGCCCACGCCATTCCCCAGGAATATAAGGATAATCGAAGGGGTTATATAAATCTGCTAAAAGACAAAATGATTCCGGCCTTTTCAGGAAAGGCGAAATTCATCGATATATTTATCGACCGAGGGGCATTTACAGTCGATGAAGCAAGGGAGATCTTAAGCGTCGCAGTAAAATATGGCTACGAAATAAAAATGCACATCGACGAACTTTCTTACACCGGCGCAGCTAAGTTGGCCAGGGAATTTCCAGTCGTATCTACAGAGCATATGGAACATACCACCGAAAAAGACCTTGAAATTTTAAAGGAAAGAAATGTTGTTCCCGTCTTGCTTCCAGGCACCTGCTTCTTTCTCAGGCTCAAGGAGAGGCCAAAAATTGAATTCATGCGGGAAATAAAACTCCCCATTGCCCTTGGAACGGATCACAATCCCGGCACCTCTCCCTTCTATTCTCAATCCCTCATAATGGCGTTAGGAGTTTTTCTCTACGGACTTACTGTGGAAGAGGCGCTACTCGGTATTACATTAAACGCAGCAAAAGCCATAAAGATGGAAAAGTTAAAGGGAAACATCGGCCCGGGTTTTGATGCAGACCTTTTAATTCTTAAAAGCCATTCCTTTGTGCACCTCATTTATGAAGTAGGCCGAAACCTTATTGGGAAAATCATAAGGAAAGGAAAACCGATCAATATTCACTGAGTCTAAAAGGCGGATTCGCCTCAATTCTCCACCAGTTTATAAAAATATTTTGCTCCTTTGGTGGTATATATAATGACTCAAAGAAGTTCCTCTGATTTATAAGAGTCCCAAAATGATTCAAAAGAGGACCTCTACGCGAACATAGAAGGATTTCGCCTTCGGTATTTTCATAAAGGACAAGCCCCCTCGTCTTCCCCGTGTGGAGTACCACTAACCAATAACTATCTCGCTTCTCAACCAAGAATACTGCCGTATTTCCGCCCTCAACCATGGAAAATAACTCTTCACAGGACTCCGAGATGTCATCTTTCTTTTCCAGAATTCTTAAAAAGACCTGGGTCAATACATCAGAATCCGTGAAATAATCACTAATCTGAAATTTACTGGCAAGATCCTTATAATTTTTCAAAAAACCGTTATGGATACCTACAACTTTATATTTTGAGCCCGTATGTACAAAAGGTTGTGCATGAAACTCATCAAGGTCGTCGGGATTTGAAAACTCATCGGAGGCTCTACGCACATGCCCCATAAAAAAGTTCACACTGTCATCAGGTGAAAATTCCTCCATATCAAAAAGCACATCTACCGGGGACCTGTTCTCGTAATAGCCAACCTTATTGTGGTACAGGACAAGCCCATCGCTTAATAGAAAATAACCTGCACCATGACCGCCAAGGGGTGATGTATCTACATCTTCCTTTAAACTCTCGAGTTCCTTAAGAAGGTTTTCTACACTGGATAACTTTACCTTATATTGACCTATATAACCAAAAATACCGCAACTCAATACCCCCCTCCTCAGGACCTTTCAAGGCCCTCAATATAACTTCTCAACCTTCTAATTTTAAGCTCAAAGGTGCGTTTTTTCTCCTTTTCCTTCTCCACTACCTCTGATGGGGCCTTCGTAAGAAAATCCTCATTCTTCAGTTTTTCATCCACTCTCTTCAGCAGATTTTCCAGTTCCTCAATCTCTTTTCTAAAGGAGGCAATCATCTTCTCCACCTTTTCCACTTCCTCAACAGGTATCAGGAAGTGATAATTTTTGACTATGAGAGGAATTCCTTTAATGCCGTATGCCCTTTCAACCCCGCTAATCCCTCCGAGAAAAGACAATAAATGGATATGCTCCTTAAGGGATTTTAGCAAATCCTCATCTTCAAACTCCGCATAAATTCCAATGTTTTCATCTAAGCCGGCTTCCGCCCTAATCTGCCTTACACCCTGAATCAATTCCTTAATTAGCTCAAACTCCTTGTATTCCTTCTCAAAATTAAAACCTGAAACTTTGGGCCATTCGGAAACCATTATTGACTCTTCAAGCCCCTCAAAAGGCATTTTCTGCCAGAGCTCTTCAGTAATAAAAGGAATAAATGGATGGAGAAGCTTTAGAATGTTCATCAAAACATAGAAAGCATTCTGTAAAGCCTTCTTGTCTTTCTTTGCAAGCCTTGGCTTTATCGATTCTAAATACCAATCACAAAATTCACTCCAGAAAAAGTCATAGAGGGTCCATGCTGCCTTATTAAAATCAAGGTCCTCCAGAGCCTTGGTAGTTTCAGAAATAGTTCTATCCAAAAGATAAAGTATCCATTTGTCCTCAAGGGAATCAATAGCAGGCTCCGGCTTCATTTTGCTTCCTTCAAGATTCATAAGAAGAAGTCGGCTAGCATTCCACAACTTATTGGCAAAGTTTCTACCAATCTCCATCTTCTTTTCAGAGTAGATGACGTCCTGACCTTCCGGTGTGATGAGCATAAGCCCCATTCTTACACCGTCCGCACCATACTTTGAAATCAGATCAAGGGGATCAGGTGAGTTTCCAAGACTCTTTGAAAGTTTTCTCCTCTTTTCATCCCTGATGAGACCATGAAGGTAAACCCTGTGGAATGGCTTCTCCCCCATAAAATAGTAGCCAGCCATAATCATCCTGGCTACCCAGAAGAACAAAATATCCCATCCTGTGATCAATAGGTCGGTGGGATAATATCTCCGCAAGTACTCCGTGTCTTCAGGCCATCCAAGGGTCGAAAGTGGCCATAACCAGGAGGAAAACCAGGTATCAAGAACATCTTCATCCTGAACTATGTTGGAAGAACCACAGACACTGCAAGAGGAAGGTGGATTTTCCTCAACCATCACATTACCGCAATTCTTACAGGTAAAAACGGGAATTCTGTGACCCCACCAGATTTGCCTTGAAATACACCAATCCTTAACATTATCAAGCCAATTAAAATAGATTTTCTCAAACTGGTTCGGGATTATTTGTACTTCACCTTTTCTCACCGCCTCCATTGCCTTTTGGGCAAGGGGCTTCATTTTAACAAACCACTGAGGAGATAGATAGGGTTCAATTACGGTATTGCATCTATAGCAGGTTCCTACGTTGTGAACATAGTCTTCAATTTTTTCGATAAAACCCTGCTTTTCCAGTTCTTCAATAACCTTGACCCTCGCCGTTTCACGGTCTAAACCCTTGAAAATCCCTGCATTTTCATTCAAAATGCCGTCAGGGTTCATTATTTTAACCTTAGGCAAATTCAGCTCTTCTCCGATTTCGTAATCCACAGGATCATGGGCAGGTGTAACCTTTACCGCACCTGTACCAAACTCCGCATCGACACGCCTGCTTACCACAATGGGAATTTCAGGAGAAACAACCTCACCCCCACTTCCTACTCTATTCCAGGTAACTAAAGGCAGCCTAACCTTTTTACCCACAAGGTGCTTATACCTATCGTCCTCAGGATTTACTGCGACAGCCGTATCTCCTAAGTAGGTTTCAGGTCTTGTAGTTGCAACTACAATGTGACCATCACCATCTACAAGAGGATACTTAATGTAATAAAGTTTACCTTTCCTTTCAACATATTCAACCTCGTCATCGGCTAAAGCAGTCCCGCACCTTGGGCACCAATTTATTATTCGAGTTCCACGGTAAATGAGCTTATCTTTATATAGCCTCACAAAAGCTGTGATTACCGCCCTCGAAAGATCAGGATCCATCGTAAACTTAACCCTGGACCAGTCACAGGAAACTCCGAGTTTTCGAAGTTGAAGTAAAATTGTACTTCCGTACTTTTCTTTCCATTCCCAAACACGTTTCAGAAATTCTTCTCTCCCTACATCAAACCTGGTTTTTCCTTCCTTAGCAAGGGCTTTTTCCACAACATTTTGGGTAGCAATTCCAGCATGGTCAATCCCCGGCTGCCACAACACATCATGCCCCTGCATTCGCTTAAAGCGGACCATAATATCCTGGAGGGTGTTGTTCAGTACATGGCCAAGGGTCAAAACGCCAGTAATATTCGGCGGGGGAATCATTATAGAATACTTAGGTTTTGCAGACTTTGGATCCGCCCTGAAATATTCCTTTTCAGTCCAGAATTTATAAATCTTATCCTCTATATCTTGTGGATTATACTTGGTTGGGATCTCGCTCATAACTCAGTACTCGTCTTCGTCTTCCTCTCCTTCTTCCTCTTCCCATCCTTCTTCATATTCCTCGGGCTCCAATTCAAGCTCTATCAGTTCCTGCTCAAGCATCAAAAGTTTATCTGCATAGTCCCTAAATAAGTCGGAAAGTTCATCCAAAGAAATAATACCATCTATTGCGTCACTCACCACATCTTCAATCTCCGTATTCAAGTTTTCAAGTTCATCCTCCAGATCTTCTAAGTCTTCTTTTATGGATTCATACTCCTCTACTTTTTTAAGCTCTCCAATCCTTTCCTGTAGTTCCCTTATTTTGTCACTCCATGACTCCTCAAAGTCTGTTACTGACTCCCATAGTTGTAGTATATCCTCTCTTTTTACTTTGCTCATGATAACCTCCTAAAAGAATTAGTGCTAAAATATAAATTCAATAAGGCAAAATGTCAAGCAAAATGCATAATGCCAAGAGAATGCAAACTACTCACCAGAGGAATACCTATTGATAATAGCTATCCTCTCAAAAGGGAGCCTCTCAGGTCTTTGCTTCTCTGCCAGTATCTGCTTTTCCGAAAGGAGAGGGGAAATTTCCTCTGATTTCTTGCCCACTATTACAAGGGCAATCAAGACCATCTCCTGTGGAATCCCGAGTATTTCTTTAACCTTAACAGGATCATATCCAGCGATTGGATGTGCGACAAGTCCAAGCTCGGTGGCCCTTAAGATAAGAAAGGCTGTAGCCATACCCACATCAAAAAGAAAATATTCCCTGTTATCCTCAAGGACACAATCCATATCCTTCTTAGAAAAAACGGCAATTATCATCCCAGCATTTTTCGCCCACTGGTTGCCCTTAGGCATAACCGACAAAATTTGTTCCAAAAGGTTTCGATCGTATACGAAAACGAAACGCCATGGCTGATTGTTCATACAGGAAGGAGCAAGCGAAGCACAATATACAAGGTCCTCAATGAGTTCCTTGGTTACTTCGAAGGGCTGAAGTGACCTATAAGCCCTCCTTTTTTCGATTATTTCCTTCACGCTCATACTCCCTCCTTTATTAGTTTCTTTAAAGCTTCAAAGACCTGATCAACATGGCCGTCAACTTTAACATTGCGCCAAATTTTTCGTATCCGCCCGTTAGGGTCAATTAAAAAGGTGGTTCTTATCGTCCCTTCAACTTCTCTACCATACATTTTCTTTTTACCCCATGCGCCATATTTCTTCAAAACTTCAGCGGATTCATCAGAGAGAAGTTTAACCTTTAGCCCGTGTTTGTTTTTAAAAGATAGGTGGCTCTTTACACTATCCTTACTTAAACCTAACACTTCTGCATTCAGCCTTTTAAAACCCTCTATCCTCTCAGTGAAACTGATCGCCTCTTTCGTACACCCGGATGTATTATCCTTAGGGTAAAAATAAAGGATAACCCATTTCCCCTTAAGGGAGCTCAAGCAAACCTCTTTACCTTCCTCATCGGGAAGGCAGAAGTCAGGGGCAAGATCCCCTTCTTTTAACATATACAATCCCTCCTTTAAAAATCAACTTAATGCCTGTTCTTTTTCTTAGCAATTAAGATTGAATCTACAAGGTAAAATAATTCCTGTGGCGTAGCTGGGAATTCAGGATCAAACTGCTTACAGGCATATGTGCAACTTGCCACGAATTCTCCTCCCATGCCCTTAAATCTAACCTTCCCAAATTCCTCCACCACCCTTCCTGCAATGCTTTCCGCCTCGCTTTCCCTTACACCGTAAAGAACGACAACAAATTCATCTCCGCCCCACCTGGCACAAAGGTCAGATTCCCCTGTATGTTCCCTTAAAATTTTCGAAAAAGACACTAACAATTCATCACCCTTTAAGTGCCCAAAGGTATCGTTAACGTATTTTAACTTGTCAACGTCGAATAAGACAATAGTAAAAGGTGTTTTCTCCCTTTTACTTTGAGCTATATAAGATTTTATCCTCTCTTCAAAGAACCGTCTGGTATAAAGACCCGTAAGGCCGTCGAGAATCGACTCCTTATAAATGATACTCCTGTTTAGACTGGCGTTAATTACTCCCACAAGATTTTCCAGAGCCGATGTAAGACTCCTTGGAACCCTTTGCTTTAATCCAATAAATAGTTCTCCCAGAATTAGCTCTTCCTGAGTAAGGTTAAAAATCAAATCCCAGGAGAGATTGTTAAACTCTTCTTCGCTAATTGTTCTGATTTCCCCATCCCTATAAATCTTTAGTTCACTCAAATAAGAGAGCTTCCTTAATACTCTTACTGCAACAAAGGAAGCCGGAACGATACTCGAGATGGTGGCAAGGGAGTAATCCAGAATCTCTTGAGGTTCCGTTAGCCTGTTAAGCATCCCCTGAATTTCATTCAACCTCTCCAAGGTTTCATACAAAGAATACTGATGACCTATGTAGGCCAGAAGAAGAATTACCGCGACGACGGGAATAACTGCAGGAAATCCATAGGTACTGAATAAAAGACTAATACTGATTCCAAGGGGATATATTAAAAGCTCGACAAAATCGCTGGGTAATGCCTCGTTCTCCAAGTAATCTAAAATATTTTGACCACGCAGGATCTCATCAATAACAAAAATGAATTCATTCGTCGCTATAATTACAAGGATGGAGAGAAGGGATCCCCAGAAACCTTTCCAAAGTGCGGTGTAAACAACACCACCCAAAAGATAAAGGATTCCGTAAAGTCCAGAGTTAAAAAATCCCTCCCGTAGGGTATATAACGGATCCCCTTCCTTTTTAACATAACTATAAAGTGCCTTACCAACCCAAACCAAAAGGATAACAATCATTGCAGTAAAACTTCCAACGTAAGGCCCGAAAGTGATTGTTACAAAGAAGAAAAGAGCGATTTCAAAAGATACTATGGTAGATTTAAAGCTGACAATCCAGAGTGCGCCCAAAGCGGATATAACGCATATAAACCCATACAGGAAAAACTGTGGAAAGCCTGGCCTTTTCAAAATAACCAAAACCGTGGAAGTTAACACTCCGGTAAGGCCTATAAGAAGTTCATACCACAATTCCAACCTATTGCGATTTAACATAACTAAGTTTAAGATAATGCTAAACCTCAAGAAAGTCAAAAGGATAAAAGTAGGTAAGAGCTAAGACTTAAAGAGAAAAATCAGAACCAGATCTAAATTTTCCCAAAAAACTCCTCTACAAAAGCCCTTATCTTATCCCTGACCATCCTCGTAAACTCCAGTTTTTCTTCTTCAGTTCCTTGAAAAGAGGAGGGATCAGGAAAGCTATGGTGTAAATACTCCTTAGCACCCGGAAAGAAAGGGCAGGATTCCTTTGCCTGGTCGCAAACCGTCACCACATAGTCAAAGTTTTCACCGATGAACTCCTCAACGCTCTTAGATCTGTGCCCCGACATATCTATCCCGATTTCTTCCATAACCTTTACGACGTGAGGGTTAAGATTACCGGGTTTGGTGCCAGCGCTAAAAGCCTGAAACTTTTCAGGGTAAAGATGATTCAGAAAAGCCTCGGCCATCTGTGACCGGGCTGAATTGTGGGTGCAGATAAAAAGAACTTTCTTCTTCATGGAAAAATTATAAGGGATAGAAAACGAGAGTCTAAAATCAGTAAAACGACCTTTACCACTTAAAATATGCAGAAATTTTGCCGAAAAGAAAGAATCGCGCCTTCCATAAAAAGAATGAAAAGGAACCCCAAAGTATTGAAAATTCAAGCAAACACACTATTATTTTAAAAAAACAAGGAGGATTTTATGGTAATTAAGAAACAACATGCAATATGCTTAAAAAACTGTTAAAAGATGAGGAAAACAAACTTCCCTACACAGCCTTAGAAGAGGTGGACGAACTTGTGGCTCGGGAGCTGGAGCTAATGGGGCTTGTAAGATTCTCTGCCCCACTTCAGCTAACCCTGACTTACGTTGGACGGGACCTTGCCTACCTTCTCCGAGAATTGTACGAAATAGACCCTCAGCCCTTTGCCGAGAAGGAAGAAGAAGTAAAAGGAAACATAGTTATCAGAGAAGCAAGAGGACTCAATCCTCCTGAGGCTTGGGACGATGACTTCCGTTTCCTCGGTTCAGAGATCATAGCGATGTTAGAGGCAGCTGACCTTGCAGGTCGTGTTGGACCAGAGGGAGTAGAACCCCTTATGGTACGTGGCTTGGCCGCCAGAGTTTATGACAGGGAGCGAAAAAAGGAGTATGTAACCCTCACAAAACAGGGAAAGATAGCTTTAGAAATTTATAGGAATGCTGAGCCAACCCTGGAAATTGATGCCTCCTTAGCCGATCTTATACGGAGATTGCCTATGGGTCCTGCCGAGAGCTCCCGCCTTATTGCTTCAGTCCATGAAAAACACCTTCTCGAAGGGATGCGCCTTATAGCTTATTCCGTTCCCAAATCTGAAATTTTCGCCTTTACCGCCCTCGGCCAGGCTGTCAAGAGGGCACTCACCCTTGGAGGATTTGGGGAAGTGTTGTATTATCAAGGGATATCTTAATATCCTTAGCAGAATATTTAGATACGGAGAAATTGCCCGAATCTGCAATCACAATTCTACAATCCCTTGGTTACCTTGGACCTTCGGGAGAGCTTCTCCCTGCAGGTGAATTCGTTATGGAAGCCTTCCGTTTACTTAAAGATCGTCCACAGGGATTAGCAGTTGCCTTCGACTTAGAGAAAGATGAAGTAGATGTGTTAAAAGCAATTAAAGACCTGTGGGACAAAGCCAAGAGTAATCCTGAGGAAAGGCCAACCCTTGAAAACCTGAAAAAAGAGATGATAAAACGAAAAAGTGCCGAATATAAGATAATGAAGGAAAAATATGGTGAGAAATTTGAAGAAATCATAGAGGAGTACAGAGACATTGCCAGAAACTTCTTTTACGCCACAGACCTGAATGCCTGGTATGTTGAAAACTTCGATCTAAGAGCCTTTTTACATAGTTTAGAGGGTTTCCAGCTCATTAGAAGTGAAAAAGATGAAAAAGGAAAAGAAGTGTTCACCTTGACCGAATTTGGAAGAAAGGTTTTAGAAGACGAGGCTGAACAGGTCAGTGCCCCTGCAGTTAAAGCAATCACCACCCCGAGAAAGGCCTTCGCGGCACCCAATTTGGAGTGGTACAACCTCGCTCTCAAGGAAGGTTTGATCGGGACTGGTGGACCTTCTCGCAGAGGTAACCTCTATGCAGACCTTGCTGAAAAGGTTTACAGACTGCCATTTCTTACAAAGTACGAGTATATGGTATTTTCAGTTATACCTGAAAAGGGCATAACATTATCGGAGATTTATGAACTATTGAAAGACGAACTCCCGGCCTGGAAAATAAGATTCGCTATCAACAAACTGGAAGCAAGGCGTTTAATTGAGGTACTTCCCGATGGAAATGTGGTAGAGACTGAAGCAGGCAAGTTGTTAGACCAAGCCTTACTCTCAGTTCCTAAGGGCGCAGGATTCCCGGTAACGCCAACCATAGTAAGGGTATTACAAGCCCTTAAAAAGGTGGGCACTCTGTATGTAAAGGAGCAAAAGGTGCGCATACTCCCACGGAATGTTGCAGAAGCAAAAAGGATATCAGGCCTATCCGACGAAACCTTTGCGGAGGCACTGCAAGTAGCACGACTTTTCGGATATGTTGGCTACAACAATTTAACAGATACTGGAATGATGCTTTTAGAAGCGGTCGAAAAGATGAACACACCGGTCGCAACAAGGTATGTAGAAGAAAGTTATTAGTCTACTTTGTGGGGAATCTTAAAGGCTTGAAATAATGCAATCAATGTGATGTAGGAGAAGGTATCAATCTATTCAGTGGGCGCGGGCTACGCCCGCGCCCACAAGAAAATATTATTGTCCTCTAAAACCTCTCTAAATCGCAATTTCAAATTCCATTAGTCGATAAATCCCATATATCCATTATTGAACTGACTTTTTTTTTCACTTTCAGATTTTCCTTTTACCCACCTATTATAAATCTTAGCAGCTTCGAAGACGGCGTGAAAGTAATTTTTTACCTAAACAAGTTTAAGCAACGATGGCTGACAATGGGATAGAAACCGCTATTATAGAACTTTCTAACGGCGTCATCTAAGTATAAATTAACTACTGCTTCACTTGGAATTTTTTCAACTTGTGCAACTTTATTCTCAGATGTGATTAATTTAAAAAATTTTACAAATTTTGGTTTCTCTCATCCTATTCATGTTCTGCTTTTCCAGAGTTAATATCCAACGTGATTTACCTGGCACGCTCCGATGTAATGGCATCATTTGGAAAGGCTTCTTCTCTAAAGTTAAAAACTGATCATGCAGCCATTTCAACCTTTCTAAGGGTGGTATCGTACTTTAAAAGGTCGCTTATTTGTGCTATAATCTATTATCAATTTTGTGTCTGTTCTTCTATAATTTTTATCTCTTCCTCAGTTAAGTCATACAATTTATAAACCAACTTGTCAATTTCTCTTTCTAACTCACTTGTGTCCTCATCCGATTTTTGCTTTTTGTCTTTTAGGATTTGGTCAACAAGTTGGACTATCTGGTTCGCGAGGGGTTGGTTTTGGGGAGTGAGGGGTGGAATAGGGAGTTGTTCTAAAAATACTTTCTTGTATCTGTATCCTTCTTCTCCTAATCCACCACCTGCATAGAAAGTTTTGAAGAAAAAGGCTACAGGGTTTGAGTTTAAAAAACCAATTATGTATTTAAGGTTTTTTCCAGTCATTAAGAAAGCCGTTGCTTCAACATAAATTCCTGTATTGTCAAAGGCAAAACTGGGCTCTCTTACTATTTCCTGCCACACAATCTTTTCCTTTTCAAATTCGGGGTAGTAATCACAATCTCTGAGTTCCCACCAGTAATCTCCTTGGTCATCTCGGTTAATGAGCCCTTTTCTTCTACTTTGAACTTCTTTGTCTGCAAATGATATTAAATGCTGATATAAGGAAGGTAGGGTCTCTTTGAAGAATTCTTCAGGTTCCTTTTTACCACGATTTTTATTTGTCCAACCTGATTCAAACTTTATTAAGTAAAGACCCGCCCATTTGTAATAATACTTTCCAATATCCCTGCCTCTCAAAACCGGC
>QGLW01000190.1_pt1 | contig 17305 bp, 16 predicted proteins | sample 1725341 | NCBI WGS metagenome assembly QGLW01 (sample SAMN05439265, study PRJNA331180) | Hot springs metagenome, whole genome shotgun sequencing project. | isolation source: microbial mat of Apron and Channel Facies of Mammoth Hot Springs | place: USA: Wyoming, Yellowstone National Park | collected... | reverse complement strand
AAAACAAAAAACATACAATTGATTACTTCGGGAGTAATTCTGGGTTGACAAAAAGGTCAATGTAAGGTGGATAGTAGGTACACCAAACATAAAAGAACGCTGAAATTACAAGCAAAATAATCGTAACGGCCTTGAAAGACCAATTAAATTCCCATTTCTCTAAGTTCCTTTCTACAAGAACGCCAAAAAGGGCTGACACATAGGAGGAAACTATAGCCCAGATTATGTCGATTAATGTACTGGTGAACCTCCCGAAAATTGAAGGTGCCAAATACCACACGAGTACAATAAACCAGGGCAGCTGTACAGTGATGAAAAGTCTCGAAAACCAAAAAGAGTCTCTATTTGTTAGTTTCTTTTTCACAAAGAGGTACTCTGTAACATTTGCAAGCAAGTATGCCCAGAACACCATTTTAAGATGCTGAAAAACAGACTCACTAATACCGCAAAAGGGCTTAAGAAAGGCAAGATGAGTAATATCATAACCAAAGTGAAGTATCGAGAAAAGAACAAGAAACAAAAACACCTTTAACTGAACATTCATACCTTTTTAGCACTCTAAATATTAAAGCCATGAACGGGGAAAGAAAAATAATAATATCAACGGCCTCTAAAAATCCTCAAAATTACCGCAACAACCTTTGCCACACAAACGTCTTTTAACAAAAATCTGCCGGGTAAATCTTATTTAAATTTAAAAAGCTGTAGCTATTTCTTCACAAACTTAACCTCATTATCGTAGTCGATTAGCACTTTATCCGCAGGTTTGATCTCACCCGCAAGAATCCGATCAGCCAGAGGGTTTTCAACATACATCTGAATTGTTCTCCTTAAAGGCCTTGCACCAAGTTCTGGGTTATAACCCGTCTCAGCCAGGAAATCAACGAGATTTTTAGTCCATTCGATTTCGATATTATTCTCTGCCAGGCTCTCCTTAACCTCACTAAGCTGGAGTTCCACAATCTCCCTAACTTCCTGAGGACCGAGGGGGTTAAAAAATACAAACTCGTCAATCCTGTTCAAAAACTCAATCTTAAAATATTTCAGAAGTACAGGCATTATCTTGTTAACCTGGTTCTGGTGATAATGTTTTATTTCATCATCGCTCTTGATAAACCCGATTTGCGGGGCATCCCTAAATTGATACTGAATATTGGAAGTCATAATTATAAGTGTGTTTTTAAAGTCTACCACGTGGCCCTGCGCATCCGTTAGCCTTCCAGCATCAAAAATTTGGAGCATTATATTAAACACATCAGGGTGTGCCTTTTCAATTTCATCAAACAGGATCACCTGATAGGGACGCCTTCTTACCGCCTCTGTCAATTGCCCACCTTTTTCAAATCCAATATAACCCGGAGGCGCACCGATCAACCTCGAAACAGTGTGCTTTTCCATATATTCAGACATATCTATTCTCAAAAGGGCATCCTCGTCATTAAAGAGGAGCCAGGCCAGTTGCCTTGCCAGATGAGTTTTACCAACACCCGTGGGTCCTAAGAACATAAAGACCCCTATTGGTCTGTTCCGTGGCCCCAAACCAGCTCGAGAACGCCTGATTGCCTGAGCCACGACTTTAATTGCGTAGTCCTGCCCTTTAACTCTTTTCCTGAGTTCATTCTCCAAGTAAAGAAGCCTTTTGGCTTCGTCCTCCAGTAATTTTAATGCCGGAATACCCGTCCATTTCGAGACTACTATGGCTATATCATTGTCATCAACAGCATCGTCAATCCCTCGCTCTTCAAGCCATCTCTTTTTGCGTTCTTCATATTCGCTCTCCAGTTTAGAGAGCTCCTCTTTTATCCGATCCATTTCAGTAACTTTTCCAAACTGACTAAGCAAATTTATTTGGTCCCTCAATGACTTAATCTTGCTCTCCAAACTCTTGAGATCTTCAGGCATTTCGGAAAGTTTTATTCTTAACATGGAACAGGCCTCGTCTAACAAATCTATAGCCTTATCAGGCAACTTCCTCCCCTGTATGTATCGATCAGCAAGCTTTGCCGCAGCCACAATCGCAGAATCGAGAATCTTAACTTTGTGGTGTTCTTCAAATCTCTCCCTTAAACCCTTCAATATCTCTATAGTTTCTTCAACACTCGGCTCTTTAACATATACCTGCTGGAATCTCCTCTCAAGGGCACCGTCTTTCTCAATCCTTTCCCGATATTCGTCGAGGGTTGTAGCGCCGATTACCCTGAGTTCACCGGAGGCGAGGCCCGGCTTTAAAAGATTTGCCGCATCTATAGCACCCTCTGCTGCACCAGCGCCAACAATAGTATGCAATTCATCTATAAAAAGTATGTACTTGTCTTTTTGCCTTTTTACTTCATCAATTACTGCCTTCAATCTTTCCTCAAATTCACCCCTGAACTTCGAACCAGCAAGAAGCGCACCCATATCCAGCATCAAAATCCTTTTATCCTTGAGAAAGTCGGGAACTTTTTTCTGTACAATCCTCTGCGCGAGGCCATAAACGATGGCTGTTTTTCCAACACCAGGCTCTCCAATCAAAACCGGGTTGTTCTTAGTTTTCCTTAAAATAATTTGAATTACCCTCTCTATTTCTGCTTCCCTTCCAATAACAGGGTCAAGTTTACCCTGCTCGGCAAGTTTAGTAATATCAACAGTGTATTTAGCAAGGGCGTTATACTTACTTTCCGCTGTAGGTTCAGTAACCCGTTGTCCTCCCCTGATCTCATAAAGGGCTTTATAGATCTTCTCCCTATCAATCCCAAACTCCTTCAAAATCCTTGCAGAAGGGCCGCCACCGGAATTTTCAATGGCCAATAGCAAATGCTCCTGAGCAACATACTCATCTTTCAGCTTCTCAGCCTCTTCGAAGGCCTGTTGCAACACCTCCTGAGCCCTTGGTGTAATATATATCTGAACTGGTCGGGATCCGCTCCACTCGGTTTGTGGTATCTTTAAAAGCGCTTCTTTTAACTTCTCTTTCACAAGGAGAGGATGAACATCAAGTTTCTCAAAGATCTCCCAGACGACCCCGCCTTCCTCTTCGAGAAGTCCATAAAAAATATGTTCTACGTCTAATTGATTGTGTTTAAACTTAACCAGCGCTTCCTGAGCCCTCATCAAGGCTTCTTGAGCACCTTCGGTAAACTTATCCATTCTCATTTCCTCACCTCATTGTTTTTTTTATTTATAGCAAAATCGAGCTGAATTGTAAAGCAAAACTTCCTTTGGACAAAAAACTTTAAAATTAAAGCACTTATGAAAATCCTTCGGTATATTATTTTGATCACCCTTGCAATTTTACTCTTTGTTGTTGTGATATATCCTTTTACCTTCAACGTTTCACAATACCGGACAAAAAACCCGGAAATGACTGCAATGATGAAATTCAGAATCAAGCAATGGGAAAAACAGGGCAAAAAAATTACAATAAGATACAGGTTTGTTCCCTTGAGTCAGATTTCACCCTATCTGATAAAAGCGGTTCTAATAGCAGAAGATGACAAATTTTATCATCATGAAGGATTTGACCTTGAGGGTCTTAAGAAGGCACTGGAAAAAGACCTGAAAAATAAAAAGTTTAAATATGGAGGGAGCACAATTAGCCAGCAATTGGCGAAAAATCTATTCTTATCACCGAGAAAAAGTTTAATACGGAAACTCCAAGAAGCCGTCCTTACCATAAGGATAGAAAAACTATTAACCAAGAAAAGAATACTAGAACTCTATCTAAATGTTGCAGAATGGGGTCCAGGAATCTTCGGGGCCGAAGCAGCTGCAAACTACTATTTTGGAAAATTGGCAAAGGATCTATCGCCCTGGGAATCAGCACTTCTTGCAGCAGTTTTGCCACGGCCTTTAAAATACAGTCCATCAAACCCCTCCCCCTATGTTCAGAGAAGAGCCAGCAAAATCCTATACATAATGAAAAGAAGAGGCATAATTTCCGAAGAATACACAGAAGTAGAGAAGGAAACGCAGGGTTTAACTGAAAGTGCTCAGCAGGATAGTATAATCAAAGCGGACTCAAGTGTTAATTTGGAGCAACCAAATCCAGTAGATTCTTTAAAGCAAGAAGCAAACTAATTACTTTAAAACTCTCTTAAGAAGATCCCAAATTGAGAAAGCATCTTTAAAAACGTCTCTGCAATATCTTTAACCATCCCAAGCATCTCCAGAGGCAAAACGCCGGTAGAGTTTAAGGATTTATCAAGAAACATCTTAGCAATGATGGCAGGGGGAATACCTGTAAGCTCGCTCATAGCTGTTCTTTTTCTAACTTCATTGTAGCGATGGATTACCTCAAAGACCTTCTTATCACTTCTCCTGTAAAACTCTACCCTCAGGATGGCAACATCCTTTTCATCCCCTTCAGTCAGTTTACTATAAAGCCAGTTTTTAAAAGGCTCATAAATAGATTCTTCTTTATTAAAAAGTCCGATATCCCTTAAAACCCTAAAAATCTCTGCATGACCAGGATATCTTAGAGTTTTTTCTTCCATATTTTCCACATCCACTGTTTCCAAAAGGGACCTGAGGCCGTCGGTGTAAAAAGCCTCCAATTCACCTATACCCTCGTAAATGTCTTTTTCTAAACCACTTAGGGCCTCTACAGCCACAACCTTTCCGTCCCTTTTTATCCTTGCAGACCTTATGTACTCTTCTATCAAATCTTCAAAAGACCAGGTAATTCTGTAATTGAAAGGAGGCCTTGGATAGAGTGGAATCCCCCCAACCTTAATTAATATCTTGTCCACCGCTGGCCCCAATTTTGTTAATCCATATCCAACCAAAAGATTCGAAATACCCGGTGCGAAACCAGCATCCACAAAGGCAGAAACTCGGTTTTCCTTTGCAATGTCATTTAATACCAGTGGATTTTCTTCCATATAAGTAATATCGATGATACTCACACCCTTCTTTACAGCACGCTCGAAAACCTTAAAGCCATACTTCGCCGGCAGACAGTTAAGAATAAGCGTTGATTTATTAATGTAATCATCTAAGTCTATCTCATCAATCCCTTTTTCTAAAACATCAACACCGAGCCTTCGGACCCTTTCGGCATTAGCTCTATCTTTCTCTACAACCATAATTTCTCTAATACCAAGTTCTATGAGGGTCTCAAGGGTTACATAGCCCTGTCTTCCTGCACCAAGAAGGAGAACCATTTGAAAACCTCCTTTACAAAATTTTAATCCAAGGTTGCAAAATCGTAAAATTTCAATTTTACGATCATTTCTAAATGTTGAATTAGCCTGCGCAAAACTTTCAAATCAGTCAATTTTAATTTGTTCGCATTGCTAACTTTATAATGTTGCATATGACATCGAGATTTGAAAAAATTAGAGAGGACATTCTGACACAGGACCCTCTGAAGCTGATGATAAAACTCTCCCTTCCCCTTGTCGTTCTGAATTTTGTACACCTAATTTACAACCTGACAGATACCTTTTGGCTTGGTAGACTTGGAAGGACAGCGGTTTCTTCTCCAACCCTTTCCTGGCCAGTATTTGGTACAATTATGAGCCTTGGAATGGGTTTTGGAGTCGCTGGTTTTGCCTTTATTTCTCAGTATCAAGGTAGTGGTGATTTTAAAAAAGCCCAGAAAGCAATGGGAAATCTCTTTACCCTCTTCCTCATCTTTTCGATAATAGCTGGCATAATGGGATTTATATTAACTCCTTCCATACTCAAAGCAATGAGAATACCCCCTGATACCTTCAATAACACCGTAATTTATCTTAGAATAATGTTTGCAAGCATTCCTTTCTCTTTTCTTGGTTTTGCCTTTTCCTTTGCCCAAAGGGCTCTCGGGGACACAAGAGCACCAACAGCTATAAACGTTTTCGGAATGTTATTAAATGTGATTCTCGACCCGCTTTTAATTTACGGATTGTGGATTTTCCCCAAAATGGGGGTTATGGGTGCTGCCCTCGCTACTGCTTTTTCGAACTTTTTAGCTTCTATACTCGCCCTCAGGCTATTCCTGACGGGAAACCTGGGAATAAAAATCCATTTGAGCAACCTAAAGCCAGACCTTAAACTGTCGATGGCCGTCATTACAAAAGGTTTACCTGCAAGTATTGGACAATCTTTAAATTCCCTTGGTTTTGTATTTCTGGTAAGATCATTTCAAAATTTGGATCCGTGGCCGTAGCAGCCTATAGTATTGGCGACAGGGTCATACAGCTCATCTTCACAATTTCTGATGCCATCAACCAGGCCCTCGGTTCCATTCTTGGTCAAAACCTGGGAATGAAAAATTTCAGCAGAGTAAAAGAATCTATCAAAAAGGCGGTTTTACTTAATGCTGCTGTAATAAGTTTCTTTGCAATTTTTATTTATTTAGCAAGGACGGAGTTGATCTCAGCCTTTATCAAAGATCCACAAGTTATTCTTGAAGGGAAAAACTACATCGAAAAATTTATTGTTGCAATGCCCTTTTTTGGCATTTTTGGCGTCTATTCAAGTCTTGCCATGGTATCAGGAAGAACAGCAGAGGGAATGATTCTTGGCCTTGTAAGGTTGTGGGTTTTGAGAATACCCATGGCATACTATTTCGGGAAACTCTTCGGCACCAGCGGTGTTTGGATTGGAATGAATATTAGCAATATAGTCGCATGTTTAATCGCTTACCTTTGGTACCTCAGGGGAACCTGGAAGAAAACCCTTATCTAATGACTCCTTAAAAGGCAAATATTCAAATTTAAGTACCTTTATCTCATGTTTGTTTAACTTCTTGGGGTTCCTGGGCCACCAGAGGTAAATCTCCACATACATAGGCTTATTGGGTACGAAGGTTTTATCGGAAACAACCCATCTCTCAATGAGCCTTTCCTCTCCTTCTTTAACTTCGAAAGACGCAAAAACAACGGAATCGGGATACCAATATAGGTAGTGTTTCGTTACACTTTTCTGCTTCAACTTTAATGGAAACTTATGGACGGTTTTTTTTACGCTGTCAGGTTTGTACCATCGTCCAAACTGCCTGATTATCCCATAATTTCCTGAAGGATACAAAGGATTTCCCCACTTAGAAAATTCAATATCCACCTCATATACTCCCGCATCAAAGTCATATAAGAAGGGAGCAAAACATGCATCCTTCAGGTTTGATAAATCCCCTTCCACCGTGAAGATAAAAGTTCCATAAGAAAAAGCCCTTTCTGAAACAATACCCGAAGAAAGGAAAACAAAACCGGTGTCAGAGGGTTTTGCTAAAGCGCGGAATATCAAAACATCACCCCTCTTTTCTAACATTTTAGAGGTAAACTGATTCTTACTGCGTGGATCAAAATTTTCAAAAGTTCTCCACCTAAACCCCGAAAACTCAAAGGTGCTGAACAAAATTAAAATTGATAAAAAGTTCATGATATCTAAATAAAATAATAAATCACACTGAGAAGAATTAGAACAAAACCCGGCACCACAGTACTGCCAAATTTAATCTTTATGCCCTTTTCGAAAAGAAAATGGTAAAGCTCATAAGACATTAAACCGGCAAAAAATCCCGCATGGAATGAATAGATATGGCTCGCTTTAAAACTTTTCCCGTTCAGGAAGAACATGACAACTATAAACCCCGAATAAATCACTAAGAAGATTAGGCTTTCAATCAGGTTTTTCAGAAATCTTTTTCCACTGTCTCTTTCTGCGAGTATCCTTATTGACCACCAGTCGTATATCCACTTAATTATTGCAAAGAAAAGGAATCCAAGCCATAGAGAGTTTATGAGATACATCTTTAATCCAGGGATAAATCTCGAAAACAGAGAACCTCCCACCGCCACTCCAACACAAAGGGGGCAAAAAGAGAAGAGAAAAGAAAAAACTACTGGTTTCATTTCTCTACATATCTCCGCAAATAATTCATCACTTTTTCCTCACCGGTCAACAATTTATTCCCCCGGGGGTCAAAAAGCGCTGGTACCCTTAATGTATCCAAGCCAACCCTTTTTGCTACTGACTTAAATTCCTCATAATTGGAATCGTTATAAAAAACCTCTTTCAAAATCACTGGCCTCTTAAGCTTCGTATTTAAAGTAAAATCCACAACCTTTAAACAATGGGGACATTCGGCTGAGTAATAAAGATACAATGCTCTTGTTTCCCTTTGAAAGGAAAAAATTGAGAGGGCAAAGAACAAAAGAAATCCTACAAAACCAACAACAAAATTTTTCCTGTCCACTTTTAAAATTTTAAGGGCAACGGGATGTTAAGAAAAAGGACTGGGCGAAGTATAAGAACAATTTTTTATGAACTTCAGCCCAGTCCTAGGTGCTCAGAACAAGTTATGAACCTTTATTCTTCGGGTTTCTCTTGATAGCCCTTCAAAATGCTTTCCAGCTCTTCAATGTATTCTTCCAATGCTCTCCTCCCCACTTCGGTTATCTTTATGAGAGTCTTGGGCTTTTTCCCCTCAAAGAACTTCTTAATCTCAACGTAGCCTGCTTCTTCCAGCTTCGAGAGGTGTCTCGATAAGTTCCCCTCTGTTGTGGAAACCAGCTCCAGAAGTTCCTTGAAAGAGAGCTCCTTATACTTTGCAAGAGCTAACATCGCCCGAAGCCGAACCGGTTCATGGATTACGGGATTCATAATCTACTATTTTTAATCCTCAATTCAAGATAAATGTAAAATCCAATGTAGCAAATACCATATATCAAAAGTGTCAGTGGAATTTCCCTTTCATCAAAAAGCATAAAGGCGATAAACCCGGCAATGTTGCTGACCAAGGAGAATAAAAACAATGATTTTTCCGAAAATAGGCCCCATAAACCTAAGGAAAAAGCTATTATACCAGGCCATAAAAGATACATGAGCACTAAACTGTTAGATTTGACAACAGCAAAAGTCAAGAGGACGTTGAAAAGTAATATATATCCCCAGAGTGCAGGCATAAAAGTAAATCTCGTATTCTTAGTGGCTTTTCTCATGTTAAAGAACACGCCCAGAATCGTAATAAGCCATATCAAGCCAAAGGACAGATATGTAAACTTAGAGCTTAAAAGGAGTAGATAAACAGCAAAAGCCGATATCCAATAAACAAAGGCTGTCCATTTTGTCCATTTAAAAGCATCAAGCAGGAAAAAGAAGGGGAGAAGAAAGTAAATATACCTCCAATCACCTGTGAAATAACTAAGGAGGGAAGAAGAGGCCTGATAAAGTCCCCACACCAGGAACTCGGCCTTCGCTCCGCGAAGGCCGAGTTCCGTTTCCTTTTTCAACACCGCTTTAATCTCTTCAAGAGCAGATAAGGCCTCCTTAATTTCCTTTTCTTTCATAACCGCCTCCGAATATAACACTCAGGCTGAGAGAAAAAGAACCAAGTGGCGATTCGGGAGAATTCAAAAGTTCGTTACCTTCTTGCAAATTCCAATTTTTTGATAAAATTGTGTTATAAGAAATCATAGCCATTAAGCCAACAGGAAGTTTCTGTGGTAAAACAACAAATCCAATGGATGGTGAAATCGAGAAACCGCCTCTTGACATGGTAACTTCCCTTTTTGGATCAGTCCAAACACTATCCCAGCTTAAACCTTGAGTTCTCACCCTAATCCTTACATCTTCACCAAATCCGCCTATTCCAAGCATCAGGAATGGGTTGAAAATCCCGAGGGATACAGGAATATACCCCACCTGGAAAAACCCACCGCCTATGCTATAGGTTACCTCCATGGTATCGTTTACTCTTTTTTCTGAACCACCCACTCCACCGCCCCCAATCATGGTTTTCCCGAGGACAGAGAAGCCATGACCACCCTGTACAAAGACATACTCGATCTTCTCCATCCCCAGCCCTACGAGCTTACTATTTACGCTTTCGTTATTGAATTTCACAAGGCCTGCGGTGTAACCGCCAAACCCACCGTACAGCACCCCTATCAGGATTGTAGTTATTATTGGACCTACCATTTTAAACCTCCTTTTGTAAATTACTTTATAATGTAAAGTATATTGCATTGGAAATGTACTGTCAAGTCTCCTCTCCTAAAGCTGAAAAACCGAAAGACTTCACTTGAAAAGTAATTAATAATATATGGCTATGCTTTTACACAAAAACGCCTGAAGATTTTGTGAATTACAAAAAGAAGATTACGTACTTCCTCAAAAGTAGGTCTACTTGAACTATTTTCTATTGTAGTTCTGATGCCCATTCGAGCCCCCTTTTCTTGTTGTAAGCCCTGTCAAGCTCCCTTTGTAATTTGATTATCGTTTGCGTTAATTTTACTATCCTTATGTTATCCCTCAATTTCTCAACCTTCCTCTCTACTTCTTTACATACGCTTTCGACTCTTACCCCCATTTAACGGTGCCTCTATCTCATATCCACTTTACCTTTCTCCCTTTAATTTTGTGTTTCTTGCCACTTTCATTGGATACGACTACATTGTGTTCCTCCTTTTTTAAAGAACAAAAGTAGGCAATACGGTCACCGCTTTATTATTTTGATATTTTTTATTAAACAATCCCATTTCAAGTAGATTAATTTTGAGGAACGCCGCGTTATTGACAATTTGAATCTTAAAGGCTATAATTTTTACATGGAACTAATTAAGTTAATCGAAAAAGTTGAAGAATATAAAGAAAAGCATAGTTCGATAACGCGAGCCCTTTCAAAGTTAAGTGACTTTTATAGCAAAGGTGAGATCACGGAAAAACAATTCCTCATTCTAAAAGCGGATTATGAAAAGGAGATTAATTTTCTCACAAAGGAGCTCAACGAGCTTCTCAGTGAGGTAAAATCCAAAGTTGAAGAACTTGAGAACAGGTTAAAAGAGCTTAATATAGAGTATAAGAGAACTAAAATCGACATTCTCCTCGGTGATAAGCCTCCCGATATAGGAAGAGCAGAATTAGCAAAAATAGCCAAGGAAATTGCTTTAACCGAACACGACTACAAGCAGTACAAAGCAATTCTCGAAGCAGAAACAGAAGAAGATTTCGAGAAAATAAGGAAAATGGCCCCTCCCACAAGCATTAAGGTAGAAAATGTCATACCTGTCAATGAGTTACTGGAACAAGAAGAACAACTTAAAAAGAAACGTTTAGAAGGTAAAGCTCAACTTTACTTAAAACCCCTTGAGGAAACTTACAAAAGGCTTGAGAAAATAATGGATTTCTTAACAGAAAGCCTCACGGAAGTTGGAACGGTAAAAAGTGCTCTTGAAGAAGAGGCAGGAAAGCTCGTTATAAAAATACGAATGGGAGGACATGAAGAAGAAAGCGCCAAAAATAGATTGATGGAAGTCATTAAAAAGGTGAAAGAGTACGATGAACTTCTGGCCAAGATTAGCAAAACCGTCGAAGAAATTAATAAGAGGCTGGGTGAAAAAGAACTTATAATGGTAGAAAGTCAGGAAGATGCTTCCAAGATCGGGCAGATAGAAGAGATTAACCTGGAGGAAGCTTCTAAAATACTCGAAGAGCTTGAAAAACAGGGCGTGGAAGTAATTAGTACGGTCCCGAAGGAAAAAATCGAGGAAGAGAAGGAAGAAGAGGAAGAATTAACTAAGGAACCCGCTCCAGAGTTTAAAACAGTAAAAAGCAGGAAACGCTCTCCTCTCGTTCCAATCCTTGTCTCAATTCCTATAGTATTGGGTTTACTTTTTGCAGTCTATAGAAAATTCTTCTTTACACCTTCACAAGAAGAAAAGGTAGTATACCCGGTATACATGGGCAATTCGGAGCACAATTTTAACGTAAAGGCCCTTTTGGGAAATCAAGCGCCACGCATTGATTGGTCAAGGAATTTATCCGGTATTCCATCACAGCCTGCGATAAATAAAGGCATAATATATGTTGGGACAGACCAGGGTTTATTGTACGCATTAGATACTCTCGGTAATGTGCTTTGGCAGACAAACTTAAATGGCAGTATTAATCACGTTCCGGTAATATTGAATAACGATATAATCGTTGGCACTTCAAATGGAATTTTATACATTATCAACACTTCTGGGCAAATACTGAAGTCGAAGAGTTTCAGCGGATCCATTGTTGCACCCCCCATTGCCTTCGGCGACATAGTTTACGTACCTGTTTTTCAAGATGGTGTATACGCATACAACATCAATCAGGACAAAATTGAATGGAAATTCTCCACCGAGGGAATGGTTAAAAACATGCCCTTAATTGATGAAACGAAACTTTATGTGGCCGATTTAAACGGAAATATTTATATCGTGAATAGAACAACAGGAGTTGAGATAAACCACATTAAAACTTCAGCCCCAATAGAAGCTTATCTAAATCTCTATGAAAAACAGCTGCTCTATGGAAACACAGCAGGCGAAATAGGGTGTTTCGATGTGGCAAATAATACTATCTTGTGGTCTTTTAACCTTACAGAGCCAGTCACTGGATCCCCTGCAGTTAAGGATAGCTTCGTAGTAGTTAGTACCGCTTTTGGAAAGATCTACTCCCATAACACAAAAACAGGAATCAGGATGTGGACTTTTGACACTAAAAATTTTATATCTTCTACACCGGTAATTATCGATACCTTCGTACTTGTTTCAACTACAACCGAAACGGGAGAATTTGGTGAACTTTACTGTCTGAACCTTAATAATGGCAATCTAATCTGGGTACTTCCAATACCCAAAGTCCTTGAAACCTCTCCACTCTTATGGGGTAGAAGGTTATTTATTGCAGCAAGGGACGGAACTTTCTATTCCTTGAGCTTTTGATAGGACGACTTAATTCCTTTATAATTGAGCACAACAGGGCCGTTAGCTCAGGAGGTAGAGCACCGGATTTTTAATCCGGTGGCCGCAGGTTCGAGTCCTGCACGGCCCATTTTCTTAAAATTTTGATCCTTTATAATTTAAATGCCTCTTTACAATACCTAAAAAGGAGGGGTAATGTCCCGTGTCTTAATCATAATGGGTTCTAAAAAGGATATAACATTTTGTGAAAATATCAAGAAAGAATTAGCAAAATTCGGCATCGAAGCAATCCTGCGCATTGGTTCTGCCCACAAAGTTCCTTTAAAGGTTTTAGAAATTCTTAAAGAGTATGAAAAGGAGATAGATGTCATCATTACCGTTGCTGGAAAAAGTAATGCGCTAAGTGGCTTTGTTGACGCTCAGACTTCAAAACCCGTCATTGCCTGTCCACCCTATTCCGAAAAATTTGCCGGTGCCGACCTCTTCTCATCCTTAAGGATGCCAGAAGGAGTAGCCCCAATGGTGGTGCTTGAACCAGAACAGGCCGCCTTAGCTGCAGCTAAAATTGTGGGGGTTAAAGATGATGAAGTAAGAAAAAAAGTCGAAGAATATCAGATAAAACTCAAAGAAGAAATTGAAAAAAGTGACAAGGAGCTTCTCAATGGGTAGCGTAAAGGACTTAATCGTATTAAGGGGACCTACAGAAGAAACGACGGGATTGGGCAATTTTGTGTTTTCGGACCGTTACTCGGTCTTTGACTGGGGGGAAATTCCAGATCAAATACCGGATAAGGGTAAGGCCATCTGCATTGTAACCGCTTACTTTTTCGAAAAGCTTGAACAAAGGGGCATAAGGACTCACTATCTTGGTATAGTCGAAGAAGGAGAAGTAAAAAATCTTAACGATGTAAAAGAGCCCTCGAACACACTTCAATTTAAGATGGTAAGAGTAATAAAGCCCACTTTTGATGGAAAGGACTATGACTACTCAGCTTTTAAGACTTTAAAATCGAATTTTCTTATCCCCCTTGAGGTTATTTACAGAAATAGCCTTCCTGAAGGCTCTTCGTTATTAAAGAGGCTCTTAAAGGGAGAATGGAAGCCCGAGGATGTGGGGCTAAAAAGCATACCACAACCCGGTGAGAAACTGGAAAAACCCATCCTCGATTTTTCAACGAAACTTGAAGTTACAGATAGATACATAAAAGAAAATGAGGCCTTTGAGATTAGTGGACTCACACCTGAAGAATTTACTAAACTTAAAGAAATCGCAATTAAAATTAACGAAATTATCACCGAGGAGGTAAGTAGATTCGGTCTCGTTAACGAAGATGGAAAGTTCGAATTTGCCCTTGATGAAGATAGAAACTTAATGGTAGTCGATGCCGTTGGGGCCCTTGATGAGTGCAGGTTCACCTACAAAGGAATTCCTGTGAGTAAAGAGATATTGAGAATCTTTTACAGGAAAACTGATTGGTATGAAGAAATCGAAAAAGCAAAGAAGGAGGATAGACAAAATTGGAAGAACCTGGTTAAATCCAATCCTCCTTCTCTACCCGGGGAGTGGAAAGAACTGGTGAGTAACATTTATAAAAGCTATGCTAACGAAGTCACTGGTAGAAAATTCTTCGAAACTCCACCCCTGACCTCGCTTCTTTCAGAATTAGAAAAACTAATTGAGAGGTTTAAAGATTAAAAAATTAAACGTTTTCCTGCTCAAGGATATCGACCACAACTTTAACAAGTTCCGGATCAAATTGCTTTCCACTTTCTTTAATTAACTCAAAAATTACTTGTTCTTTGTTCAAAGCCTTTCTGTAAGGTCTTTCAGAGAGCATAGTTACTACAGCATCAGAAATACAAAGAATCCGACCTCCTAAGGGGATTTCCTCACCTTTAAGACCATTAGGGTAACCTTTGCCATCATAACGTTCATGATGGGTTTCAACATACAGAGCAGTCTTTTCAAGTCCTGGAATATTTTTCAATATTTCCTTCCCAACAGAAGGATGATTTCTTATCTCATCCCATTCTACACTATTAAGGGGACCATCCTTTAGCAGGATAGACCTCTCCACCACAACTTTTCCAATGTCATGAAGTAAACCCGCCATATATATATTTTTCTTTTCATCAGCAGGTAAATTTAAGGCCTCTGCAACTCTCAAAGCAAATTCAGCCACATCCTTAGAGTGATTCGCCGTAAAATAGTCCTTTTTGCTCTCAAGCTGGGAAAGAATTTCGATGATTTTATCGAGTGCTTCCACACTCTTCTCGTATAGGAAGAGATTTTTTGAGGCAACTTTTACAGAACTGAATAGTACCTTAATCAATTCTTGATCTTCATCAGTGAGCTTTTCTTTAATTCTGGACCCAAGAACGGCCAGGTAATTATGATTTTCGATAGAAAAAGAAACAGTAAGTAAAACCTTATAATTTAGCTCCGCATTCTTTAAGCAGGTAGTACAAACCTCCCCTTCTTCCTTTGCTTCTTCCTCAACAGGCAAATTCTTCTTGATTTCGGCAAGCTCGCTCTTCGAAAAGCCAAAATTGTACAATAAAGTGAAATCACCCAGGTTATTGCTATAAAAAGCGCAATTCTCTATCTTTACAATTTCTCTAAGGTATTCCCTTGACACATCAAAGATTTTTAAAAGACTTGACTCGCTTAAAATGTTCTCTGCGAGATCCTTAACAAAAAGCAGGGCCTTCAACCTTTTTTCTGAATCCTCACGATATTTCAGTAATTTCAAAACGCTGGTGAGATAAGGAATAAGAGACCTTAAAAGCCTAACCTCTGCTTGCGTATATGGCGGTAATCCGTAATATCGCCCAAGATAGATCATTCCGAAGAGTTTATTGTCTACGAAAAGAGGAACTACCATCACCCTGTCAACTTTATAATAGTCCACAAATCTTTTCAAGATTCTCGGTTCATTTTTAGCATCATTGATAACAACTATATCTTTTTTCTCAACCGCCTGAGAAGCTGATGTCTCCGGTGTAAGTGGAAAGTTGAACACGCCCTCGATGACCACATCTCCATGAAGAGAAAAGTCTATATAACCCTTACCCCTACCTAAAAGATAATTAGTTACTTCATCGTAAACGGTGATACCTCCGATTGTCGAAGAAGTGATTTGGCAAAGGTGTTCTATGATTTCATTATAAATTTCGTCAAATTCCTTAACCATAGTCACCTTGTGCACAAACTCGTCAACAACACTCTGAAGGTGCTCAGATTCAGAAATGGTCAATACAAGCCTTGCAAACCCTTTATGACCACTCAACCACTTTACCAATTTTTCATCAGTTCCTTCAAAAGTAATAATTAAAGCACTGGGCGTATCCAGAAAGGCTACTTTACCATCAAAGGTAAAAATCTCAGGTATCTCGTCAGTCAATCCTATAAAATACTGGCGATAGGGAGACTCATACACATTGTAATAGAACTCAACTCCCTTTGCCTGAGGTACAGCCTCTTTTAACAATGACTCAAAACCAAACAAAACCTTATTCTCACTCATGTGAAAATTATAATAAGCAAAGACAAGAAAATCAACAGGTAAAGAATTCATCTAAATATCCTCTACAATACCTCCTTACAAAGTCCTCGCAAGCTCCGACACCAAATTAAGACTTAGTCCGTAGCTTGCTTATCCCGTATTTTGACTCTATAATATATACATAGGCGCCATCGTCTAGTCTGGCTCAGGATACCTGGTTCTCAGCCAGGAGACCCGGGTTCAAATCCCGGTGGCGCTACCACTGGGGGATCGTCTAACTGGCAGGACAGCGGACTCTGGATCCGCCAGTCGGGGTTCGAATCCCTGTCCCCCAGTTTAACTTTATCATAATGGATCTAAAAGAAGGACTTACCTTTGATGATGTTTTAATCCTCCCGGGTGAAAGCGAGATTCTCCCTGCGGAGACCGATCTTAAGACAATTTTCGCTAAAAATGTCCCTTTGAATATTCCTCTTGTCTCCGCCGCCATGGATACCGTCACCGAATCAGAGATGGCTATCGCAATAGCCAGACTCGGAGGAATAGGAGTCATTCACAGAAATATGACTCCCGAAAGGCAGGCAGAAGAGGTAAGAAAAGTAAAAAGGGCTCAAAGCTGGTTCATCGAAGACCCCTTTGTCCTCGGACCTGAGAACACCGTGAAAGATGCCCTTAAACTAATGGAAGAAAAGGGCATTTCTGGGATCCCAATCGTTGATAATGAAAGAAAGCTCCTCGGCATTGTCACAAGAAGAGACCTTTTATTTGAAGACGATGAGTTAAAACCCCTTAGAGAAATAATGACTACAAATCTCGTTACGGGAACCTTTGGTATATCAATGGAAGAAGCCAAAGAGAAAATGAAAAAACACAAAGTAGAAAAACTCCCGATTGTCGACAAAGAGGGCAAACTCAAATATCTTGTGACCTTCAAAGATATTCTAAGAAAACTGGAATATCCAGAAGCCAACGTAGACTCTCACGGTCGTTTGAGGGTTGCAGCAGCTTGTGGAACAGGTGAGGACTCTAAGGAAAGGGTGAAAAGACTTATAGAAGCTGGATGCGACGTGATTGTAGTTGATACTGCCCACGGCCACCATAAACGGGTTATAGAAATGGTCAAGTGGATAAAAAAGAACTTCGAAATACCTGTAG
>QGLW01000189.1_pt1 | contig 17320 bp, 20 predicted proteins | sample 1725341 | NCBI WGS metagenome assembly QGLW01 (sample SAMN05439265, study PRJNA331180) | Hot springs metagenome, whole genome shotgun sequencing project. | isolation source: microbial mat of Apron and Channel Facies of Mammoth Hot Springs | place: USA: Wyoming, Yellowstone National Park | collected... | reverse complement strand
ACAACCCTGATTCTCGCATTACTCAATTTTCTTCTTTTTGGATTGTTCAATGCATCCATTATGTCTAAATATGTTACTATTCCAATAATTCTATCTTTATCAACAACAACCAATCGTGAAATTTTATTTTTATCCATTAATCTTAATGCATAACTGCATGTCTTTCCTTTGTCTATTGTAATTAAATTTTTAAACCCTGCCATTTTTTATTTAGAAATTCTTGTTATTTTTCCTCCTTCTGATTTATGTGATTTAAGCTGAAGCAATATCTCTTTAAATTCCTCATCAGTAATCTGTTTTTGTATCCTTCCTGACTGATATAATTGAACAAGCAAAATTTCAATTTCCCTGGCAAATTCCGGCATTGCAAAGCGAATATTATTTAACCGCTCTGATGCTTCAGGTGTCAAAATTTTGTCTGTAATTGCCTTTAATTGATTAGAAATCTGCCTTTCTTTTTGTTTTTCCTCAAACTCTTCTTGCATTTCTTTATATGCTTGTAATTTTCTTCTCCTTATTTCCTCAATCTCATCATCTGAAAATTCATCTTCCATTTTTAAATCTAATTATTTAAATTAAAATTTGAAATAAAAATTTACGATGCCTGAACTTATTTCTATAATTGAAGATGAAGATGAATTCTGGAAGGATACATTATATGAAATAATAAGCACAATGAATGTATGGGATATTGACATAGTTAAACTTGCAAATGAATATACTAAAAAGATAGAATCAATGAAAAATTTAAATTTTAGAATTCCTGCAAAGGCACTAATTGTTTGTGCAGTTCTTTTAAGAATGAAGGCTGATATACTAATGCTTGAAGAAAATAAAGACAACAATAATATTATTGAAAGTAATATTGTTGATTTTAATAATGATGAAGAAATTTTTAATGAAAATAGCGAAAAAAATAAATTCGACATTCCTGAAATTTCTCTTATACCAAAGCGTGTATTAAAGCAAAAAATTTCAGCAGAAGAATTAATAAATGCTATAAATGAAGTATTAAAATCAGAAAAAAAAGAAAGAAAGAAAAAGAAAGAAACGATTATTGAAATAAAACCGCCTGTTGATATAAGAGAAAGCGTAAAGGAAATTTATGAAAAGATAATAAAAATTTTAAATGAAAAAAATACAGTAGCATTTTCACAAATAGTAAATAAAGAAAATTTGATAAGAAGTTTCATGTCTTTGTTATTTTTATCAAATGAAGGAAAAATTTTATTAAAACAAGAGAAAATTTACAGCGAAATTTTAATTATGAAACCTTGAATTACAATTATTTACATTCATAAGTTGAATTTTCTGAATAAATCCCTATCTTTTTATTTTTTGCTTTTATTCCTGCCTCTATAATTTCTTTATTATCTGTCATAAAAGCACATGCATAACCATTTGCAATCATCAAATAATTATACGATTGTGTAATATCATTTGTGTTTGCACCTACAGGATAAATTTCACATAAATTTCTATTGTATTTATCCTTTCCTTTACATTTTAATTTTACTTGCTTGTTTAAAATTTGATCTCTTAAGAAATTCCTTGCTTCATAACCATAAAAATCAGCCTTTTTTTTTACTGGTGATGGAACCTCAGGTGCATTAATGTACAGCAATCTTATTGATTCATTCAAATTTTTTGTGCGAATTGTATCTCCATCATGAACAGAAATAACGACATCAGTTAAAATTTGGTCATTATTTTCATTTTTTATGAAATGGGTTAATGGATTTGATGATTGAACAAAATTATAGGCTAAAAAGAGAATTACTGCAATGAGCAATAATTTTAGCTTTTTAAGTTTCATTTTTAAAATGGACTGGCTGGGATTTGAACCCAGAGCCTCTACCGTGCGAGGGTAGCGATCTACCATTGATCTACCAGCCCGAAAATCCTGCACCCTGTTCATCTTTTTCATAAACCTCAACCTCCAGACTGTGTATATTTTTAAAATTTTTTAAATTTTCCTTTAATTCTTTATATAAAAATTGTGCTAAATTTTCACAGGTTACATTTTTAACTGGAAGGATAATACAATCCTCTTCTGGAAATGAATATCTTTTTGAATTTACAGTAAAATTTAAATTTTTATTGCTATGTTCATAATTGATTGAATCAGGAACCATGATTTTATGATCTAATTTATCTAACAATTCATCAGTAATGTGCTTTAATACTGTAAAATCAATAACCCATCCGTGCTCATTTAATTCACCTTCAACAATTACCTTTACCTTCCAGTTATGTCCATGTATCCGCCCACACTTAGGATGTCCTATTAAAAAATGTGCAGATGAAAAATTTTTCGTAATTGAAACCTTTATCCCCATTTCTAAATAATTATTATTAACACCTTAATTTTAAATTTTTCTGAAATTTATTGTTGAAATCATTAAAAATGCAGAGATTAATGTTAAAAAGAAAAGGTTAAAATTTAAGTATTCAGAAATTAAATAAATGAGTGGAATTATTAATGCATTAAATGTTACTGGCAAACCTATATAATAATTTTTATTTTTATCTTTTAAGCACAAATATCTTGCCAATCGCATAATTCCTGCACACATAACAATTATCGAAATCACTAAATAAATCAAATGGATTATGATGTCAGAATTATGTGTTAATGTATAAAAATATATAAACACTCCAGGAGTCGCACAAAACGCAACAGCATCAGAAACAGTATCTATGTATGCCCCATACTCTGTTGGCATTGAGTATCTTCTTGCTAAAAATCCGTCCATGTAATCAGAAATTCCTGCAAGTCCAATGAAAAATGCTGAAACAAAAAAATTTTTATCAAAAATTTCAATTATAGCAAGAAATCCAAAAATTGCAGAAAGTAATGAAAAAGCATCCTTCCATTTAAAAAAACTTAATATACTATCTTCCATAATTTTCATTTATTCATAATTTTCATTTATTTTACCAGTTTAAATTTATACCCGTATAAAATAACGCCTTTATCACCTTCTTCATAAATCTTTCTAAATACTGCCTTAACCTTACTTCCTATTTTTACTTCATCAATTTTACAATCAACAATCTGTGCTGTAAGTGAAGGGCCTTCCTTTAATTTTATTATTGCCAGAATATATGGTTTTATATTTTCAAATCCTTCTGGTGGGGCATAAATTACAGTATAACTCATAACCTCACCTTCTCCACTGAATTTATAGGTTTCTAATTTTGACTTTCTCCTGCATTTTGGGCATATAACCCGTGGTGGAAAATAATATGTTCCGCAATTTGTACATCTGTTTCCTATCAAATTATATCTTTGTGGAATTTTCCTCCAGTTTAATACAAGTCGCTGCATTTTTATTCTTGAGCAATTAATTAATCTTATTAGATATAATTAATCTTATTAAATAATAATCTTATTAAATAATCTTATTAAAAAAGTAATGCGAATAAAAAATATGAAAGTAATATTTTTAGGCAGTGGTGGAAGTGTGCCCACAAAGGAAAGGGGGATGCCTGGCGTATTAATTGAATACATGAACGAATTGTTTTTGTTTGATTGCGGTGAAGGGACATTAAGGCAAATAATGATATATTCGTCAAAAAATGGAAAAAATAAAGAAAAGATAAATTTTATGCATATAAATAAAATTTTTATCTCCCATTTTCATGCTGATCATATTGGCGGATTAATAGGAATAATTAATACAACAAATTTTTTTGAAAGAAAAGATCCTCTTGAGATTTATGGAGGAAAGGGAATAGAAGCTATAATACGCAAGTTGCCAATTCCAAATAATGCAATGCAATTTGTTAAAATTCATGAAATTTCAGAAAATAGTATAATTGAAGGAGAAAGATATAAAATTATTCCATTTAAAACAATTCATACTCCTGAAAGTTTTGGGTTTGTCTTTGAGGAAAAGGAAAAAAGAAAATTTTTAAAGGAAAAGGCAATAGCACTGGGAATTCCAGAAGGAAAATTATACAGCAAACTCCAGAAAGGAGAAAGTATAAATTTTAATGGAAAAATAATAACACCTGATATGGTTTTGAGTGATCCAATAAAAGGAAGGAAGATTGTTTATACAGGAGATACATGCCCCTGTGAAAATACGATAAAATTTGCAAATGAGTGTGATATGCTCATTCATGATTCAACATATTCAAATGCAGATATTGACAAAGTTTTTGATTATGGACATACAACAGCATTACAGGCAGCAGAGATAGCAAAAAAGGCAAATGCAAAATCATTATTTTTAATTCACATAAGTCAAAGATATACCGACCCAAAAATTTTGGAGGATGAAGCAAAAAAAATTTTTGAAAATAGTTTTGTTGTTCATGACTTTATGACTGTAAAAATTTCCCCGCCTCCTGAAAAGGAAATTTTATTTTTAAGATGAATTATGAGATTTCAGAGATACTTGAACGAGCGGAAAAAGGTGAAAAGATCTCTGAAAAAGACGGAATTATGTTGATGAATTTAATGCCTAATGACATATTAAACTTAGGAAGAACAGCAGACAGAATAAGGAAGAAAAAAGTCGGTGATATTGTTTCTTTTGTTTTAAATTTACATATAAATTATACAAATATCTGTATAAGCAAATGTATGTTTTGTGCATATTATAAAAATAAAGGTGACAAGGATGCTTATGTTCTGTCTATCAGTGAAATCTTACAAATGATAAAAAGAGCAAAAAGATTTAACGATATAACAGAGGTTCATATTGTTGGAAGTTTAAATCCAGAAATTCCTATTGAATATTATGAAAATGTTTTAAGAGAAATAAGGAAAAATTTTCCTGATATAGCAATTAAGGGATTTACAGCAACAGAAATTTTTTTTATCAGCGAGATCAATAAATGCAGTGTTAAAGAAATTCTGGAAAGGTTTAAGGATGCTGGATTAAATTTTATGCCTGGCGGGGGTGCAGAAATCTTAGATGATGAGATAAGAAGAAAAATTTGCCCAAATAAATTGAAAAGTGACGAATGGTTAAGTGTTATTGAGACAGCACATAAATTAGGAATAAAAACAAACGCAACAATGCTTTATGGGCATATTGAGAACAATAAACAAAGAATTGAACATTTGATAAAACTGAGAAATTTGCAGGAAAAAACAAATGGATTTTTAAGTTTTATCCCTTTAAGTTTTCATCCAAAAAACACAAAACTTTATGAAGAAGTTAAAATGCCTGTGAGTGGAATTGAGGATTTAAAGATTATTGCTGTTTCAAGAATAATGCTTAATAATTTTGACAATATAAGGGCATACTGGGTTATGCTTGGAAAAAATTTAGCACAGATAGCACTTCATTATGGTGCAAATGATTTTGATGGAACTATTGAAAAAGAAAACATAGCTTATTCTGCAGGGAAAATTTCAGAAAGAAGTGCAAGCATTGATGAACTTAAAAATTTAATTAAAGGTGCAAAAAGGATCCCTGCAATACGGACAACTGATTATAAAATATTAAAAATTTTGGAATAAATGGAATAAATTTTACTTTTTTGTTTTTGTTGCTTCTTTTAACTCTTTAACAAAATTTTCAAAAATAGTTAAATCATTTATGCATTCATTCATTTTATCTATTATTGCACTTCCAACAATTACACCATCAACCTCATTTCTTATCCTTTTAATATGCTCAGGAGAAGATATTCCAAATCCAATAGCTAAAGGTATTTCCTTTTTTAATTCCTTTAACACATCCTTTACATTTCCAATAAATTTTTGATCAATATTTAAATTTTTTCTTGCACCTGTAACGCCGAGCACAGAAATCAGATACAAAAATCCTTCTGCCTTTTCAGATATTTTCTTAATCCTTTCTTTTGTTGATGTTTGGGAGATCAAAAATATTAGATCAATTTCGTATTTTTTACATAAATTTAACAGCTCATCGCTTTCTTCAACAGGCAGATCAGGAACAATAATTCCCTCAATCCCGCTATTTTTGCATTGTGAAACAAATTTTTCAAGATTATATTGATAAAGTAAATTATAATATGTCATACATACAAAAGGAATTCTGCCTTTAACTTCATTGCAAAATTTAAAATAAACATCAGTATTCATTCCATTTTTTAATGCTCTTTCGCTTGCTTGTTGTATTGTTGGACCATCAGCAATCGGATCAGAAAATGGCAACCCTAATTCAATAATATCAGCATATTTTTTTAAAATTTCCACAATTTCTTTGCTTTTTTTAAAATTCGGATCGCCTGCACACACATAAGTAATTAATGCAATCCTTCCCTCCTTTTTTGCCTCTTCAAACCTTTCTGAAATTCTCATATCTTATTTAATTTATGGTAAAAATAATTAATAAGCATTAAAATTAATAAATATGTGAAAGTGGAAAGCAAAGATTTTAAATTGTTTGGCAAATGGGATTTTAATGTTGAAGTTAAAGATTTGGGTTTGAAAAGATATATAAATTTAAACCCAAGATATATTCCAATTACACATGGAAAATTTGCCAACAAGCAGTTTGGAAAGACAAATATAAATATCGTTGAAAGATTGGCAAACAAATTGATGCGCTCAGGTCAGGGTGCAAAAAAGCTTGCAGGAAAATTTTTAAGAGGCAGAGGAAATACCGGAAACAAATTAAACGCATTAAACACTATTAAAAAGGCCTTTGAGATAATAGAGAAGAAAACAAAAAAAAATCCAGTTCAGGTATTAGTAGATGCACTACAAAATACAGGCCCAGCAGAAGAAACAACATCTATAATCTATGGTGGAATAAGGTATCATCAGGCAATAGATGTATCGCCATTACGGCGATTAGATTTTGCATTGAAAAATTTAGCATTAGGTGCATTTGCAAGATCTTTCAACACAAAAACATCATTTGAAGAAGCCCTTGCAGATGAAATAATCTTAGCAGCAAATAATGATGTAAAAAGTTTTGCTGTTGCAAGAAAAGAGGAAACTGAAAGGATTGCTGCTGCATCAAGATAAGACCTTAAAAATTTAAAAAATTTAAATATAAAATTCTAAGGTAAAATCTGAAAATGGGTCGTGCAGAACAGATCGTTGAAAAGGCAATAACAATGATGCAAAACACAACAAAGATAAGAAATTTAGCAATAGTTGCTCATATAGATCATGGAAAAACAACATTAACTACGAATTTACTTGCAGGGGCAGGGCTTATTTCCGAAAGTGTCCTTGAGAAAGATAAGATTGTGGAATATGCTCCTGATTCCGAAGAAGCAGAACAAAGAGGGATTACTATTGATTCAGCAAACATTTCAATAACACATAATTATGAAGGGGATGAATATCTAATAAATTTAATAGATACACCTGGCCATGTAGATTTTGGGGGAAATGTAACAAGGGCGATGAGGGCTGTTGATTGTTGCGTTGTCGTTTGTTGTGCTGTTGAAGGTGTAATGCCCCAAACAAAAACTGTTCTAAATCAGGCATTGAACGAAAGGGTAAAGCCTGTATTGTTTATAAATAAGGTAGATCGCCTTATTACAGAATTAAAACTCACGCCAGAAGAACTTCAGAAGAGATTTACAAAAATAATTTCTAATGTAAATGATATAATAAGAAGGCGTCAGCCAAAAGGTATTGACTGGACAGTAGATGTAGCAAAAGGCACAGTAGCATTTGGTTCTGCAAAAAAGAAATGGGGAATAAATATTCCATGGATGAAAAAGACAGGAATAACGTTTAAAGATATAATTGAAGCGTGCAATAATGATAAACAGGATGAATTAGCAAAAAGGGTGCCACTTAACAAAGTTATTATAGATATGGTGATAAGATCTTTACCTTCTCCAAGAGAGGCACAAAAAATTAGAATAGAAAAAATATGGCATAAGAATCCTGAAAATCCTGTTGATGAAATTGTTGAAAAAGATATGCAGGAATGCAACCCCAACGGAAAACTAGCAATAATGATATTCGATATAATTTATGATAAACATGCTGGACAGATAGCAATTGGAAGAATATACTCAGGAACTGTGCATCAAGGTGATGAAGTATATTCTGTAGGGAATAAAACAAAAATGAAGGTCCAGCAGCTTGGATTATATATAGGTCCACAAAGGATAAATGTTCAATCAGTTCCAGCAGGGAATATAGTTGCGTTAGTTGGTGTTTCAAATACCTTTGTAGGTGATACACTTTCAACCGAACCTATGAGCCCATTTGAAGAAATAAAGCATTATTCAGAGCCAGTAGTTACAAAGGCATTTGAACCTGTAAATATGAAAGATTTGGGAAAGCTTATTGAGGCTCTAAAAATAATGGAAAAGGAAGATCCTACCTTAAAGATAAAAATAGATGAACAGACTGGTGAAAATTTAGTTGCAGGAATGGGAGAGCTGCACTTAGAAATTGTAGAACACCGTTTGAAAGACAGAGGTGTTGAAGTAAAGACATCCCCTCCGATTGTAGTTTACAGAGAAGCAATTAATGGAAAAAGCGAAATTATAGAAGGAAAGTCACCTAACAAGCACAACAGATTTTATATTTCTGTTGAACCCTTGGAAGAAGAGGTATATAAAGCAATTGTAAGTGGAGAAATAAAAGAAGGGAGAAGAAAATCAAGAAGTAAGGATTTAAGGGCATTGCTGGTTTCAAAAGGGATGAAAAGTGAGGAGGCAGCAAGTATTATAGATATATTTAGAGGAAATATATTTGTTGATCTTACAAAAGGTTTGCAACACCTGGACGAAACAATGGAATTGATTCTTGATGGTTTTGAACAGGTTATGGAAGAGGGTCCATTAGCAAAAGAGCCAATGATAAAAATAAAGGCAATTTTACATGATGCAGTCCTTCACGAAGATGCTGTTCATAGAGGACCTGCACAAATATACCCGGCAGTTAGAAATCCAATATATGCAGGAATTTTACTTTCAAAACCAACACTTTATGAGCCAATGCAGGACATAAACATACAGATTCCACATGAATATATTGGTTCAATAACAAGTGTGTTACAATCAAGAAGAGGACAGATAATGAATATTGTACAGGAAGAAGAATTAACCACAATTGAAGGAAGGATCCCTGTTGCAGAAACCTTTGGAATTGCAGGAGACATAAGAGGGGCAAGTGAAGGACATGCTTTATGGGGTTCTCAGAACTCGGGATATGATGAAGTGCCAAAAGAATTACAGGAAAAAATAATTTCATCAATAAGAGCAAGAAAAGGACTTAGTGCAGAGATTCCAAAACCAGAAGAATATATGGAAAGATAAAATTCAATAATTTTAATTTAAAAAATAATTAATAACAAAAACATAAAATTTTTAAAAATGAGTGAAAAGCCACACATAAATATAGTGTTTGTAGGGCATGTAGATAATGGAAAATCAACATTAATTGGAAGATTGATGTATGAGCTTGGAGAGGTTTCTGAACAAGCGATGCAAAAACTCAGAGAAGAAGCAGCTAAAATTGGAAAAGCCACATTTGAATACGCATGGGTAATGGATACATTAAAAGAAGAAAGAACTAGGGGAGTTACAATAGATATTGCACACAGGAAATTTCAGACAGAGAAAAATTATTTTACAATTATAGATGCACCAGGACACAAGGACTTTATAAAGAATATGATAACTGGAGCAAGTCAGGCAGATGCAGCAGTGCTTGTTGTTTCTGTTTATGATACTATGAACAACAAAGATGAAAAAGGAAATGTTCAATTGCTTCCGCAGACAAAAGAACATGCATTTTTATGTAAAACATTGGGCATTAACCAGTATGTAATAGCAATGAATAAGATGGATATGGTGAATTATGATCAAAAAGCATATAATACTGTAAAAGATGCCTTAGTTAAATTCTTAAAACCAATAGGATATAAGGTTGATACTATTAACTTCGTTCCTATCTCTGCTTTTGTAGGGGATAATTTAAAGACAAAAAGTGCAAATATGCCATGGTATACAGGCCCAACATTTTTAGAAGCTATAGACAGCTTTGTTGCTCCACCAAAGCCAATAGATAAGCCATTACGTTTGCCTATTCAGGATGTTTATTCAATTACCGGTGTAGGAACTGTTCCAGTTGGGAGAGTGGAAAGTGGTATCTTAAAGCCAGGAATGAAGGTCGTTTTTATGCCATCTGCGATTGTTGATGAAGTTAAAACAATTGAAATGCATCATGAGCAAATTCCGGAAGCACTGCCCGGAGACAATATTGGTTTTAACATCAGATCAAGTAAAAAAGAGGATATAAAAAAAGGGGATGTTGCTGGAACATTAGATAATCCGCCAAAGGTTGCAGAAGAATTTACCGCACAGATTGTTGTTTTATATCATCCAACAGCAATAGCAGCTGGATATACTCCTGTTTTACACATACACACAGATCAGGTAGCATGTAAATTTGAAGAAATAATAAGAACAGTTGACCCAAGAACAGGACAGACAAAAGAAGATCATCCGAAAACAATAAAGACAGGAGATGTTGCAGTTGTAAGACTCAAACCATTAAGAAATACGGTTGTTGAAACAGTCAGGGATTTTCCACCATTGGGAAGATTTGCTATCAGAGATATGGGACAGACAATTGCTGCAGGAATGGTTTTGGAAGTAAAGGCAAAAGAAATTAAGATAAAGGCATAAAACATAGGGAGAATAGATATACGCAAATATACAAATGTACAATGGAAAGAGCAAGAATATTAATATATGGAAATGTGCGGCAACATGTTGATGAAGTAACAAAACAAATTATTTCAATTGCAAAGAACGATAAAGCAGTTGTCAGAGGTCCGGTTCCACTTCCAACAAAAAAAATAAGAATAACTGTTAGAAAGAATGTGAGCGGGCAGGGGAATGCTGCGTGGGACAGATGGGAAATGAGGATTTCAAAAAGGATTGTAGATATTTACAGAAGCGAAAAAGCATTGAGGGATGTAATGAAAATACCTGTGCCTGATGATGTGTATATAGAAATAGATGTCACTCAATAAAAAGACAAAATTCTTGCCTTTCCTTTGGTAATTTTTCTTTTTCTTATTTTTTCTCTTTATTTTTTTCTAAATTTTGAAATTTTCTAAATAAATGGAAATAAGGGAAATTTTTTCAAGTATTCAAGGAGAAGGAATTTATATTGGAAAACGACAAATTTTTGTCAGATTCGCTAAGTGTAACTTAGATTGCAATTATTGCGATACTCCCCACAAAACAGAACCAAAATTTTGTATAGTTTCAGGGAAGAAGAAAGAACTAAAGACGATTGATGACATAGCTAAAGAAATTAAAAATTTATACACAAAAGATGTTTTTAGCATTTCATTAACAGGCGGGGAACCATTACTTTACACGCATCTAATCAGGCAAATTTATAAAAAGATAAATATTCCTTTGTACTTAGAAACAAATTCAACACTTCCTGAAAAGGCAAAGGAGATTAAGGATCTAATAACATATAGTGCCTGTGACATTAAATTAAATTATCCAAAATTTTATAACGATACATTAAGAACAATAGAAATTTTAAGAGATACATCAAAAATCTTTATAAAGATAGTCGTAACGAAGGACATTAATGAAAAAATCATTAAAAAAGTGGCAAAGGACATAGAACGTATTGATGATCTTCCATTAGTTTTCCAGCCACAAACAGGTATAAAATGGGATAAAACTTATAAAAATAATTTATTGAAATTTAGCGAGGTTTCATGTAATTACTTAAGCGATGTTAGAATAATTCCACAAATACATAAATTCTTAGGGTTTAAATGATTTAAATTACTTCACATTCTTTTAAAATTTTTTCTGCATCTTTATCAAGATTAAATTTATTTAATATCGTATATCTTTTTCTTACATTCGGTGCAAATTTCAATGCCTCAATTATATATTTTTTGTCTATTTCAAGTTCCTTTGCATTTGTTGGTGCATCAACATCCTTTAATGCATCTCTTATCTTCTTCCATAGATCTTTATTTTTCTTAGAATAAATTTCATGTAAATATGCAGAAATTATTGCCCCAACACCACATTGATGTCCATGTAACGCACGCTTAAATTTAAATTTTTCTGAAAGAATATCTATGGCATGACTGAATAAATGTTCCGAGCCTGATGAAGGTCTGCTTGATCCTGCTATTGCCATTGCAGTGCTACTGCTTATTAATGCCTCAACAAGAATGCTTATATCTGAAAAAATTTTTTTTGAATTTTGCATTACAATCTCTGCACTCATATTTGAAAGTGAGGCTGCATAATCACCAAAATATTCCTTTATTTCGTCTCGTGCCAATTTCCAATCAAGTACAGCAGTGAAATTTGATATTACATCCCCAAAACCAGCAGATGTCAATTGTTTTGGTGCATCTTTCATTATTTTTGTATCTGCTATAACAGCAATTGGAGAGATTGTTTTAATTGATACTCCTCCTTTTATTGAAGTATAAGGAGATGCAATTCCATCATGTGATGCAGCAGTTGGAATGCTTATAAAAGGCAATTTGTTTTCATACGCATAAATTTTTGCTTTGTCTATTATTTTTCCTCCGCCAACACCACACACAACATCAAAATTTTTTGAATTTTCATTCTCATCAACATTAATTATTTTTCCACCAACTTCATTATAAACAATTTCTCCAAATTTTTTTGTGAAATTTCCCGAAAGTATTAATGGATTTTTAAAATTTAATTCTTTACATACATCCTTAATTTTATATATTGCATCATCCCCCACAATTACCTTTCTTGGCAATTCTATCTCTTTCATTCTTCTTTCATTGTTTTTGTAAGATTTATTATTCTTTCATCCCCTTTTATTTCCTTTATAAATTTATATGTGCTTTCACTTATTTTTTTCTTCCAAAGATCCTCCTTTTTTTCTGAAATTTCCTGTCTTATCTTTGTTCCTTTATAAATTTCCTTATTTTCATCATAATAAATTTTTTGTTTCTCAACCTTAAACCCCTCCCTTTCAAATAAAATTTGTGTTAATAGATTTCTTGTATAAACAACATCAAATTTTGGAGTTAATGAAACAACATGTTTCACCCACAACGCATGATTGTTTATGTCAAGGACAGGAATAACACATAAATTTAATTTTTTTAAATTTTCCTCTGTAATGATCATTTCAATTCTTTCTCCTGCTGTAAAAGGATTTTTCAAAGTATAACTTTCCTGTGCACTTCCAACCACAACAATAACTTCGTATTTCTTTGAAATTTCCAAAATTGCATTAATATGCCCCAAATGGATCGGCTGAAACCTGCCGATGAACAATGCACGCATTCTTCTTTATTTTAACCTTATGTTTAATATATATTATTTTGTTTAAATGTTTGTTTAAATGAATTTAAAAAATTTAATCATTAAAGAGATAGATAAATTTCTGATTGCAATTCAATTTTTGACAATAATAAAAATAAAGGAGGTTAAATGGGATGAAAATTTTGCTGCAAAATCAGTTGTGTATTTTCCATTGGTAGGAATAATAATTGGATTTATTTTATATCTTATTTATTTTTCTCTTCCATTTATCTTTCCAATAACATTAATATCAATTCTTTTAATTATTACTGAAATAATATTAACAGGAGGGCTTCACTTAGATGGATTTATTGATACAATTGACGGATTGTTTGGGGGAAAAAATAAAGAGGAGCGACTGAAAATTATGAAGGATCCACATCCAGGGTCTTTTGGAATAATTGCTGTTGTAGTGTTGATTATATTTAAATTTTTATTGCTTGTTGAAATTTTAGGCAAATTTTCATTGATCTTAATACTGATGCCTGCACTTGGAAGATATAGCATGATTATTCCAATGGCAATTTATCCATATGCAAAAAACAATGGAACAGCCAAATTTACAAAATTTGTCAGAACAAAAGAAATTTTAATTGCTACTTTGTTTATGATTTTATTTTCTTTAATAATTTTTCTGAACCTGTATTCTCTTTCAAAGACATTAATAATATTGTTAATAATTTTTATAACAACCTTTATTTTTTCTTTAATTCTTTCAAAATATATCACATCAAAGATTGGAGGAATGACAGGCGACACTTATGGGTTCATAAATGAAATTTCAGAAATTTTTACATTGCTTTTAATCTATATTACTATACTTTAAATTTGAGTTATATCCTCGTAAAAATTCATCCCTTAGCTCACACAGAATATTTTTAGATTTAAGAATCTTCCACAGCTTATTATCTGTTGTAATTATTAAACCGTTAGTTTTGTAATAGGTTTTTACAAGATAAAGATCATCTGGATTTATACCTTCCAGATCACCATTTTTTTCCTCTTCAATATCCACCTCTTCATATTTTTCCGGATTAGCTCTAATCTTAAAAAAGTATAGTTTTGCTATTTCACGCTTAACGACATCTGTAGATGCATTCTTTGAAAAATTCCATCCCTTTTGTTGAAACTTTGATCCTTTTGCAACAGCGATTCCATCACATTTTTTAAAAAGAGTTTCAAGAAAGTAAAATGCCTCCTTTTGTTTTTCTCTACCATTTTCACCATTTAAGTCGGACCATAGCCATTCATCTATTATGAAAATTTTAGACATTTTTGGACATAAGTATCATAAGTTCAACTTTATTCAAAAAATACTTTTAAATCCTCAATCTCACCCTCCACAAAAGAAGAAAGCCCTCCCTCAATCTGTCCATTCTCGTTAATTATTTGTTCTTCAAATTCTGTAGCCTTTTTTTCTTTTTTAGCTAAATAACACTTAACATCCTGGGGCGTTATATCTTTTCTCCGAACCGCTGCTAAAAGAGAGCTTACAAAAACCTCACTGTGCGTAGTTAGAATTATCTGCTTCTTTTCTTCTTTGATAATGGAGCAAAAAGTTTTAACAAGAGCACGAATCATAGAAGGATGAAGATGAACCTCTGGTTCTTCAATCAGAATTGTTTTGATTTCAGGTCTGTGAATCTTTGCAAGAATGTAAACAATCTGATTTACCCCAAATCCTTCGTTTACAAGATAAACAGGAGTTCTTGAGGATTTATCTGTGGACAGAAAAAATACCATTGCAGTTCCCGGTGGGGTATAGGTTCTAAAATCTCTATTAAGTATTTTTTCTAAATCCACGCTTATTTTAGGCGAAAGATTTGGATCATTTATAATAATAGTTGCCATCTCATCCTCTGATGTTGGATTTGAACTAATTAGAGTTGGTGAATAGCTTGGTTTGAAAAATCCCCTTTTATGGGGTGCAATGTCAATCTTTTTTAGATATTCTGGGATTGAGTTTAGTTTTTGAGCTATTTCAGCTGCGTTCAGCTGGGTTTCTGCAGTAGGCTGGTTGGGAGAAACTGTTGATGAAATGCCATTCCAATTAACTTCATATTCTTGTTCTTTGTCTTTAATATAAAAAGTAAAATTTTGATTTACCGCATAAGGTATGCTTACTTTAGCATTCATTTTTACAATCTTTGAATTCAAGGAAAGGTTAGCAGAGTCTTCCTTCAGAGAAATCCCGTATTCTCCATCTTCACATGAAAAATAAATGTCTATTGATTTCTCCTTATCACGATTAAATACACAATTCTCAAATCCTCCGAGGTCTATAAAACCGAGATTAAAGAAATTATCAGATCGTTGAAGGGGGTTTATAATAAAGTTCTTAAGAACAATCAATGCATAGAGTAAACTTGATTTACCGCTTGCAGTTGGTCCATAAAGGACAGTTAAAGGTGCAATTTCAAGCTCTGCGTTTTCTATTGAACGAAAATTATAAATTTTAACTTTGTTTATCATTTTAATATAAATAAATTTGCCCTCATTTATAAAATAAAGAATTAATAAAAAATTTAAAAATGTGAAAAGAAAGTTTATCACTCCACTTTAAATTTGAGTCCTCTATATTTTTATATTTACAAATTCCTTTAATAATTCAAAATTTTTTGTTATGCTTGTCCCTATAAGTAAAGCATCAGCATATTTTAATGCAAATCTTACTTCATCCTTATTTTCAATCCCACTTTCTGCGATAACTATCCTTTTTTCCCTTTCTTTTATTTTTTCAGCTAGCTTTAATTTATCCCTTTCAATTTCAAAATTTTCCAAATTTCTTGTATTTATTCCTATAATATTTGCATCATAAATAAACCCTAAATCATCTTCATCGTGGATTTCAACAACACATTCCATATTCAATTTTCTACTAAAACTTAAAAATTCTTTTATTTTTTCTCTCAAAATTTTTGCAATAAGTAATATAGCGTCTGCACCATAAACATAACTTTCACAAATCTGCGTTTCATCAATTATGAAATCTTTTCTGAGTAAAGGAATCTTTATAATTCCTTTTAATTTCATCTCTCTTAACTTCATTAAATTTTCTAAACTCCCGTCAAAATTTTTATCCGTTAGTACAGACAACGCACACGCACCATACTCCTGAAAAATTTTACTTCCACTTATAACATCAACATCCCTTATTTTTCCAGATTTAGGACTTTTTCTCTTTATTTCAGCAATAATTGGCGTTCTTTTTTTGATTTTTGTATTATATATTGCCTCACTTAATGATGTCCTAAGTCTTTTTATTTCTATTTCCTTCTTTTTTTCTTCAATGATTTTTAAAAGCAAATTTTCCATTTTATTCAACAATTTTTATATATCCTGGCTTTGGCTCATAAAAATATCCTGCCTCCATTAACTCATAAATTTTATCGTCTAAATTTATTCCCAATGATGAAAATTTTTTGTTCTTTTCAAGTTCAGAAACAACTTCTTCAATAGAAATAATCTTGTTTTCTTTTCCCTTTATCAGATTTTCAATAAATGCAACAATATCTTTATCTATTTTTACCATTTCATATATTTCATATTCTTCATTTATTTCATATATTTTTTCTGAAATTTCAGAAAATTTTTCCTCGCTCTCCTCTTTACATTCAACCACCTCCTCTTTTTCCTGTTTTTTCTTTTCTTCTATTTTCATTTTTTCAATCAAATATTTTTGTGCTTTTTTTCTTATTTCATGAAATTTTTCATAAATTTCTTTTGTAACCTCAAATATGCAATAATCTTGATTTGCATTCAAGTAAATTGCATTTTTATAAAAAGGATTGGCATATATTAATAAATAAATTTCCTTGTTTTTTGAAAATTTTTCAAGAATGTCAGTAGCATCTTGTAAGGCATATTTGTTAAATGTTCCTGCTGTAATTACAAAATTTTCGCCATCATTTAATGTAAGCATTACCCCAAATTTTGTTCTTTTACAATCAGCAACCTTTCCACACATTGCCAATGTGTCAAATATGCCAAACTTTGTTTGTAGTAAATTTTTTTTCCCTTTCCTAATATAATTCGCATCTTTTAAGTCTGTTGATGCAGCAAA